>Ga0115103_1119800_pt1 | contig 12885 bp, 19 predicted proteins | sample MBTome_2_FD_89643 | JGI IMG/M metagenome (GOLD analysis project Ga0115103, IMG submission 89643) | Marine eukaryotic communities from Pacific Ocean to study complex ecological interactions - MBTS_5May14_M1_3um Metatranscriptome... | ecosystem: Environmental > Aquatic > Marine > Oceanic | place... | reverse complement strand
GGCTGATTTGACATCACCTCCCTCTGAAGCACCTGACTCTTTAGGAGTTAATTCTAAAAGATTCATAAACAAGTCATTACATTAGGTTGTTCTAAAACCAATTTCAGTATTTGGATGTAAACCATAAGAAAGAGGAGTTTCTGATCCTAGTTATGTTTCAATATGTTCAAGATATCTATCAAATGGACAGGCAATAGGAACTTTGAATGAAAGATTCTTGCCTTCGATGAAAGGGAATAATTCAAGTTCGTCGAATAATGCTTCATTCATCAATCCTAAGAGGTAAGCATTACACAATCTTCTGTCCCAGTCATTAACGATATGACCACCATACATAATTTCACCAAAAATATAAATCAAATCTTCAAAAGGTACTTTAGCACCTTGATTAGATTCCATATATTTGTTAAGAACCAAGTATGAGTCTCTTAAATCACCAATTGAGAAAGGATACATCATATTCCAACCTTTAGGTCCGAATCTTCTTCTTTCAATCATAGTAGAGTGGAAGAAGCATAAAGCAAACAAGATTGATTTAACTTTGGGATCTTTGTCATCGATTTCTTCTCTTGGGAAGTAAGTCCAAGCTCTCTTCATATTAGGTTTAAGTCCTTAAGGGGGTTCATTAGTTAATTTGATGGATCTGTCCAATATACCGATAGGAATACCGTTAGATGGATCAGCGGATAAGAATAATTTGAAATTAGGATTACCAGCACCAGCTTCAGCTTGATAAGCATCCAATATTTTTTCAAGTTCAAGTAACCAAGTAGGCATTAAATGGATATTTTCCAACATAATCCAGTGTCCTTCCTTGTTTCCTTCTTCAATTCTTCTTTTAGCGATTTCGTCCATACCTTGTCCCAAAGCCATAGAGAAAAAGCCTTTACCAGTTTCAATTTTATTTTTTTTACAGATCTTTTCGACTTCTTTGACTGGATCAGCACCAGGGGATAGAATGAAGAAAATTGGGGTATTAGGGTCAGAATCTAAAATTGCGGTATCAAGAATATCAGTGAAGGTATTCTTTTGATCCATATCCATGTAAGAATCACCGAATGGTAAGGCAAATCTTATAAAGTTACTTAAAGCAACAGTCATTCTATCAGGTCTTAAGCATCTAATAACTAATAATTTCTAGAATGGCATGTTATCTAATTTCTTCCAGTCTAATGGTAATTTAACATCTTCTGGGGTTAATTCATTATACCAATCTTTAAATCTATTAGGAGCATCTTTTTCCATATTTTAAGCAAATATTTTGAATTCTTCGAGATAGATTAAAGCTTAAACTGAGTCCCAAGCAGTTTAGGGTAACCATTCAAGTGGATTTTCAGTACCTGGTTTAGAAGCACCTTTCAATAAAAAGTCCATTTGAGAAACTTCATAGGGAATGTCAACAATTTTCTTTTACATTAATCTAAAAGTCAATAAAGACAAGAAGATTAATTTGTGTCTTTCAAAGAGACCTCTCATGATCCATTGACAAATATTAAATCTAATAGATCTAATAAGTTCTTCAATTCTAGTCTCATCTTATACTTAGACTTTTCCAATAGCTTTTCTGAAAAACATATAGAATGCATCCAAAGAATATTGATACATATGAGCAACAACATTCAAAGTAATGATAAGGAAATACAACATAGCACCTTCAGAGGCAACACCTCTATAAATTTCTCTTTAAGTGTTAATTTCAATCTCAGTATTTTTAGCGATTACAGTTTTCGTTTCGATTTCTTAAGATGTCTTTTTAGTAACATCTAATTTATCAATCAATTCTTTGTTTTCTAAAATTGTGGCTGGGTCAGCTTCAGATAATGTTTGTAAGAGTTCTTCTTCTAGTTTATCCATAGTGACTTGGAAATCATTTAATTGTTTGACTAATTCTTATTTGGTATATTCTAATTCAGCCTTTTCATTATTAACGACTGATGCTAATAATTGTTCTTCAAGACCTAATTCTGTGACGATGAAATTGATCAAAGTACATTGAGCAGCAATTTCGGGTCTGAAATGTGGATTGAAAAGTTTAGTGATTAAGAATAATTTGAAATTGATATCATAATCAATTGGGTCACCACCCATTTCTAAGATATAATTCTTTCCTTTTTTCTTAATAGCTCTTGAGAGTAAAGGATCTAAGGTAGCATCAATTTCTTATTGAACACCTTCAATCATGACGAATTTACCCATTTAGATAGCATTGATAAGGTTATGTAACCATCTGTTCTAGTTAGTGTTAATAACCATCAAATTTTCACCAAGACCACCTCTGATCCAAATAGATCCTTAGAGTTAGGGGTCAATGATTAATGGCCATCTTGAGCATGAGGTAATGATACTAGCATTTTCAATTGACATACTATCGGCTGGTAAACCTTCATTGCACCAAGCAGCTTTCTTTGATTCAGTTGTCAAAATTTTCAAAGGGGTGATTCCTTCTGTGATAGGAATTTGTTTATTAATGATATCTGGTAACCAAATATTTTACCATAAATTAGCTCTAAATTCCATGGTGAATGCACCAATATATGATACAAATGAGGATGCAAGTAAAGCATCACCAATAATAGTTCTAGTTTAAGCTTTTAAGATTTTGACAGTTAATTTCCATCTTTGATTTTCACCAGATAAACCACTGACCAATTTGATAGCAGCAGATAATTTGTTTTCACAAGATAGAGCGTCAGCTTCGACTGCTTCCTTTTGGGATACAGCTTCTGCCAATAATCTCTTTAAGCCATCAACCTTCTCATTCAAGACTCTAACTCTTTCTTTGACTACGGCAAGATCTTTTTTCTTCTATTCAAGGTCTTCGGTAGCTTTGTCTCTTCTTTCGACAATAGGTTTAACTTCTTTGAAGATTTTATTGTAAGTGACAATAGAGCAAGACCATAGACACAACATAGCAGCTGCATAATTTTTGGTTTTCATATTATCTTCATTGTAACCTGGATCGTCGAGAATCTTTTGACATTGATCAAGAATATTTTAATCAATATTGTCACCATTGTAATTCTTTACTGCGGCCAAGAATTTATCAGGGTTATTCATGACTTAGACAGCTTTCTTCCAAATTTTGTCTTCAGCATCATTGGCAGATACTTTTTCGCCCAATAAGATCATGATACATTTAGCGACGACAACGACCATTGCTGGGGGTGAACCCATAGATTTCATTTCGGTAATATGTCCTTTTTTGATACAATCAATAGCGTTTTTAGCTTTTTCTAAGGCTGGGATAGCATTAGCTAAAGATTTTTCAGCTTATTCTTTCAAGTCACCAGCTTCTTTGGCAGCAACATTAGTCTTTTCTTCTTCTTCAGCAGCACCTTCTTGTTCAATTTCAGCTGCTTGTGATTCTTCAGATACCTTTTGAATCAAAACGTTAGTTTCAGCTTTTTTCTTTTCTACATCAACCATCTTTAATTTAAGATCTTGTTATAAACCTTCGACCTTTTCTTATGTTTCGGCTAGAATTTATAGACCTTATTCATATCTAGCGATTTGTTTAATGATATTTCCTTATTTATCTTCTAAGATAGATTTATAGAAAGAAATCAATTCTAAGAAAGATTTAGGAGTTGTGTAGTTATATCTTCTGTTTTATTTCAAGAATCTTTGATTAGCATCATCAATAGATCCATGAGTGGCAGCCATATTTTAAGAGATAGGGTCTAATAATTCTGGTTCAAGTTCAATCTCTGAAATAAATCTATGAGCTACATCGATCAATGCATCATTAGGCCATGCATGGAAATAATCGATACTGGTGGATGAGACCAAACCTGGGAACTTTCTAGCTTTAACTCTGAAATTATCACCGACAGGTGAGAAACAAAGAATCATCTTTAAATTTTATCTAACTTTATCCATGAAATATTGATTCATGGCATCAGCTTAATCAACTACTCCAGCTCCCTTGGCTTCATTTCTTAAACCAGAGATCATACCGTCTACATCCTCTTTAGGGAATAAGTCTTGAATCCATCCATTAGATAAGACATCATTCAAAGGAACCAAGAAACCTTCATTTTTGATTTAAGAATCAGTAATCATAAAAGCGATAGGGGTAGCACCTGGTTTAGCAATTTTTTTGTACAAATCTTATAAGAAAGTTCTAAGATCATTAATACCGAAGTTAGATGTGACAACTAATTATTCGATTTCGACTCCAGTGATAAAAGCAGCGAGCTTAGATAGTGATTATTTACCAGAACCACCAACTCCGATCAACAAAGCATTTCCTACTGGGAAATCTAAGATTCTTGAGATTTTACATATGTGACAAATAGCATCTCTGAAAAGTACTAAATTCATTTAAGACTTAGTTTCATTGTATTCAGCCATTTTTTCTTCTAATGTCTTTTTCAAATCATCGAAACTTTCAACAACAATATAGGCCTTGTCATATCCTTTAGCAACTTAGATGAATGAAGTATGAATTTAACTATCATCCATACATGTTTCAACGTGCTCTTCACCGAAACATTTAGAGATAGCATCTTTGAGATAGATTTTGAATTACCCAATATCTTCTTGATTGATTAATCTATCTTCAACAGTTCTTCTGCATTCATGAGCCCACAAGGAATACATAGTGACAATATCCTTTTTGTAGAAACTATGTTGTGACATCATAACACCTTCAGTGACTTTAGATAAATCTCTCAAATTAAATTGATAGAAGAATTTCATAGAAGATGGTGAGTATCTAGTATCTCTTAGAATTTTATTGAATAATAAAATAGTAGCTTCAATAATTTAATCAGGGACTTTCTCGAAATTTTAATCTTAGAAAGTATTGATATGCCCATGTAAAATTTGGCCATAGATATATTTAATAGTCAAAGCATCAGGAGTGAACATAGTGAAAGTTGAGAAATGTCTATGAAGTCTTAGTTCAATGAAGAATGAACCAGCTTTAGGATTCATGGCACCCATAAAAAGTAAATCTTAGAGGTATTTTCTTTCTTCTAGTTGTTCTCTATTGAAAATTGAACCGTAGTCATTGATATACCCTAATAATGCAATAGGTGATTAGGTATAATATTTATCGACGAAAGGCATATTCATATCATCAATGAAATATATCAAAGTTTTGTTAGTAGCTGAACCGAATGTCTTACCAGATTTCTTTTCAACCATGGTTTCGATAGACTTTTATAAACTCAAAGAAGTTGTGAAAGAGTTAAATGAAATAGTTCTATGAGAAACTTTTTCGGCCTTAGTGGTAGCCAAATAGTCTTTCAATACAGCTGTCTTACCAGTACCAGCATTACCAATAAACATAACTGGTTTGAATCTATCAACATGTTTTTACATGAGATATCTCAATCTAGTGGTATGAAGAGTAGCAACATAGATTTTAGCGAAAGATTAATCTTCTTAGTGAACGTAAGGTTAAACAACAGAGTTCCATTATTACCAAGAAGTCTTAGAGGGGTCACAGAAGTAATCAAAAGCATATCCTTATTCAGGGAATTTGATTTTTGTAACTGATCTCCAAACAGAGTTGAATTCTTTTTGATCTTTTTCATCATCTTATCCACCTCCAATTGATCCACCAAATGCCCACATACAAGCGAAAACGAAAATAGTTTCATAAGCGGTCTTTTTAGGTTCTTCTTCTAAATTGTTCAAGGTGTTACCATGTTCAAGTAATAAGGCATCAAGGATAGTACATAGGGATTGAACCATCATCATGTCATTAACTGGACATACGTGTTTGACTTTGGCTAAGTCGGTATTTAATTCAACGTATTATTAGAAACATCTGTAAAAGACATTTTTTCCAACATCGTCAATATCTTACATGACCAATCTTTCTTCCATAGCAGATTTGGTACCAGTATTCAATTTATATGAAGATCTTTCTAGCCAAGAATTCATATATGGGATCCAACCAATGTCAGATTCATTAATGAAAAGTACACCAGCTCTTGAAACAGTAGCTGGAGTGGCATTTCTTAAATTAGCAATTTCGAAGGTTAATCTCATGGATGGGGTTAAGAAAATTCTATCATTTGAAACAAGAGTCAAGACTTTATTATCGTCCATGACAGTGTTCAATGATTCAATCCATTCTGGATCAATATCACCATCAAGAACAGACCATTTATATTTTTGATCATCCTTATATTTTTCTTCTAATTTAGCTTAGTTTTTCATAATCATTGATAAGACACCATTCTTCCATTCTTTGGTTTTTGAGTAGCATCCATATAATTCATCAGAAGTAACAGCTTTTGGATTTAAAGTATCATATTCAGTGATATCTCCCATGTAGTTTTAGAGTGCGATTAAAGTTTTCCAAACAGCTGACTTACCACAACCGGGGGGCCCAATAATAAAAACACAATGTCTAACTCCGAGAATTTCACTCAATTACATAACTTTAAGACAGAAAATATCGTCAGGGACTAATCCCATTTCTTTCTTGGCTACTTATACTACTTTTTTTTTTAATTCAACATCTTATTGAGAAAGATATTTAATACCTGGGAAAAGATCTTCAATTAATTTAATGAAAATATTCTTATCATCTGTAATAATTTTAGGAATATTGAAATCTCTAAGAGCTTTCATCAGTAACTCATCTTCGGAATAATTAGGATTTTATCTTTTCATACCTCCTGCTTATCTTAAGACAGACTTAACTGCTCTAAGACCCCAATCATAATGCTTTTGTTTAGATAAAAGATCTTTACCCAACATATATAAGGTAACGAATTTTCTAGATAAGGCTTTTGAAGTTTGGAAACCCTCAGACATAAGCATATTTTCGCAAATAAGGATTAAATCTGGGACAACCATAGCACATGATCTAAATTGAGCTTTCAAATTTTCAGGTAATTCGGTTCTACCAGCATAACCAGGATTCATGGTAATAAAGAAACCGACTGTGTCTTAGATAACTAATTCTCCTTCTTCCATAAAAGTGAAAATTTCTTTTCTCTCTTTTAAAGCATCTAATACACATTTGACTTAAGTAGAAACGACTGATAACACTTCAACAGTAATTCTATTGAACTCATCAAAGCATCCCCAAGCACCAGTTTAAGATAGACCCATGAAAATTTATGCCATAGAATCTTTGTTCATTTAATCTGAACAATTAAACACCATGACTGGAATACCAACACCTCTACCGAGATCTTTGGTTGTTTCGGTCTTACCAGTACCAGCGGGTCCGGCGGGGGCACCTCCCATAGTCAAGTTCAAAGCTTAGGTTAGGGTAATATAACATCTATCAGTTAATGGAGTAATAACCAAACGAATAGCATTACCAGTATATTCAAATGAGAAAAATCTAAACCAATCGACAATTTTAATGATACATTTTGGTTTATTTCGATCAATTTCCCAAGGATATCTTAATTTTTGTCTTTAAGCCATATCAGTTTCTTTTCCTTCCCAATAGAATTTCAATTATGATAACCAAGCAAATGATTCAGGTTCTTAAACTTTTTGCATTACGAATTTTTCAACCACATCTCTTGAATGGACATCAATAGTAATAATATTGATGATTTTATTTCTTTCAAGTTGGACCAAGTCACCTCTAACTTTTCTAATCAAATTATCAATTCTTATTTCAATTAATCTAAAAGTTTCTTTCATGGCGGTTTCTGATCCTCCTTGTAATTCTTCGAATGCTCTAGTAACATCTTCAGTCCAAACCATTTGAGTTGTCAAAAGTGATAATTAAGCTGGATAGTCAGCACACCATTCTTCTCTTGGTTTATAATCAGGGTTATCCCAGAATTCTGATGTAGTTTTAGATTACTCTAGAACATCATATAAAGTAGATCTCATTTGACCTTCTAATTTAGATAACCAATGTTCAACTGCACCTTCACAAATGAAATCATCTCCGACATAAGGTACAATTTCTCCATCCTTAGAGACTAAAGCATTAGATACTTTAGGAATTTCACTAGGATTAGCAGCGGGTTTAAATACGACAGTTTAAAGACCATCGAAACAATCTCCCATAAATTCACAAACTTTTGGGGGATTAGTACCATTGGATAGAATTGTCAATAAAGATTGATTTGATAAGAAATAAAATCTTGGGAAAGATTTTTTCTTTTGTTCAAGATATTCATTCAATGATTTTTCACATTTTTTGATGGTAGCAGATTGTTGTAATAAGACATCATATTTTTCTTGAGTACAAGCTTCAACAACTAAGGGATTAATTGATACGTCAATCATCATTTCTCTAAATTCTCTATCTAAAGCTTCAAACATTTTTGTCTCTTCAGCTAATTGAGCTTTGATATCTTCTGAGGCCAAGAAAATATTGACTAACATTTTCCAATTCTTTTGAACTTTAAGCCATTCATTGACAACATTATCAACTTTTCCAAGTTTTTCTCTCCATTCTTCAACAAGATCAATGAAGAATTCAACATATTTACCTTATGATTTCATTCCCATAAGATCCATGGAGTGTTAATCTAACAATTCCATCATAGTATCAAGTGGTTCAAAAACAACGGTAGAATTATATTATTCAAAAACAAATTGAATCTTGGTCCAAGCTTATTCAATATTTTTAAGTTTTTTTTCAATTTTAGCTTCTTTTTGGGCAACATCGACTAATTCATTGACTTAATTTTCATATAAGTGAAGGTGTAAAGCCAAAACATCTTCAAAAGCAAAACTTGAAGAAGTTTAATCAAATTTAGTCTCAGTTAATTCTTATAATTGTTTCCAATGTCTTTTTTCCATAAATTCTGAGTGTAAAGAACTGACCAAAGGTAAGACAACACCCATATTTTTTACTTAATCAACTAAAGGATTATATCCTTTGAATCCTTTAATTTCTCTAGGAAGTTATTTCAATTGTAATTATAACAATTTGTTAGATTCGATCAAATTATCAGCTTTCATTCTTCTCCATGATTGAGCTTTCCAATCTTTGTATTGATAATTAACCATAGAGATACCATCCCACATGGTTTTCAAGTTTTTAAGATCAGAATTACAGTCTCTTAATTCTTTGTATTCTGATTTTTCAAGTTCGAATAATTTTTCTAAGTTGTTAAATTCATGAGCTTCTGATTAAATTTTCATTAATTTCAAATGATATTCATCAATTAAAGAATATGCCATTGAAATTTATTCAAATGTTTGATTACCGGAGTATTCGAAAGGACAATTTGATAAAAATTCTTGTCTGAATTTTTTAACATCTTTTCCAAATCTGATCAAATCTTTTTTGATATTGGCGGCTTCTTAAGTTTATAAGGGTAAAATTTCAGCTTTTATTTTAAAGACTTTAGTGGTTGTATCATTAAATAAAGCTTAAGTATTATCAATAGCTTATAAGGGTTCTTCATCTCCCTTGTCTTGAACAAGGTATCCTTGTAATTTAAGGACATTAACCATTTCTTTTATTCTCTTGATAATTCCTTCAGTCTTTGGTTCAACATCTTTAACATCAGAAATAACTTTCATGACATTCATCAATAAATTTTTATCATTTTAATTTCCTTATTCAGCGGGGTTCTTAATGATTCCATCAGCAGTTTATTAAATAAATTCTTTAAGATTTTTTAAAGTAGTCTTGAATTAATTTGACAAGAAAGATGTAAAAACATTGATCCAAGCAAGGACTTTAGCATTTAAAGAATTTTTTAAAGGTTATAAAGAAATTTTTAACCAAGCGATTTCAATAGGAGTATTAATTCTATTAATTTCAGTTTAAATATTTTTCAAATCTTTGATTTTTTTATCAAATAAGTGAAGTGGGGGGATTTTAGCTTTAGCTCCTTTTAATAAGGGGTTTTCTTTTTTGGCTCTTTATGTTTAATCATCTTCTTCTAATTCATCATTTTTGAGATATTGATCTTCAACTGGATCATTATCGATCAAAAATTGTTCGAAAGATTGTTCTGGGTCTTCTAACCAAAGATATTGATAATCTTAGAATTTGTTTAAATATTCTAATGTTTCTTTATGTATATAAAACATATTATTAGAGATTCTACTCATGACTTCTTTAATATCGAAATAATCTCTTAATTCTGTCAAATAATCAGATTTTTCAGTAGTATCTAAACGTTAGATAAAAATAGAGTATTAGAAAAAGTCTGAAATCCAGCCATTTACAGCATTGCTGACACTGACATAACCATTTGTGTTTGGTTCGATTGGTGGGTCGAAATTAACAATTTAGCCATTGAGTTCTAATTTAATTTCAAAGATAGGGATAATATCGTGTTTTTTGATATGATTAGGGTCAATTTATTCATTCAAGTGATTTAAAGCAGTAATGATACCTTATGCAATACCTTCAAGAACGATTTCATTGACGTAATCAATATAGGCTTTCCAGGTAGGTGATTTTTTGTCAATATTAATCTTAGCATGAACTTCTCTGACCAATTTATGGATTTGATTTCCATTATCTTTGACATTTTGCATCTTTTGGGCAAAGACACCTTATTGTTAAGTATTAAAATCCTCAACAGTCATTGTTCTATTTTTTCTTTCTAGAACTTTGACATTGATGTTGTCCAAACATTGTTTAATCTTAGAGATAGCTTCTTTCATGATTTGAACCACTTCAAAAGTTGAATCAACATGTTCTTTAGCTTAAATAATAAAGTTGGCAATATTGTCTGATTCCCATTTAAGTTTATCAAGAGCAGGGGTCAAGGCTTAATCCATTTTTTCAATTCTATCTTTGATCAGTGGTTCTTCAACTGGGTGTAAGCATGTAATGATTTCATTATAAGATCCAGCAAGTAAATCTAAAGAAACTATTTAATTTCTATAGAATTCATCAAGTTCATAAATGTCAGCAGCACTCTTAGGGACACTAAGATTTAATAATTTGAAATATCTAACTTCTCTTAGAAGTCTAGTAAGGGCAGGGTCAAAGTTAACTCTTAAGATTCCCATTTCATCTTTGGTTAATAATGGTTGTTTTAGTTTCTCTTGAGAACTAGCTTCAACTTCCTTTTCCCATTATAAAATTTTAGATTGTTCATATTCAATGATAGCTTTTGTAATAGAATTAAATAATTTCTATACATCTTTGTATTCTTCTCTTTCAGTAATAGAGGGTCCAAGTTCTTGTATATTTTTAAGAGGTTCTTTCATACGCTCATGTAAGCCTTTGCACCAAGTCAAAGTACCAGAAATTGGTGGCATATTGTTGTAGATAGGTGCATGTAAAAAGTCAGAGTTTTCAATGTTATTCTTTCCTTCCAAGAAAATAGCTTAGACTTATTTCAAGTCTTATTTGTAAAAATCTAGTAAAACAATATGTTTCTTTTCTAATTCATCTTGGATGATAGGTCTGTTCAAAAGTCCTTCAAAAGAGTCCAATAATTTGAATCGACCATGAATAGTGTCACAGTCATCAAAACCTTAGGTGATAACACTAGCTAATCTTCTCTCAAGTTCTTTGATTTTTGATCTAAATTCATAAAAATCATCATCAAATTGTTTGTTTTCGATATCCATGATATCATAATTGAGGGTTTAGAATTGGTCAACAGTTTTCTTAAATTCAATGAAGATTTATTAGAGAGTTTCAGTTAAGGCTTTTCCTTTTGTTCCTCCTAATTCAATTTTGGCTAATTTATTAAATTAGACAATAGTCATAGTCAAATGAAGAATATCATGACATCTTTCTAAGAATGAGTCTAATCTAACAAATAAAGCATTGGTTGTCAATTTCCAAGTGTTTTCAGCTTTAGTCTTATATTCGAAGTAAGCATCTTTGAATTTTGTGCATACATCGATAGTTGTAGCCAATTTCTCACAAGCTTCTTAGGTTTCTTCACTTGAGATCAATTAAAAGATAGCTGGTCCAGGCATATAGTCTTTAGCTTTAGTAATGATAGCGTTGCAGATTTCTCTGATCAAAACAACAAGTCTTGGTGGTGTGTTGTAGTACTTAGACTTTTTCCAGATCAAAAGGATCAAGTGCATGATTGGAATATATAAATCATGAGTTTAGTTAAAGTCTTTTCCATTATCGACCAATTTTTCGAACCAGGGTCTCAATGTGTTAAGAAATTTAAAGTTGTCATTAGCTTCAACTCTGGCGTTCATGACTTCTTTTTATAATTTTGAGAAAGGATTAGTGTATGTACTCTTGTTTCCTTCTAAAAATCTTAAAATGTTTTGAACTTCGTGAGATTCTAATTATTCGTAAATTGAGTTGAGATTATTGGCTTTCTTCTCCCAGAATTCGAGTTCGGTAAGTGGACCTGGATCGTTACCTTGTTTTAAAGCTTATTCTGGCTCTAACTTCAATATATTTTTGATTTGTTTTGTCCATGTGATGATTGAACTTTCAAAGATATGAGCTTTATCTTTATCGGGGGTGGACTCAGAGGCAACCAATTTAGCACTTGGCATAGGGAGCATGGTTTAACCGTTGATTAAACCAATCATAACAAAGGTTTATGCAATAAAATTGTTATATTTTTCCATGAGATCTTTTGTGATGAGATCGGTCCATCCTACTTGATTGTTGACGTTTTAGAAAACGGGTCCCAAAACTTCTTGGAAAAGTAAATAGCAGTGTTGGTGGACATTTCTAGTCATTTCAAAGAAAACTATTTGATTTGAGATAGATTCAGTGGTTAGAATTTCTGGGGTGAGTTTCAAGCAAATTATACCTTTCTTTTTGAATTTCTCAGGGTCAGGACATTCGATTTTTAGACTAACGGTATCTGCACCAGATAAGATACAGAAAACAGCATCAAGATCTTCTTTGTTAATTAAGATGTCCATATTGTTTTTGTTTTCTTCAAGTTCGAAGGACTTTTTGAATTTATCGAATTTGGCTTTTTCTTTGATTCCATAACAGTTGGCAAGACGAGTTATGAAGTATTCCTCCTTAGATTGGTC
>Ga0115103_1882764_pt1 | contig 12922 bp, 8 predicted proteins | sample MBTome_2_FD_89643 | JGI IMG/M metagenome (GOLD analysis project Ga0115103, IMG submission 89643) | Marine eukaryotic communities from Pacific Ocean to study complex ecological interactions - MBTS_5May14_M1_3um Metatranscriptome... | ecosystem: Environmental > Aquatic > Marine > Oceanic | place... | reverse complement strand
TATGATGTAAATTGATTTAAGTGCGAGTTATTGTTGAAAAGTAAAAAGCCTGAGTCTCTTTTTGTACTGAGAAATGGAGTGTTTTTGTTAAATCTCATAAAAAAGTTTGTTTTATAATCAACTTAAGTATGAGAATTGTTGCATTTATCAGCTTTAAATAGGAAGTGGCTTAGATTTTGTACATGAAAGTCTTGTATTGAAGTTGATAAAATGTTAGAGCGATTTAGTGTGGTGATTTATGACAAGAAGAGTATAACGGTGGCTTTTTTGAAAAAATATTGGGATTACATCTCTCTTATATGCCTTGTGTGTTTGACGACAGTTTTGTTTGTCTTCGGGACATCGGCTTCAGCGGGAAAGAAAGTGACTTTAAAAAGTCTCAAAACTCTTGAAGAGAAAGCCATTTTTTTGAGAAAGGAAAAACTCGGGTCTCAATGCGAGCATCTCAAAGCTCTTCACCAAAACCGCAAAGCCGTGAAGCCGGGTGATTGGTTACACGAGCATCATGAAGATGGCCAAAGCTTTGCCACTTATGTAAAGGAACGGCCAAATGGGCCGGATAAAGTAAAAAAGTTTATTTACATTCAGTTAATTGGCGGCTTCACTAAAGATCAAAGTAAGATTTTAGATCAGACTATCGAATACATGCAGTTGAGTTTTGGCTTATCTGTCAAAAAACTTGCTGCTTTTCCCTTGAGTAAAATTCCCGCCAATGCACGGCGGACTCGTCGAGGAGATCCACGCTTGAATAACGATTACGAGCAGCTCTACACCAAATTCATCATGAACAAAGTTTTATTGCCCAACAGGCCTAAAGATGCAGTGGCACTAATTGGTTTTACTGGGACAGACCTTTACCCCGACCCTAATTGGAATTTTGTTTTTGGAATAGCCTCTTTGCGCCAGCGTATTGGACTGTGGTCAATTTATCGCAATGGGAACCCTTCTAAAGGCCCCAAAGAGTTTATTCAGTGTCTGCGTCGGACTATTGGAACAGCTATACATGAAACCGGACATATTCTCGGTATGCAGCATTGCATTGCCTATGAGTGTCTGATGTGCGGTAGTAATAGTCGTCAAGAGTCAGATAGTCGTGAGCTTTATTATTGTCCCAGTTGTTTACAGAAGTTGACGTGGAACACCAAAGTTAGCCCTGCGACACGTTTTAAGAAACTTATTAAGTTGTGTAATAAGCTTAAACTTGACCGCGAAGAAAAGTTTTTCACTAAAAGTCTGGAACTTTTGAAGAATAAAAACTCAAAGTAATTAACAATTTGTAAAAATCGAACATAAAAAAGAGATAACATGACAACCTACATTATCCGACGACTTCTCTTAATGATCCCCACTTTTTTGGTGATCACTTGCATAGTCTATATGATCTGTCGAAAAGTCCCTAACAATCCCATCGATAAGCAAAAGAATGAAGCTTTGATACAGGCGATGAATGAGGGCGGCAAAAGCAGTAGAAATGAACAGGCTAAGAAAACTACTGAGCTTTCTCCAGAAATGAAGGCTCGCATTTACAAAGAGCTTGGTATGACGGATAATTATTTTTATGATTACCTAAATTGGCTAGGTCGGACATTAAGCGGCGACTTAGGAACTTCATATAACTTTCAGGAACCAGTTTCAGACATGATCGTTCGACGAATGCCGATTTCAATTTTTTACGGTTTGTTATCTATGTTCTTCATTTATGGGGTTTGTATTCCTCTTGGAATTTTTAAGGCTTTACGGAATGGAGGGATTTTTGATAACGTTACTTCGATTCTTGTTTTTATAGGTTACGCAGTGCCTGGTTTTGCTTTGGGGGCGATACTTGTTGTTTTTGCTGCGGCTCAGTGGGGCTGGTTTCCTATTGGTAGCTTTGTTTCAGATGGTTTTGATCAATTGAGTTTCTTTGAAAAAGTGAAAGACTTGATGTATCACGCCGTATTGCCAATGTGCTGTTATTTGGTCGGAGGTTTTGCTTTTATGACCATGCTGGTAAAAAACTCTCTTCTCGACAATTTAAGTGCAGACTACATTAAGACTGCCCTGTCAAAAGGTGTTTCTTATAAAAGAGCCGTTTTTAAACACGCTCTTGATAACAGTTTGATTCCACTGGCGACTCACTTCGGTAACAATATTTCATTGATCATCGGCGGCTCTTTTCTCATCGAGAAAATCTTTAATATTGATGGTATGGGCCTCCTCTCATTTGAGGCAATTGAAGGCCGCGACATTGCTATAGTTATGGGAACATTAACTATTGGTTGTATACTGCAAATGCTTGGTAACCTCTTTTCTGACATTTGTGTGGCCTATGTCGACCCACGCATTAAGTTTGATTAACGGAGTCTTTAAAATGAAATTTTCCCCAATTACTCAAAAACGTATTGAGCGTTTCCGTAAACACCGTCGTGGAATGATCAGTTTGGTCATTTTGACTATCTTAGTGTTGATCGCCATATTCGCGAACCTTATTTTTAATAATAAAGCTCTTATTGTTAAATATGAGGGGAGCTATTATTTTCCGGCGATTTCTAAAGTAAGAAGTGGTAAAGAGTTTGGCTTGCCGACAGATGGTGAACCTAGCTATAAAAAGCTCCAGAAAAAGTTCGAAAGTGAAAAGAGCGGTAATTGGGTGATGATGCCGCTGATACCGTACGGTGATAAAGAATATGATGATTATGATAAACAGCCTTATATCAAGAAAAATGCTGAAATCAAAGCAAGCTTTGAAGCAAGAGAGAAAGCTCTAAATGCCCAAGGTTTTAATGAGGACTCGGAAGAGGTTACTCAGTTACGTCTAGACCTACTTGATGAACTCAAAGAAAATGATGTTTGGCTTAGCCATCCTTTACCTCCAGACTGGAGTCGTAAACACATTCTGGGAACAGATGTTGGTGGCCGCGATATTCTGGGAACCATTTTTTATGGTTTCAGAATTGCTTTTGCTTTTGCAATGGTTTTGCTGTTTATCAACTATACTATTGGCATGACTATTGGCTGCCTCATGGGATACCTAGGCGGTTGGTTTGACTTATGTTTTCAGCGCTTGATTGAAATTTTGAGTAATATCCCTTTCTTATACATAGTAATTATCATGGCGGCTGCAATTATGGATTCACCAGTCGCTGAGGGAGAAGAAAAAATTAAATTTGGTTTTTGGCACCTTGTCGGTATTTTTTCTATTTTTGGCTGGATGGGAATTACTTGGTATGTACGCACCTATACATACCGTGAAAAATCTAGAGATTACATTAATGCCGCTCGAGCTATGGGTGCAGGTAACATGAGAATAGTCTTTTCCCATTTAGTACCAAATATGATGGGACTAGTTGTTACTTTTATTCCCTTTGCTGTATCAGGATCGATTGTTTCACTAACTTCTTTGGACTTTCTAGGGTACGGCTTGCCGAAGGGCGATGCGAGTTGGGGGAACTTGATTAAACAAGGTACAGAAAAATGGGAGTCTTACTGGATAGTTTTATCCATCGTAGGAGCAATGGTAATTGTACTGTTTCTAATTAACTCCATAGGTGAGGCACTCCGAGATGCATTTGACCCTAAGAAAATTTCAACCTACGAGTAAAGTAATCAAATGAAAAAATTTATTAATGTTGTTATAATTGTCTTTTCTTTAATGGTGCTTACCGTTTTGTACTTGAGTACTCGAGAAAGTGTTTTTGACCGTCAAGTAGTTGACCCTAAAGCTTCTGAAAATGTTGAAGTAATACCTTTCCCAATCACTTCAGAAAAAATACCACAAGGACTGAAGTGGCAAAACGGTATGAAACAAAAAACCTTTTCTTCCTCCAAAGCGACAAAAGGAGGTACTTGGGAATTATTTCTACCGAGTTACCCTAACACTTTTCGCCAAGTGGGACAAAATGCTAATGGATCATTTAGGAGAGAATTGGATAACAATGATATGTTTTTGGTAGATGTTCACCCGGAAACAGATGAGATACTGCCAAGCTTAGCAAAAGAATGGGCCATTGGCGATGATAAGAGAACCGTTTATTTTAAACTTGATCCTGACGCCCGTTGGTCAGATGGAAAGCCGGTTGTTGCAGATGATTATGTTTATATGCTTAAGCAAATGCGAGCTCCAAATATGCTGGCCCCATGGTACTTTGACTATTACGCTTCACAAGTAGAGTCCGTTCTTAAATTTGATGACTATACCATTGCAGTAAGGCTTCCAACTCCTAAAGCCGACCTCGTTGAGACTTGTGCCTTTAGACCCAAAGCATATCATTTTTATGGCAAAATGATTACCTCAAAAGCAAAACTACCAATTAAAAATGCAATACACCACTATAGGCATGATCAGCGTACTCCTGAAGCCCGATTACAAAAACAGTATGATGCATTTATTAAAGCCGAAAAAAAATACGAAGCAGCTAGAACTAAACTAGAAACCGAACTTAAAAAAGTAAAAAATAGCGACCCTCAAGGGGAGAGTGTTGGTAAACTTAAAGAAGAAATAAATGCTTTAAAAGCTCCAGATGAGCCCACTGTTGAAATAAGCGTAAGTGACGTTCGCAGTGACTATAATAAATACTATAACTGGAAGGTTGCACCTAAAGTTGGGCCTTATACTATAAGTAGTTTTATTAAGGGAAAGGAAGTTGTCATGTCGCGCAACAAAAACTGGTGGGCCAAAGATAAAAAATATTATAAAAACCGATATAATGTGGATTTTGTTAGATACCGTATTATTCGTGACCTTACCGTAAGTTTTGAGCACTTTCGCAATGGCAATTTAGATACTTTTGGTCTGACCCTTCCAGATTATTGGCACGACAAAGCAAAGTATATGAAAATTATTGAAAAAGGTTATGCACATAAAGTTTGGTTCAACCATGCAGCTCCAATGCCTAATTACCTCTTGACGTTTAATACTAGTAACAGCTTACTAAAAGACAAAAGAGTTCGGGAGGGAATTGTCTACAGTTTAAACCTTGAAAAAATGATCCGTACCACACTGCGTGGAGATTATGAACTAGCTAATACTTTTCACGAGGGCTATGGAGACTACTCACACCCAAAACTTAAATCACGACGCTTCAATGCAAACAAGGCCATCGAGCTTTTTACTGAGGCCGGCTTCACCAAGGTTGATGATAAAGGAATAAGGTACAAAACTATTGCCAATGGAAATAAAGCGAAACTTAGTTTTCAACTATTATATAGTAGTTCATCTCACACAGAACGCTTGTTAACCCTGAAAAATGAGGCATTGAAGCTCGGTGTAGAATTGGACTTAGCCACTTTCGACTCAACAACGGTATTTAAAGTTATGCAAGATAAAAAACATGAAATAGCTTGGCACGGGTGGGGCGCAAGCCCAAGACCTAATTATTTTGGGCAATATCACAGCTCTCAAGCCGATATTAAAAACACCAATAATCTCTCCAATGTGAAGAATGAAAAACTTACTGAGATGATAGATCAGTACCGTTATGCCTTAGATAAAGCAACTAAAGTAAGACTGGCTCACTCAATAGAAGAAAAGATAAATGAACTGTGTGTGTCTCACCCCACATATAAAATCCCTTATTTTAGAGAAGTAGTTTGGAATTGGGTTAAGTATCCTGACTTTATTGGGACACGTACAACAGCGGACTCAATAACAGACTATGGATTATTCTGGATCGATACTAAATTAAAAGAAGAGATTCTTAAAGCTAAAAAACGCGACAAGTCACATAGAAGCGACCAAAGTAAAATGGTCATCGACAAACGCTATAAGAAGTAAGGAATTACGATGGCCTACCTTGAAGTAAAAAATTTATCTACCGGCTTTCAAACGGAAAGTGGTCTTGTGACTGCTATTGATGGCGTTACATTTAATGTAGAGAAGGGACGCACTGTTGGTCTTGTGGGGGAATCTGGATCAGGAAAGAGTGTCACCTCTGCATCACTTATGCGACTCCTTCCGCAACCTGCAGGAAAAATACTTAGTGGTGAAGTCGTTATTGACGGTATCGATATTACCAAAATGCCTGCAAAAGATATGCTCAAAATACGCGGTCGTAAGATCGCCATGATTTTCCAAGAGCCGATGACCGCACTTAACCCTGTACACTCTATAGGTAAACAGTTGATGGAAACATATCTAGTTCATTATCCGCAGATGAAAAAGAAAGAGGCATTCGAAAAATCGTTGGAAATGTTGACAAAAGTAGGAATCCCAGCGCCAGAAAAACGCATTCACGAATATCCTCACCAATTGTCCGGCGGTATGCGGCAACGTGTCGTTATTGCTATTGCTTTGTCCTGTGAGCCGGACGTGTTGATTGCCGACGAACCGACCACGGCTCTGGATGTGACCATTCAGGCACAAATCCTCGAGCTCATGAAAGAACTGCAGGAAAAGAACGGTATGTCGATCATCTTCATTACCCACGACCTGGGTGTGGTTGCTGAGATGTGTGACGATGTGGTTGTTATGTACGCCGGTCGCGTTGTAGAGCGGGCCACCTGTACAGCTCTCTTTGCCAAGCCGCGTCACCCTTATACCTATGCTTTGCTCGATTCAATTCCGCGTCTCGATAATAAACGGAAGTCGAAATTGCACACTATCGAAGGTATGGTTCCTTCCTTAGCGGAAATGCCCAATGGCTGCCGTTTTGGTCCACGTTCAACTTTTGAACACAAAGAAGAGGCCTATAAAACACGGCCTCATTTGAAAGAAATTGCCGATGGCCATTTTGTCGAGTGGTGTGAGTGTTGTCAGAAAGGATTAAAGGCCAAGCTAGAAGCTCAGGGCGAAACTTACGAGGTAACAGTATAATGACAGACACAGCCAATACACTTCTCGAAGTAAAAGATTTAAAAATGCACTTCCCCATTTACGGCGGTATTCTCAAGCGCCAGGTCGGTCAGGTTCATGCCGTCGATGGCGTATCTCTCGACGTTAAGGAAGGTGAAACCCTCGGCCTGGTTGGCGAGTCCGGCTGTGGAAAAAGCACCCTCGGACGTGCCATTTTGCGGCTCTACAATCCGACCGCAGGTAAAATTATTTTTGAAGGCAATGATATAACTCACATGAGCCCCAGCGAATTGCGGCCCTTGCGCAAGGATCTACAGGTCATTTTTCAGGACCCTTATGATTGTCTCAATAGCCGGCACACGGTCGGTAAAATTGTTGAAGAACCTTTATTAATTCACGGCGTTGGTAATGCCAAAAGTCGTAAAGAAAAAGTGATGGCCTTACTTGAGAAAGTCGGACTACAAGCCAGTGCTTACGACCGTTATCCACACGAGTTTTCCGGTGGTCAGCGTCAGCGTGTCGGTATAGCTCGTGCTATTGCTCTTGAACCTAAGTTGATTATCTGTGACGAGCCAGTATCGGCTCTAGACGTGTCTATACAAAGTCAAGTGATGAACTTGATGATGGACTTACAGAAGGAGATGGGGCTTGCTTATATATTCATTGCTCACGATTTAGCAGTTGTACGGCATATATCAGATCGCGTCGCGGTGATGTACCTAGGACGAGTTGTTGAGTTTACCGATGCAGACAGTATTTACGAGCATCCTTTACACCCTTATACAAAAGCGCTCATCTCGGCAATTCCTGAACCAGATCCAACAATTAAGAAAGAGCGCATCATGCTCAAGGGTGACGTGCCTTCGCCGATCAACCCACCCAGTGGCTGCACCTTTCATACTCGTTGTCCATTTGTAACCGATAAGTGTAAGACAGAAGTACCCCAGCTTAAGCGTTATGAGATAAAGGACGGCCGGGATCACTATGCATCCTGTCATTATGCTGGTGAGTTAGACAAATAGCTATGCCGAAGGCCTGAAGGATTGTGAAAAAAATCTCAATGTTTCAGGCCTGTTTGAGTTACTTGCTATTACTTGTTGACTTTGAGTAAGAACTTAGGCGTTAGGCCTTGCCCAGCGATAGTGGTTGGAGAGGAAAATTTGAAGCTTGAGTCGCTGCCCCAGGTCCAATTTTTTATAAGATTAATTTTCAACAGTTCCCTGTTCGCTTATAGTGAAATCGATAAACTTAGTCTCAAGCCAAGGTGCATAAACCCGAGCACTAAGGTTCTCGCCATCGAGAATAAGTTGTGTTTTTTTGATAAAGGTCAGGATATCTTTATCTGTGAAGTTATTCGTTGCATTGTTGCTTTTATAGTTTTCGACAACTAGGATCTTCAAGTTATCAATAATGGTTTGGCGCCTTTTATAATAGGGACTAAAGTCGCTTATAGCATCCTCAATGGCATGGTTTGCATTGGTATCGAGTATAAACCTCACTGGAAAGCTATTGTTGCTAAACATTTCATCAGAATACCAATGGCCGGCTGCAGATTTTTTGAACTCCGAGCTTGTCAGTTCTGCACTAAATATTTTTTGAGGGCTTTTTGTACTTGAGTAGCGTTTTTGCGCTTGTACCATGTTCTGCTTGCGATTTTCTGAAAGTTCTTGCTGAAAGCTGTAATGATATACTTTTAAAAAAGTGGCGAGAGCCATGATGCTTAACACAGTTATAATAACTCGCTTCCGTAAGAAAATATTCTTAAGCTCTTGTAAAGAAATTGCCTTTTTACTTGTTTCGACGTGGAGCATTATTAATAACAGGGTTAATGGAAGTGCACCGTGTATGAAGCGTACTGTACTCTCCAATAACCAGGGATTTAGATTAGAAAGATTAACTGGAATGATGACGTAACTCATAAGACGCGCTCCGGCTGTGACAAAGCCCCAAAAGGCCATATGCCCCAAAGCCATACGTTCAAAAGGTTTGATGAAAATTACCACTGCCAGTGTAAGGTCAAACAAACCAACGCAAGTTACAATTATTGAGGATGTTTCGAAATCGATAAAGAGGGTTTTGGAGAGCATGCGGACAAAGCTGGCAGGTTGATACGGCCAGCCAAGGGCGTAGAGACCGTGGCCGACGAAGCAAAGTGAAATGATGACTTTACTCCACAAGAGAATAGCCCCGGATGGAAAAGTCCATTTATCGTCACTGTGTGTCGGCATGTACTTGAGGTAGGCCAGAAAAAGCCAGGGAGTGAAACCCTGTAGGATGTACTCGGCAATAATGGGAGCTTCGTTATTGTGACCAAGGTACTTGAGAAGAATATGTAAACAGGTAAAGAAGCCGCTAAGCTGTAAGCAGAAGTATTGAGCTCTTGCGGGTTTATCTGCCCTGATAGTTAAAAAGAAGACTGAGCTTATCATCAGAAACAGCCCAATTAAATTTTCGAGAAGACTGATTCCAGGGTTAGAACTAGAAGCATAAGTGCGCCAGCTATAGCCAAAAAGTTCTACAAAAGGCCGAAGAATTTCTTCATTCCACAATAATCCACGGTATGGGCTGTCAAAAATAACATATAGACAGCCGCGGCTGAATAGGAAAATGAAGGCGCTTAAACGCAATAACCAGGCGATTCTATAGTGAGTTGTTTCTGAATTCATTGTTTCTCCTTTGGGACCGATCGAGTGTGGTGAGAGAGAAATACCGTACCTTTACGATAAAGTATTTCTCTCTTTGTACTTATTTAGTTATTTTTAGAGCTGCATCAAAACTAATGTCAGATGAAGTAAGACTGCGATTGTGGATTTCAATCGAGACGGTATTAATACCTTCTTTAAGATAGGAGAGAGGAACGGAAAAACTAGATTTTGCATTGTTGCCGATTGTACTGCTCGCAAAAGTTGTATGCAAAACAACTCCTGTCGGCATGTTTATCCGCTTGATCTCTTGACCGTTAATGTAGATGACAGCACCATCATCATAAGTTAGCTCAAAAGTCATTGAGTCAATTTCCTCAAGACCACGCAGGGTTATTTCTTTGCGGAAATAATAGGTGGTGGTTTTGTCCGAGGAATTACCGCCGAAGTCGAGTACTGTAGTTTCATCGCCATCACCAAAACCCAACTGTCCATTAGCAACTTGCCATTGAGAGTCGTCAAAACCTTCTTGAAACCAAGTGCTAAGCGGCGCGATTATAGAGTCGTAATAGCTCCAACTGGCACCATGTTGGAAGAGCTGAACCTCGAGATCCTGGACATTGTCCTGATTGGAAATCAACTGTGCGTTGAAGCTGATGTCACTAGAGCCTAACGAGCGGTTATGCATTTCAACGGCGATGGTATTTGTACCCTGAACAAGAAAGGATGATGGAATCATCACTGTCGTACTGGCATTGTTACCTACAGTACTGCTTGAAAATGTACTGTGTGAAATTGTGCCACCGGGCATATTGACTCTTTGAACTTCTTGACCATTAACATAGATGATAGCCCCGTCGTCGTAGATCATATTCATGCTCAGCAGTGTTTGAGCATCTACTGAACTCAAGGAAAATTGCTTGCGAAAATAGTAGCTAACAGTTTTATTTGATGAGCTATCACCATAATCGAGAAGCGTTGCTTCATCTCCGTCCCCGAAACCGAATTCACCGTGAGCATAGAGCCACTGAGTATCATCAAAGCTGGAGTTCATCCAGTTGTTCTCTGGAGCATCTACCTGGTCGTAATACACCCAAGATGAGCCGAAATCGAAGATATTTACTTCGGTGGGCAAGCTGGGTTCACCGACATTATTCTGGTTAGAGGTCAACTGAGCGTTGAAGCTTATATCACTTGAAGCAAGTGAACGGTTGTGTACTTCAATCGCAATTGTATTGACTCCGACTTGTAGATATGCAGCTGGGATTTCCTTGGAAGTTGTGGCATTGTTGCCAATGGTTGAGCTGGAAAATGTATTGTGAGTTACAGCACCACTCGGCATATTTACGCGATCTACTTCTTGGCCATTGATGTAGATAACCGCACCGTCATCATAAACTAAATTGAGGTTGAGTAAACTTTCCGAGTCAATGCTACTGAGTGAAAATTCTTTACGGAAGTAGTAAGTTACTGTTTTATTAGATGAAACACCACCATAGTCGAGAACAGTGGCTTCGTCGTTGTCGCCAAAACCGAGCTCTCCTACTCCTGTCTCCCAAGCAGAGTCGTCAAAACCATGACTATTCCAGTCTGCTGCTGGTGCATTGGCTGAGTCGTAGTAGGCCCAAGTAGTATTATACTCAAAAACACTTTGCTCAATTCCTGTAGAAGGTTCACCAATATTGTTTTGATTGGAGATAACTTCGGCATCGAAACTGATGTCGGATGAGGATAGGCCGCGATTGTGTATTTCAACGGCGATCGTATTATTCCCTACCAGTAGATAAGAAGAGGGAATAACAATACTTGAAGTGGCATTGTTGTTTACTGTACTGCTGGCAAAACTTGTGTGTGTAATTTCGCCATCGGGCATATTTATACGTTGGACTTCTTGGCCATTGACATAAATCACGGCACCATCGTCATAGACGATATTCATACTTAATGAAGAGGCATCATTAACAGAGCTCAATGAAAGCTGCTTACGAAAGTAATAAGTGGGCGTTTTATTAGATGAAACTCCACCATAGTCGAGAACGGTCGCTTCATCATTATCCCCATAACCCAATTGACCTACTCCGGTGAACCAGGCAGAGTCGTCATAAGAGCTCAGCATCCAGTCAGTGGAAGGAGCGTCGATTGAATCGTAGTAGGCCCATTCTGAGGCAAAAGGAAAGGCAATGGTTTCACTTGTCCCAGGAGTGTTGGTGCGATCACGGGCAGCGAGGATTTGTACAGCACCACCATTTGCTTGCCAAATGTTCAAGCCACTAGGGATTTCGAAAACGTTATCTAACTCGCTGAGGGCGGAAACATTGGCCTCGCCATCAAAATCTATAGTGCGAACTTCAATCTTGTCTAGTGAGACGTGAACTAAATCAAAACTGTTAAATTTCCCAGAGTCCAAAGTCCACTCTTTATTGTCATTTGCATCTCTTTTAGGAGCTCCCCAAGTTCCTTCTCCAATCATGACAAAACCGCTATCATCAGCAATGAAACCCTCGTCACTTCCTGAACCAGTGCTCGGTTTCACACGTACGGTGCGCTTTACACAGTGACTGTCATTTTCAGCGAGTAAATCAAAGCGGTAATCGTAAAAGAGTTGAGCCCAAGCGTCATAGACATCATCGCCTTCGGACTTGCTGCTTACATGTGGCCTCATGGGTTTGTGGTAAGAAGCAGAAAGAAAAGTTACCAAGCCCTTGTTGGCTTCGAGGTCAGCTTTTAACCAGTCTTTCTGGGCACCGGAGGTGTTGATCTCTGAGTTGAGTAAGTATTGGCAAAAAAGCTTGTCTGCTACGGTAATTTTGTAGTAACTGTCGGAATTGTTTACCCCAAATATATTGGGAATATAACTGGAACTCTCGTGATTGCCGCGAATGGGAACGATGGGGAAAATACGCCCGTCACTGGCGATACTTAGTTGCCAGTCATCGAGCCACGCCTGCCACTGCTCATCGGTGCCCGAGCTAGTCATATCTCCACCGAAAGAAACAAATAATGGACGTATTTTTGCCACGAGGCGATTACCTTCTTGACGAACATCGCGATTGTTGCGTGAGTCGCCGCCTTGAATGAACTTAAAGGCTTTTTTTGTCGCTGGAGCGGTGTGGAAATAATAACGTTGACTGACTCCCGTACTGTCTTGAATGACAAAATAATAGTTGGTGTCGGCTTGAAGTCCACTTAACGTTGCATACTGGTTGTTCATACCCTTGTAGTTAAGAGAACTGTCAGGAGACTTGGAGTTTTCATAGTTGTTGGCACTTTGACCATGATCCAGTTTGCCGTAGTGTACTGTTGGTGTGCTACCGGAAACCTGATTCCATATTATTTTGGCTTCTGACTCAGGGCCTTCTTGCCAGACAATACGTATCTTATCGATATCAGCATGCAGTGCCAGAGGCAGTAATAGAATAGTCACTATCAGTTTGTACATCATTCCTTTCCTTATACTATGGTTCATTAATTAACTTTCTTTTCTTTCTTTTCTTTTTTCTTTAGTCCTTCC
>Ga0115103_1536208_pt1 | contig 13011 bp, 8 predicted proteins | sample MBTome_2_FD_89643 | JGI IMG/M metagenome (GOLD analysis project Ga0115103, IMG submission 89643) | Marine eukaryotic communities from Pacific Ocean to study complex ecological interactions - MBTS_5May14_M1_3um Metatranscriptome... | ecosystem: Environmental > Aquatic > Marine > Oceanic | place... | reverse complement strand
TCGAGGTGCAGCTCCCCCATCCCAGCGATCAATGTCTGACCAGTTTCTTCGTCGGAGCTGACAACGAATGTCGGGTCTTCCTCTGAGAGGCGTTGAAGGCCGAGGGCCATCTTCTCTTGGTCGGCAGTCGTCTTCGGCTCAATCGACATCGAGATGACTGGCTCCGGAAATGTTGGCGGCTCAAGGCGCACATCAAAACCCTTGGTGCAAAGTGTATCACCTGTGACAACCTCACGCGCACCCACCAGAGCGCATATATCGCCGGAATATGCGGTGTCGATATCTTCACGAGCATCCGCCTTCATGACCAAAAGACGTGAAATACGTTCGACTTTACCTGTGCGCGGATTGTGCAGCACAGAACCTTTTGAAATTGATCCGGAATAAACACGGAAAAATACCAACTTACCGACATAGCCGTCATTCATCAATTTGAACGCGAGGCCGGCAAGCTTGGCATTATCGTCGGGCTTGATCTCAACCGGACGTCCCTTCTTGTCTTCGCCTTTCATCGGAGGCAAATCAAGTGGCGAAGGTAGATAGTTGACCACTGACTCAAGCACGGTCTGCACACCTTTGTTTTTGAAAGCACTGCCTGGCATGACGCCGCAGAAATTAAGTGAGATCGTGGCCGTGCGAATGGCAGCGCGAATATCGTCAGCAGTCAAATCGTGACCTTCGAGATATTTATCAGCTAAGCCTTCATCAAAGTCAGCCAGCGCTTCGATCAGCTTTTCGTGATATTCACTGGCCTGATCCACATACTCCGCAGGTATGTCAGTCACTTCAACTGACATGCCCGATTCATCGGCTGGATCGTAAATCATCGCACGCATCGACGCTAGATCGATGAGTCCTGTAAAGTCTTCTTCAGCGCCGATCGGAATGCAGATCGGATGCGCATTGGCGCCGAGGCGCTCACGCATCGATTCGATGGCAGCGAAAAAGTCCGCTCCGACGCGGTCCATCTTGTTGACGAATGCAATGCGTGGGACATTGTATTTCGTCATTTGTCGCCAGACCGTTTCGGACTGCGGCTGGACACCAGCAACGGCGCAAAAAACGCCGACCGCCCCGTCTAACACACGAAGTGAACGTTCCACTTCCGCGGTAAAATCGACATGCCCTGGGGTGTCGATAATATTGATCTGGTTCTGAATGCCAGCATAAGGGCCGTGCTGATTCGTCCAGTTACATGAAATTGCGGCGGAGGTAATTGTAATACCACGCTCGCGTTCTTGTTCCATCCAATCCGTGACCGCACTCCCTTCATGCACTTCGCCCATTTTGTGGACGACGCCTGCATAGAACAGGATGCGCTCGGTGGTCGTCGTCTTGCCCGCGTCGATATGTGCGACTATGCCGATATTGCGCGTATGCTCCAAAGGGAACTTACGCTTCGACGAGTTTACACTGGCTGACATAGTAGCGGACATTGAAATGGACTGGAAAAGAACAGGGGGCGAAGCAGGAATCGAAACTACCAGCGCAGGTGAGCAAATGCACGATTTGCTTGAGCCATGCGGTGTGTTTCTTCCTTCTTCTTAACGATCGCGCCGGTGTTGTTGTAGGCATCGACGATTTCGTCAGCAAGTGCTTCGTTCATAGGAACGCCCTTGCGCTTGCGAGCAGCTCCCACCATCCAGCGGAAGGCTAGGCTCTGTTGGCGCTCAAAAGATACTTCGACCGGCACTTGATATGTCGCGCCACCTACGCGGCGGCTCTTCACTTCAAGCTTAGGGCGAACATTTTCCAGTGCTCCCATGATCAAATCAACTGGATCACCCTTGCCTACTTTTTCGCTTACACGCTCGAAGGCAGTGTATACGATACGTTGAGCAACGGTGCGCTTACCGCGCTCCATGATCATGTTAACCAGAGTGGTAACCACTTCGCTATTGTAGCGTGGGTCTGGAATTAAAGGGCGTTTTACGGCTTGTCGACGACGTGACATAATAAAGTTCGTTTAAAGATTAATCCGAGGTTACGCCTTCGGGCGTTTAACACCGTATTTGGAACGACTACGGCGGCGTTTTTCAACACCAACGCAGTCAAGTGTGCCGCGCACGATGTGGTAACGAACACCAGGGAGATCCTTCACGCGACCACCGCGAACGAGAACGATGCTGTGCTCCTGAAGGTTGTGGCCTTCATCTGGAATATAAGCGATGACTTCGATTCCATTAGTTAGACGAACCTTTGCGACCTTACGGATAGCGGAATTCGGCTTTTTGGGTGTACGTGTCATGACTTGGACACAGACGCCGCGGCGGAACGGATTGGCGCGAAGTGCAGGTGACTTCGTCTTCTCCTTCTGCACAATACGCGGATTGCGGACGAGTTGATTAATTGTAGGCATTGAAAATTTGAATCGCTGGATTTTGAGAAAGACGGCGAAAGTAGCGCTTTGAAAAAGCTGTGCAAGAATTATTCTTGGTTTTTTTCGCGATCCGACTGGCGATATTCTAAAATTGTTTAATTGAGAGATGAAAAGAGGCGAACGGCATTCGATCCGCCCGCCTCTGTAAAGGATTGAAACGGATTAGCTAGCCTCTTCGCTTTCAGCGACTTCAGCAGATGCTGCAGCAGTTTCGGTGTTTTCAGCTGCGGCGTCAGGGGCCACTTCAACTTCCGGAGTCGGCTCTGGAGTGGGGATGGCAACGCCTTCCACTAGCTTAGCGGCTTCTTCTGGAGTCAATTGTACCGGCTCTGCACCGAGCGTGTCGATGCGGAGGTTGCGGTAAACAGGCAAACCTGTTCCAGCCGGAATGAGGTGACCCATAATGACGTTCTCCTTGAAGCCCTTGAGATTATCAACCTTGCCCAGTGTAGAAGCGTCGGTGAGAACACGTGTGGTTTCTTGGAAAGAAGCGGCAGAGATAAAGGACTCTGTCTCAAGAGACGCCTTAGTAATACCGAGGAGCACGGGTTCACCTTCAGCAGGCATACCACCAGCATCTTCAATGTGATCATTAGCGCTCATGAACGTGAAGCGGTCAACTTGCTCGCCCCAGAAGAAATCAGAGTCACCTGGATCAGTGATACGGATCTTTTTGAGCATTTGCGAAATGATCACCTCAATGTGCTTATCATTAATGGAAACACCTTGGAGACGGTAAACCTTCTGAATCTCAGCGATCAGGTAATCCTGAACAGCCGAGGGTCCGAGAATATCGAGCACTTCGTGCGGATCTGCGCCACCCTCAGTGAGGTGCTGACCACGATGAACCAAATCACCGACCTGAACAGTTAGATGCTTACCGTGCGGGATCAGATGCGCTTCTTCTTGATCTGTTTCCGGATCAGTCACAAGGAGCTTCTTCTTGCCGCGAACAGTGCCATCAAGCGAAACGATACCGTCGATCTTAGCCATTTCTGCAGCTTCCTTCGGGCGGCGTGCTTCGAAGAGCTCAGCAACACGCGGCAGACCTCCGGTGATATCCTGCGTTTTGGACGCCTGACGTGGTGTCTTCGCAAGCATGGTGCCCGGTGCGATCTCGTCGTCTTCATTGACGGAGAGCTGCGCACCAGTCGGAATCGCATAGGTAGCGATCACCTTGCCGGCGTCGTCGATGATCTCGACTTGCGGGTTCAGATCTTCTTTATGCTCGATCACGACAGTCGCAATACGGCCAGTGGACTCGTCAAGCTCACGCTTCACGGTGACCCCAGGTATCATTTCATGGAAGCCGATACGACCAGCCTTCTCAGAGAGAATTGGAATATTGTGCGGATCCCACATAGCGAGGATGTCGCCCTTCTTAATCGAACCACCATCAGCAACAGTTAGAACCGAACCAACAACGATCTTGTAAACTTCGATTTCGCGCTCGTCTTCATCAAGAATCTGGACGGAGCCAGTCTTGTTGAGGACAATGTTTGCACCATCAGCAGTCTGCACGATGCGGAGACCACGGTATTTAACCTTACCACCGACGCGAATCTTGATTTCAGGATTCTTGAGTACACCACTCGCGATACCACCGATGTGGAATGTTCGCATGGTTAGCTGTGTGCCAGGCTCACCAATCGACTGAGCGGCGATGATACCCACTGCAGAACCACGTTCAACCATGGCGTTAGTCGCTGGGTTGATGCCGTATTCGAGTGCAGTGATGCCGACCTTTTTACGAGTAGTGAGTGAAGAAAGAACCTTTACCCGCTCGATTCCCAGATCTTCGATCTGCTTAGCAACTGCCTCGGTGATGAGCTCACCGTTCTTGACGAGGATCTCATCAGGGCTTAGCGGGTTCTTGATATCGTTCGATGAGCAACGTCCTTCGATACGATCATACAGGCTGACAATTTCGTCGTCACCTTCGTAGATCGCATGCTTCCAAACACCGTCACGATTGCCATCATCATATTCTTCGATGATGCAGTCCATGGCCACGTCACAGAGTTTACGAGTGAGGTAACCAGCATCCGCGGTTTTGAGAGCGGTATCAGCTAGCCCCTTTCGAGCACCGTGAGTGGAGATGAAGTATTCGAGGACGGATAGACCTTCACGGAAAGACGAGAGAATCGGACGTTCGATAATCTCACCAGATGGCTTGGCCATCAAACCACGAGTTCCGCATAACTGACGAACCTGTTGTTTGTTACCACGAGCACCCGAATCCATCATCAAGTAAACTGGATTCACGGAGTCCTTACCGCCATTACTCTTCAATTCCTCGAATACAGCTTTGGCGATTTCATCTGTGCAACCTGTCCAGATATCAATGATCTTATTGTAACGCTCACCTTCGGTGATGATACCCTTGCCATACTGACCTTCGACTTCGTCGATACGCTTACGAGAAGCAGCAACGATCGCGGGTTTGCTCGGCGGAATGATCATGTCATCAATACCAATCGAGACACCCGCACGAGTCGCAACCTTGAAGCCAACATCCTTTAGAGTGTCAAGCGTCTCAACTGTGCGAACGCGGCCGACAGTCTTGTAAGTCTGAAGAATCAGATCACCCAACTTGCTCTTCGGCACTGGGAAGTTGATGAATCCAAGCTCGTTTGGCCAGATAGTATTGAAGATCACACGACCAATGGTGGTGCGAATAATCTTCTTAGTGGTGTTACCGTAAGGTGTATCTTCACAACCAAAGTCAGGGTTGACGTAGTTGATCCAATCGTGGTCCTTAAACGCACCATCAGCAACAGCTGTTTCCACTTCGTCAGCGTTGACAAGCATCGGCAAGCGCTCGCCCTCAACTGGCTTGACCGGGGGGTCAAGTGTGAGGAAGTAAGAACCTAAGACGATGTCCTGCGAAGGAGTCAAAATCGGCTTACCACTGGATGGTGAGAAGATATTATGCGTCGCCATCATGAGAGTCTTCGCTTCCATGACTGATTCGAGTGATAGAGGCACGTGAACCGCCATTTGGTCACCATCGAAGTCAGCATTATAAGCGGTGCAAACGAGCGGATGGACACGGATCGCATTACCTTCAATCAACACGGGCTCGAAGGCCTGAATGGAAAGGCGGTGCAAAGTAGGCGCACGATTCAACAGAACCGGGTGGCCCTTGGTGACTTCTTCAAGAATATCCCAAACTTCTGGAGACTGCTTCTCGATCATCTTACGCGCACCACGAACGGTGTGCACGAAGCCGAGTTCTTTTAGGCGGCGGATAATGAATGGCTCGAAAAGAACCAGTGCCATCTTCTTAGGAAGACCACACTGGCTGAGCTTGAGCGTAGGACCAGAAACAATCACCGAACGACCGGAGTAATCAACGCGCTTACCGAGAAGATTCTGACGGAAGCGACCTTGCTTACCTTTAAGCATGTCGGAGAGTGACTTTAGAGGACGGTTACCCGCACCTGTGACTGCACGACCGTGACGACCATTATCGAACAGCGCGTCCACAGCTTCCTGCAGCATACGCTTCTCATTATTAATAATCACGTCCGGAGTCTTCAGTTGAAGCAGGTTCTTTAGACGATTATTACGGTTGATCACACGACGATAAAGGTCGTTCAAATCGGATGTCGCGAAACGGCCACCTTCAAGTGGCACCAAAGGACGAAGATCTGGTGGAATGACAGGCAGCACTTCGAGAACCATCCACTCTGGACGAGTGCCAGACTCCATGAAGCCTTGAATTGTCTTTAGGCGCTTGGAGAGCTTCTTCTTGATCTGCTTGGAACGAGTCGCGTGCATTTGCTCGTGGAGCTCTGCAACTGTGGACTCGAGTTCAACACGTGCCAGCGCATCGCGCACACCTGCCGCACCCATACGGGCAACGAATGAATCTTCACCATACTCGTCTTGAGCTTGGAGATACTCCTGCTCAGTGAGGAGCTGACGCTCTTCGAGTGGAGTCTTGCCTGGATCGATCACGAGGTAGTTCTCGTAATAGATGACACGCTCAAGATTACGCGCAGTAATGTCGAGGAGAAGACCCAGACGACTCGGCATGCTCTTTAAAAACCAGATGTGAGAGACAGGAACGGCGAGTTCGATATGGCCCATGCGGTCGCGACGAACACGAGACACGGTCACCTCGACACCACAACGGTCGCAGATCACACCCTTATATTTGATACGCTTGTATTTACCACAAGCGCACTCGTAGTCACGCACAGGGCCGAAGATCCGCTGGCAGAAAAGACCACCAGGCTCCGGTTTGAATGTGCGGTAATTGATCGTCTCGGGATTCTTCACCTCACCGCGGGACCATTCACGAATGGCCTCAGGGGAAGCGACAGAAATGCCGACTTGGTCGAAGGACTTGGTGGCTTCATAGCCAAGAATGTCGCGTGCTACTTCAGTGCTCATTAATAAAAACCTTTTTTGAAATTTGCGTTTAAACGATACTCTTAGCAGGAAGCGTCAAGTACAGTGCTGGATGCGAACTTACCTTCGGAGCTGAGACGAACGTCAAGACAGAGACTCTGAATTTCCTTCATCAAAACGTTGAACGATTGAGGCGTGCCTGCATGCAAGCTATTGTCACCCTTTACAAGTGACTCATAGATGCGTGTTCGGCCTGCAACATCATCGGATTTAACAGTGAGGAGCTCCTGCAATGTATATGCAGCGCCGTAGGCCTCAAGTGCCCAAACTTCCATCTCCCCGAAACGCTGACCACCATACTGCGCCTTACCACCGAGCGGCTGCTGGGTAATAAGAGAGTAAGGACCCACCGCACGAGCGTGAATCTTAGATGACACGAGGTGATTGAGCTTCAACATATACATGTATCCAACCACAACCTCTTGGGCTAGCGGCTCACCAGTCTGACCGTCAAAGAGCACGCTCTTGCCAGTCGTCGGTAGGCCTGCCTCATCGAGATACTCACGAACCCGAGATTCACTAATACCGTCGAACACTGGAGTCGCCACCTTAATGCCGAGCTTCTTACAAGCCCAACCGAGGTGCGTCTCCAGGACCTGTCCAACATTCATTCGGGAAGGAACTCCAAGTGGGTTCAAGCAAATCTCGACTGGAGTACCGTCTGGTAGGTGCGGCATGTCTTCTTCAGGAACAACCTTGGCGACAACACCCTTATTACCGTGACGGCCAGCCATCTTATCGCCGACCTGCATCTTACATTTCTTAGCGATGTAGACCTTTACGCTCTTAACAACACCTTGATCTGCATCTTCACCAGACTCAACACCTGAGATCTTTCGCTCACGGTCGTAGTCGAGCTCGTCGAACTTACCTTGGTAGTTGCTCACGATCTCCATGATCTTGATCTTCACGGGTGAAGGATCGATCTCGATATGCTTGGAGACGGCTGCAAGACGACGCAGGAGTGTCTTCGTAATCTTACGGTTCGCAGGGATGATGATTTCGTCTGTGTCACCATTCTTGACGTCGAGAGGAATCTTTTCACCCAAGAGGATGTTCGAAAGCGCTTCAGTCAGATCTTCACGGAGCTTATCACTCTGCGAACGATACTCTTCGTTGATCTTCTTTACCTGACGACGACGATCGGAAGCGGAAAGTTCTTCTGGCTCACCATCAACACGGGCCGAAACCTTGATATCCATGATGATACCACGTACACCTGATGGCACGACCAGTGAAGAGTCCTTCACGTCAGCTGCCTTCTCACCGAAAATCGCACGCAGAAGTTTTTCTTCCGGAGCGAGCTCTGTCTCAGACTTTGGAGTGATCTTACCGACGAGGATATCGCCAGGCTTCACTTCCGCACCAACACGAATGACACCATCGTGGTTGAGGTCCTTAAGAGCCTCTTCACCCACATTAGGAATGTCGCGTGTAATTTCTTCAGGTCCAAGCTTCGTATCACGAGCAGTTACTTCGAACTCGTCCACGTGGATCGATGTAAAGATGTCGTCCTTAACGATTTTCTCGGAGATTAGAATCGCATCCTCGAAGTTGTAACCATTCCATGGCATGAAGGCCACGAGAATGTTACGACCGATTGCGAGCTCACCGTCGTCAGTGGACGCACCGTCCGCGATCACGTCGCCTTTCTTGACGGGCTGCCCCTTAGCGACGATTGGCTTCTGATTGAAGCAAGTGCCTGCATTCGAGCGCATGAACTTACGGAGATTGTAAACAAAGATGCCCTTCTTCGCGTCTGTACCCAACTCCTTCATTTTCGGAATTTCGCCATCCGAAGTCAGTACTATGTGATTGGCGTCAACTGAAGCAATAATCCCGTCGATGTCTGCGATTTCGACTGTCTTCGAGTCAATCGCAACACGGCTCTCAATACCGGTGCCAACAAATGGCGCCTCTGATTGAAGCAATGGTACACCTTGACGTTGCATATTCGACCCCATCAGCGCGCGATTCGCATCATCATGCTCGAGGAATGGTATAATGCCCGCAGCAACCGAGATCAGCTGCTTTGGCGATACGTCCATGTAGTTGACGTCTTTGCCTTCAACCTCAAGCACTTCATCACGTTTACGACATGTGACGCGGCCAATCAGATTGCTCTTATCGTCGAGTTCGGAATTCGCCTGCGCAATCATGTGCGGCTCTTCTTGGTCAGCGTTCAAGTATTCGACTTCATCCGTTACATGACCATTCACAACCTTACGGTATGGAGTCTCAATGAAACCAAATTCATTGATGGTGGAGTAAAGTGAAAGCGAGTTAATCAGACCAATGTTCGGTCCTTCCGGAGTTTCAATCGGGCAAATACGACCGTAGTGAGACGGGTGAACGTCACGCACTTCGAAACCGGCACGCTCACGATTCAATCCACCGGGCCCGAGAGCGGACAGACGGCGCTTGTGTGTGAGCTCAGCAAGCGGATTAATTTGGTCCATGAACTGTGAGAGCTGGCTTCGCGCGAAGAAATCGCGAATGACAGTGCTCAAAGCCTTTGGGTTAATCAGCTTCTGTGGAGAAATCGAGTCAACGCTTTGATCGTAAAGCGTCATACGCTCCTTAACGAGCCGCTCTGTACGAGCCAAACCGACGCGGCATTGGTTCGCAAGAAGCTCACCAACTGTACGTACACGTCGGCTACCCAAGTGATCGATGTCATCGAGCACACCGTCACCACGCTTGAGGCGAGTGAGATACTTGGTCGCTTCGACGACATCTTCTGCGCTGATCACGCGGAAGTCCAGATCGGTGTCCATTGCAAGCTTCTGATTAAGCTTGTAACGACCGACACGACCCAAGTCATAACGACGTGGATCTTGGAATAAGCGCTTGAGCAGTGCCTTGGCATTTGCAGTTGTGGGGGGCTCACCCGGGCGAAGACGCTTGTAGATATCCTTAAGCGCTTCTTCTTCGTTTTGGGTAGGGTCCTTTTTAAGGCAGCGAATGACAGCACCATCATCCACAGTGGTATCAATCGTAGTGACCTTTTTTAGGCCAGCCTTTGAAAACGATCGGACAATCGTCTTTGTCAGCGGTTCGAACGCACGTGCAAGCACGACGCCCTTGTCCGCATCAACGATGTCTTCGGTGAGTACGAGGTTGGAAACAGAGTCGCGCTTTAATGCAGCAGCGACAGTGATTTCTTCCAACTCGTAGAAAAGATTCAGGATATCTGCATCGGAACTGTAACCCATCGCACGCAGGAGCGTAGTCAGCAGGAACTTACGCCGACGACGACGACGGTCGAGGTAAACATAGAGAACATCGTTCTGATCGAACTGGACTTCGAGCCATGTGCCACGGTCTGGAATAATACGGAAAGCATGCAGCACCTTGCCGCTGGTGTGCACGCTTTCTTCGAAAGCGATACCAGGCGAGCGGTGAAGCTGGCTAACAATAACACGTTCGGCACCATTAATGATGAAAGATCCGCGCTCAGATATCATAGGGACTTCGCCCATGTAGATCTCTTCGTCCTTGATGTGGTCTTCTTCGCGAAGACGAAGCTTCACATACAATGAAACAGAGTAAGTAACACCCTCGCGGATCGCTTCTATCTCAGTTTCGCGAGGTGGCGTTACAGTGTAACTGACATATTCGAGATGGCAGCGACTGTCATAACTCTCAATGGGGAACACCTCGGAAAATACGGCTTCGAGGCCCACCTGTTTACGTTGCGTAGGAGCCAGATCCATTTGGAGGAATTCCGTGAAGGAATCGATCTGATTTTCAATCAGATTGGGTGGCTGGATAACTTCCTTGAGCTTACCGAAATTAATGCGTTTTGACATAGAGCGGATGTCCGATGACGGTTAAAAAAGAGTGTGTGACTGACAGGGACCGATCTGGGATCGGCTAAAAGACAAAAACAGTTAGGCGAGGCTCACCTGATTGGGTGAGCTCACCTAACTGTGAAAAATGTGGGCTATTGAATATAAGCTTGGGTAAGTATCCGATTACTTCAATTCAACCTTAGCACCTGCTGCTTCGAGCTTCTTCTTGATTTCTTCAGCTTCGTCCTTAGAGGCACCTTCCTTGACAGGCTTAGGTGCACCTTCTACGAGGTCTTTAGCTTCCTTTAGACCGAGGCCTGTGATAGCGCGAACTTCCTTAATGGAAGCGATCTTGTTGTCACCAGGAGCTACGAAGATGACGTCAAATTCGTCTTTTTCTTCAACCGCTTCAGCAGCAGCAGCACCGCCAGCGGCAGCAACAGCGACAGGAGCAGCAGCGCTTACGCCCCACTTCTCTTCCAGTGTTTTAACGAGATCTGCCACTTCGAGCACTGTCTGTGCGGAGAGGAAATCGATTACTTGTTCTTTTGTGATATCTGCCATGATGTTATACCTTTCAAATGGTTAGCATCCCAAGTGTTGGGACATTTAAGAGGGGAATTCCTCCTAACCGGATTATTTTGGTTATTTAAGGCCGCCCACCCGGGGGATGAACGACCAAAATTTGATTTGAGAACTACTCGGCGTCTTTTTCGGCCTTGGCCTGGAGGGCGAAGAGTAGGTTTTGCGGAACAGCGTTGAGAACGCGGACAAATCCGGTCGCAGGCTGTGAAAGAAGTCCAAGGAGTTGACTGCGAAGCGCTTCGAGGCCCGGAAGTTTCGCCAAGATCGCGATCTCTTCCTTAGTCAGTGGCTTCTCGTTAAGGATGCCGGCCTTAACGTCGACTTTTTCCTTTTTCTTGAAGAACGCACCGATTGTCTTAGCGACTCCGGATGGGTTGTCACCACCGACGATGATCGCAGTTTGACCAGTCAAGTGCTCACTGAGATCAGGGAGGTCCTTAGCTGCGGCTGCGACACCGAAAATGCTGTTTTTAACAACGTGGAATTCTGCGTTATGCTCAGAGAGGGAGGCACGCAATTCTGCGATTTCTTCCACTGTGATACGCTCGTAGTTAGCGAGGTAAACGTAATCAGACTTGTCGAGGTGTTGATTCACCTCTTGAACGAGATATTGTTTTTCTGGTCTCATGTGATGTCAGTCTCCCTTAGCTCTTGTTGTAAGATGCAGCGTCAACGCTGATCCCTGGGCTCATAGTCGAACTCAATGCGAGCGACTTGATGAACTTGCCAGTCGCACTTTGTGGGCGTGCTTCATTGAGAGCAGTGATAGCCGCCTCAGTATTGTCCACGATTTGCTCTGGAGTGAAGGAGCGCTTGCCCACCACGATAGCGACGTTTGCAGTCTTATCCATCTTGAACTCAACGCGACCAGCTTTCACCAGCTTGATGCCTTCAGCGATATCGTCTGTCACTGTGCCAGACTTTGGATTCGGCATGAGCCCACGGGGTCCAAGCACCCGAGCGACCTTACGGACGCTCTTCATGGCACTTGTTGTAGAAATCGCGACGTCGAAGTCTGTCCAGCCGCCGGTTACCTTCTCGATAAGGTCATCGAAGCCGGCTTCGTCTGCGCCAGCTGCAAGAGCTTCTTCAGGATTTTCGGTGAATACGATAACACGAACAGTCTTACCGCTGCCGTGAGGAAGCTGCAGAGTGCCGCGCACCATCTGATCACTCTTGCGAGGATCGACCGTAAGATTTGCGTAGAGTTCAACAGTTTCGTCGAACTTCGCCTTCGGTAGTGTGTTTAGTAACGCAGACGCATCTGAGACCGAGTAGGTCTTTTCCAAGTCAACCATTTCGGCTGATTGGCGATAGCGCTTGCTTCCCTTGATTTGCTGGGTGGCCATAGTATTTATCTTTAGTGGTTAAAAAATTATCCCGCGACCTCAAGTCCCATCGAACGAGCAGTGCCCGCGATGATCTTGATAGCAGCGTCCTCATCGGATGCATTCAGATCATTCTTTTTGATCTCGATGATTTCGAGGATTTGCTTGCGCGTGACGGTACCGACTTTGTCGCGATTCGGCACGCCCGATCCTTTTGCGATACCGGCAGCCTTCTTAAGAAGAACAGCTGCTGGTGGAGATTTTAGGATGAAACTGAAGGAGCGGTCGGCGTAGACTGTAATGACAACAGGGAGGATCATGCCCGCCTGGTCCTTAGTCTTCGCGTTATACTCCTTACAGAAGCCCATGATGTTTACACCCTGCGCACCGAGAGCTGGACCAACCGGAGGGGCTGGGTTAGCTGCACCTGCTGGCAGTTGTAAGCGAATTTGTCCTATTACTTTTTTAGACATGGCTGTTTAGCTTTCTTCTGTTCTCTGGACTT
>Ga0115103_1092664_pt1 | contig 13025 bp, 20 predicted proteins | sample MBTome_2_FD_89643 | JGI IMG/M metagenome (GOLD analysis project Ga0115103, IMG submission 89643) | Marine eukaryotic communities from Pacific Ocean to study complex ecological interactions - MBTS_5May14_M1_3um Metatranscriptome... | ecosystem: Environmental > Aquatic > Marine > Oceanic | place... | reverse complement strand
TTTTTATAATATTGGCAAATATCAATACAAGGTACGTATCGCAGTCATCGAGACGGGACTTTAGGATTTAAATTTTATGTGTCAATTATTTGTTTGTTATAGTTTTGTATTTCTATGAAGCTTTTTAAAATACCGGTTGATAATCTTTTTGGTCTTTCCATAATCGATGTAACACAACAGATAATTTTCGGGCGACTGCAACTACAGCTTTTTTCTTTGCTGTCTTTCCTCCTCTTGCTGATATCCTTTCACCATATCTTCGTAAATCACAATCTTCGCCAAAGGGTCCGAGTATATAATGTGCTGCAGTGATCATGATTTGTCGTAGATAGATATTTCCTGCCTTGGTAATTGATAGTTGATAGTTGCTTATCAGATTCACCAGATTGGTCTTTTTTCGGTACAAGTCCTAGAAAGGCTCCAACATCGCGACTTTTTTCAAAGCGATCAGGATCCTCTAATGTAAGTACGTATGTTAATGCAGTTAAAGCACCAACACCTTTTATCTGTCGCAATGTTTCCGTTTCAGGGTATAAAGCACTGCATAGTTCTTCGATATTACGGTCAAACTCACTTATTTTTAGTGTCAGGAATTTAATTGTTTGAATAATTCCAGCCAAACTACTGTACATGCTTTCCGGCACGTATTCCATCACTTTTTTATCAAAGCTTCCAGCAGTATGGGCAGTTTCGATTTTAACTCCCTGGCTTTTTAACATACCTTTTACTGAGTTAATTAATTTCGTTCTTGTTTAAAGTTTTATTAAGTTCCTCCAGGAGGCCATAAAACTTATTCGCTTCGTATTCAAAGCGCTTACGCTCATCTCGTTCTCTAATATTTTCTTTATTGTTCTTGGGTAAGTTTGGAAATAAATCGCTCATTATCCCTGTGAATCCTTCTTAAGAATCTAGTTTCTTTCGGCCTGTAATATAATATTACTCAAAGGCTAAATGTCCATGGACATTCATTGTGAATGAATTCTACGGTGAGCTTTTCTCGTACTTATCACTCCATTTGCATAAAATTTACCTCAATATTAATTAGCGTAGTGGGGGATAACTAACATGAGAATTAACAATGAAGAATTTCAACTGGGGTTTGTTGATTAAAGACTTACTTGAAGTACTGAAAATCAGTCAAATCCAGCTCGCGGATAAATGTAAAGTGACTCCGAAAACTATCTCATATCTTCCAGATAGCGCAGAGTTGAGTTGCCACGTCTGGTTGACAACTTAGAGAGTATGAGCGTAAGTTTACGAATGTTCACCGGGAGTTCTTTGAATTCTTGATATTTATCAATTTTAGCTTTTTCTTTCTTGCTTACTTTATACTTAGTCAAATCAATACCAATTTTAGCTGCCAGCTTCAGAAGGTTCTGAGCTTTATCCTTTGAAGGTATGCGACGACCGTTCAGCCAGTTTGATATAGACTGTTGTGTCGTTCCTATAGATTCTCCTAAGTCATTTTGGTTTAATACCAGCGCTTCTGATATATCTGAAATTAGTTGTGGCCAATTGAGTCGATTCATGATTTCATCCTTAATTCAATAAAGAGTCCCAAGAACAAAACTTCTGGGGACCAAAAGTGAATCATATTAAACCCTCTATCGAATAGGGAAAGGTGATTTTGTATAATTACGCACCCATGACCTCTGTCGTTACATACTGGTCTGCACGGTCAGTATGGAAGTGTTCCGATCATAGGTCTCTTCATCAGGTCTTTACCTATGACAGCATCGCTTCCATTGGGCCTAATTAGGTTTTGCCGGTAGATCAATTAAGAGTTGTGTAATTGGAGGTGTTTCACACAAAATCCCAAATATTCTTTTTTCTCTTTGAGCTTAACAGATTGGTACATGTTTTCTCCCAGCCCCATCCATCCACCCAGCACCATGTGACCCCACCGTCTCCCATACTTTCATCCATCCAGTCCATTATGGCGGGAGTAACAATAAGATATCCATCCTTAATCGCTCGATAAGTCATCAAAGACGAGTACCCATGTTCTGGAGCTGAACGAATCAGCCTATTTTGACACCTTATGACTGCCTGGTCCATTCTTTCTCTTCGTGCTTTTGTCATTTTCTTCTCTCCTTAATACCCCCGGCCTTGCTTCCTTGATTCTTTTTCCGACCTCTCTTTTAACCGCTTTAATTCATTTGCCTCCTGCTTAAGTGCCCGTGTTTTCTCAGCCTGCCAATGTTCCGGTATAAGCTTTGCTCTCGACTCAAGGCCTGATTGCAATATAAACCTTACCGGTGACTTATATGACTCTATCGTTTTAGGCTCTTCAATCTGTGGGAGGTTTGTAAAGTTTTCCTTTTCCTCGCGATCCTTTCTGCCAAACAGGTGCTTAAAGTAATCAATCTTTTCATGAAGCCTGCCAATGATTATTAATTTAGCTCTTGCTGCATCTCGGACACCACAGTAGAAATCCCGGAGCTGACCAATTGCCCGTTGAAGTATTCCAAGTCCTTCCCTAATTGTTTCAGATGTGTCTTTATTTCTTTGACGTCTATCCTCAGCTTCTCGTCTGCTGTCGATTGTCCGGAGTCGGAGTTTTCTCCCGCAACTGGCGTATCTAGCATGGTCAGCAGCGTCTGAAAGTTTTTCTTTATCTGATCGCATTCGCTCCACAGATCTTCGTTGTCCTTCAGAGACGTTGTGCTCAAGTCCTTGAAGTTCTTTGTTAATTGATTCAAGACTTTGATTATTTCTTTTTGCTTCTGCAAGAGAACGTCGTTGTTTTTGCTCGATTCGTCGTCGCATTGATTCAAGTACGAGTCTATTAATCTCTGAAAATTCTTCCCCTCCTGATGAAACTTCATCGTCACCTGCTTCTGAATATCCTGCTGTAGTGTCTCCAGTTTCGACATGATCACCGACCTGTCTTCTGTGACCTGCAGCTCCACTTTCTTTATCTCCTCCCGGTATGTCATAAGGATCTCTTTCAACTGTTGAATCTCGGCGTTGTGAGACTTCTTTTGCTTGTTTATTATCTGTTGAAATTCCCTGGTCAATTTCGTTTCTAGGTCGTTCAACTTCTCTGTTAGCAGCTTCTCGACTGCTTCTGCCCCCATCCCTATTAAAGCCATATTCTTCTCCTACTAAAGCTTCCCGATCAATTGGGATTACTTCTAATTTGTCTGTTACTTTTTGATATTTTTTATTTTCTTCTTGAGCTATTTTAGCTTCATTAAACTTTTTTTCTTCTTCCTTTAATGCTTGTATTTCACCAATTAAGTCTACAATTTTAAGCTCTTTTGAATCTATAATTATATTCAATCCAGACGCTTCTTTTTCAGTCTCTAATCGATCTTCGTTACGCAAGGCATTATACTTTTTAAATCCAATATGCTCGTACTGTTTAAGCTCGCCTTGATCCTCACATGATTTCGCCGAAACCTCTAAATCTAAACCAGCTTTTACATAGGCTTTATTTTGGATTCCCTCCCAAAACTGACGCCAATAAAAACACTCTTTTTGAGCATCGCCTTTATTGAGATTACGGTATTTATTTTTCACCCATTCGCCGGCTTCGAGACCGCGAGTTGTAAACAAAATATGAGCGTGATAATTGCGATTGTCACCACCATTATCAGGAGCGTGAACGGCAAGATCTACAGCACAATTATAGCGGTTTTAAATAGCTTCTGATAACTCAATGGCAATACTAATTCGCTCATTGTTATTCAATTCAAATGGCAGGGCTACTTCAATTTCACGAGCGACTACTGAGTTCTTTCTATTCTCTTTTTCTTCTGCTTTATTCCAGAGCTCTTCACGGCTCATTCCATGACTGTTTATAAGCTGGGTGTGCAACACATCCGACTTCTCGTGACGACGAATATTGCGCACTGTATTATCTTTCCAACAGAGCAAACTTTCGCCGGATCGGTAGGACGCCAAGGCAACAGCATTCCTTCCCTGGGAACGGGAATGTGCTTTCACCTCCAGGTGATATGTTGCCATAGTGTGTCCTTTTATTTAAGTCGACGCGAAGCATATTCGACGCCGGGGTTTATTAAGGGGGCCCCGCCTCCCTTGATCCGGATTGAAGGGCTGGTCCTCACCCACTAAAACGTAGTTTTGGTAAAGTGGGCTTCTTGCTGTCTTGATTTTCGCCATATCTTAGTATACATTGTACATCATTACGACATATAGTACAAACACAAAGGGTATCATGACTACAAAAAACTTGAGTAAATTTCAAGCCGAAATACGTCGCAAAGAAAAGCAACTAGAAGAATTCCAAGCTAGTATTTTACGGGACAAACAAAAAGAGAAGGAACTGATTAGGGAAAACGAGAACAGCTTTGTTATGCAGGCGGAAGGATTCTCTTTTTCAAAAATGAACTTCTCGAAATTACTGACGAAAACGGAAATCCTAAGTATCGCGATTAATTGATGGATGTTTATACATTAATGGCAAAAAGAGATCAAATAAAAATGATCTCATCTGGAATTATAAATGATGATGACGTTCGCTTACGTGAGGAAAATAAGCAAGAGTGTATCCAGAGTGCAGCGTCCATTGAAGAGCAGTCTTTATCAGATAAAGACCGTGAAGTTATGAATCAGATTCTGGGCCATGTAACAAAGGCCAAAATATATGGACGAGCGGGAGAGAAGCACGTCTATACAGGCAATAATCAAAAGGTTTATATAAGCGATGCAGTCAGCATTTATTTAGTGAAAAATGAAGGCTTCAGTATTCGATAATACATCGTGAAAAGGGAACATTAAATTAATGATAAGAACCGGAAATTCCGTCCTCAAAAGAAATCAAACGACGTACAAAAATTCTTGAAGAAAGTTTATAAAATGTCACAAGGAAAAGCGTTATGGGCTATCAGCCTTTTGATTGGGAGGACAATTGAGCAATGATTTTTTAGTTAATAAAACTACTCGTTGAGCCATCAAGTCATCGGTCGTCATTAACGCTCCACATCATGGAGTAGTTAGTTGGTCATCATCGAATAAGAGTCGCCAATAAAAATATATAAGGAATGTAGTCAGTCGTTATTTTCCTATTCGATAATAGATTGTAATTACTTTTAAAGATAAACAAAAACTCTATATCTCTTTTACATGCCCGGCGGAGGAACGTCTTTTTTTCTTCTCGGCTCTCTTGATTTGTTTCATGAGATATGCAGGGTCTTTTTTTGTCTCAAGATCTTTTGATTGCAAAGATAATTGTTTTTGTGATTAGCGCGTCAGTGTAGTCCACATCGTGGAACACTTAAAGAATCATTACCATGTCCACATCGTGGAACATTTAAAAAACGTAGTAATAAGGCTATTTATTTTCAAATTAATAGAGCGCAAAGCGCCCTATTAAACTATTAACTATTATAGAAAAACTATTATACTATTAGAGGCTTTTGTAATACATTGTGGATTCAATGTTTTATAACTTTAAAAGTTCCGTAATGTTGAGTTACTGTTCTGTAATGTTGAATAAGTGTTCCACGATGTGGAAATTCGATGCTCTTAACTGTTCCACAATGTGGAGTTGCTGTTCCGTAATGTTGAATAAGTGTTCCACGATGTGGAGCATCTTAACTTATGCTCTAAGTGTTCCACGATGTGGAGCATCTTAACTTATGCTCTAAGTGTTCCACGATGTGGAGCATCTTAACTTATGCTCTAAGTGTTCCACGAAATTTATTCCAAGAACTTTTATTTACTAAGAGCTTGCAATGTATTAATTATTCCATTAAGATATTCCATAGAATAGTAAAGAGGAGCGCCACTTGAGAAAATTAAAAGATATAAATGAGAACAAAACAGACTTGATCGCTGTAGCAAACTCTTATGCATTATCAAAGAAAATGAGCCTAACACCACTAGCCACCCGCCTTTTCGTCTGGTGTGTTTCACAAATCAAAAAGACTGATCAGGAGCTGGTCACCTTCAAACTCTCAGCAGAAGACTTTATAAAGTCGTTCGGATCCACGAATATTAAAAGAGATCTGGACCGCATTACCGATGAGTTAATGGACTTTCAAATCCGTATGCAAAACGAAAATGGCTCATGGGAAAAAATAAATGCAATGACTGACTGCAGCTACAACCCGGACGAACGTATGACTACACTTAGGTTTTCAACCAAAATGTGGCAGTGCTTTACAAATCTCAATAACGGAAACTTTGCTTCTGGATCACTGCAGATTTTTACCCAGGTAAATAGCCGTTTTGCTTTTAACCTTTATATTTTCCTGCACAATAATATCAAGGCGGGAAAGTGCACAATCGACATTTTAGAACTCGGTGAGTTCATTGGTGCAATAGAACCGACTTATACGAAGTGGGCACAATTAAATGGGAAAATTCTCAAACCTCTGCAGGAAGCCTTTAATGAACATTCTCCGGTAAAGTTTGATTACAAACCCACCGGTAAAGTGGGAAGAAAATTTACCCAAGTGCAATTCTTCAATATCAAAAAGGGAGAGGTGCAAGGCCAGCTCCTAGACGAGAAGAACCCATGTAAGAAAATTGAGAAAGAAACAGATTCGCAAAAACGAGCAAAAGATTTATGGAAAACGCTTTCTCTAGAAGATAAACAAGGCATTAAAGAAGCCTTAAAAGCTAAGGGCGAGCCAGCCACGATGTTAGAGTATGACCAGAGCTGTATTATTGCGCTTGGAAATCACCCTGAACTCATACACATGGAGTCAGCACAATGAAAATCGCAATCTATAACTTTAAAGGCGGTGTAGGCAAAACTGCCATTAGCCTGAATTTAGCCTTGGAGACTGGCTGGGGCGTGGTTACAAATGAATCTTACTCACCTATAGAGGATGCATTGCCAGCGGAATCTTTTTTTAAGGTCGGCATGAATGACGCTTTTCCAGTTATCCCGGATGACATGAACTGTATTTTTGATTTAGGCGGACAGGTAGACAAGAGAGTAACACCAATTCTAGAGGCCTGTGACTTTGTTATCATCCCAACTTATACGGACAGCTCACCAGATTTACACGTCACAAAAATAACTATAAGTAGCATCGAGCCTTATAATACAAATATCTATGTAGTTGCGAACAAAAGTAAGGAGCAGGACGGAATCGATCTTGCCAAGAGTATAAGGTACCCAGTTCTAACTCTCCCTTTTTCCAAGGGGTTTAAAAGACTCTACACAGACCGTAAAAGCATCAGACAGCAGACCGAAGGTAATAAACTTTTAGCTCACAGTTATAAAAACATTATCAGTAAGTTTAATGATATCTTGGAGTTAATGAAATGAGTTTTTTAAAAGAACTACAAAGTGCGAACCAGGACATGGTCTCGACAAATCGTGAAGTTTACCTCATGGCAAAACCAAAGGCAAGCGACAATCTAGAAACGATTCTCACATGGGTAAAGGCGGAAGGCGAACGAATCGAAAAGGATTTCAACAGCTTCAAAAGCCACGTTCAGCTTTTAATGAGTGAAAATCGAGAGTTTTACAACTGGGCCATCGCAACCAAGCAAAACATGATTGCCATTGAATGCGGCATCTCCCAGGGCTACACATCAAAAATATTCGGACCGATTCAACAAGACCACAAAAGCAAAATCAACAAAGAGATCGAAAAGCAGATTACCCAGGGAATTAAACCAGCACAAATCGCCAGGGATTTCGGGTGCAGTACAAGAAAAATTCAGCAAATGGCGCAAAAATATTCCAGGAATAATTTTGCGCAGGATAGAAATCTCACAGACGAAAACCCTTTATCAACGCTCAAGGAAGCTAAAGTCATTAGCCGAACCACAGTTTTTGAACGGGAAGCGATCGACACACAAGGAAAGTCTATAAAAGAACTGCAAGAAGATATAATGGCGCTGGAATTTCAGATCAGGCAGAAGGACCGCGAGCTAGCGGAGCGCGACGAAACTATCGAGCAACTGCAACAGGAACTTGAGCATATTAAGTTAAGAGATAAAAATTGAACTGAGATATACCAAAATGACGAAAGAGAAAAGAAAATAGTTGCACAGGCTCTAGAAGATATAAGAAAGCATTGCGAAGACTTGAGCCCCAAAGAGGCTATAGAAGCTACACGAATACTCATCCCGGAAATAGATGAGAAGGTCGGCGGTATAGCCAATCTGGAATAGTAGCATAGCACATAAACTCCACTCAGATTATTATGAGCTCTAAAGATTTTTTAGGAATGCAATGATACTAATGCTATTATTACAATAACCGGTCGCGCAGTCCTTTAACGGTCGACAGATCGATATCATTTATGATTTTCCGGGACTGCTCCGGAAGAAGTGGCTGTTGCTCCAGAGCCGATCGAATAACGTCATCAGCCTTGAAAGAATCAGTTGTCTGTCGGAACACCAGAATATAAAACGCTTGACCTTTTGCGTATGGGCATTGCCTTCCGTGAGGAAGTTGGCCCAAGGTTTGCTGGAGACCAAATCAGTACTTTTTGCTCAAAATACTACAAAATAGGTACCGATAACATCTTTTATCGGAATCTATTTTGGCCTGATGAGAAATAAGAGAAAATTTGCGGAGTTTATTTACCATAAATGAGTTGTATTTTTCCCCGTGAAAAGTTATTTTTCTTGCAAAACCACAAAAGGGACTTACGATGAACAAACTTTTTATACCACTAATCATTCTCATTGCATTAGGCTTCTATTTTGCCAATCGAGAAGACGCAAAGCCAAACGAACAAGAACTGGCTCCTGTTAAAATTGATAATAACAAAAGAGAACAAGTTGCTAAACCAGAAAGGAAAATAATTGACCCTAAGATTTTACCCAAAGCGAAAGAAGTAATTTCAGAGACTAAACACCTAAAAACTAAATAAAAAATCGGTGAAAACATGAAAAAAATATTACTTATGCTCTTAGTTCCATGTGCATTAATACTTATAACTGCAGCAGCTAAGGCTCCGGTCGGACCGCCGACAGGTAAAAAAGTTAGATCTTGATAATAAGGTATCAAAAGTGACAGACCCCCAATCTGTCTATGTATTTGACGAGCGTACTGTTGCGCTTAGCTTTCGTAAATATGCCACTAAGTGTCTACGCTACGGAAGACAACCGAAGCTTTACGCCAAATATAAAACTAAGCTCCAAGACCTCTTAAAGAAGAATAGTGATAAGATTAAGACGATTCCTGTTAATCAGGCCAAGCTGTTTTTAGTTAGGTGGACTAATAGTGTCACCAAAGTTCGCTTTACCAACACCACTAAGGGTGATTACGGTAAAGAGCATAGTGAGTACTCCAATGGTTATTTAGTTTCGCTTGACATTCGTGCCAACAAAGCCACTGGTTGTTGAAACTAAATTCTATGTAAGCGGTCGCTTACACATTGTTTTTTGAGGGTGTATAAAACCCTCGATTTAATTTAAGTCGTGATGAGCTATACGACTAAAATCATTAGCGGGTAAGTTTTTTATTTTGTCGCAGGTGTATTTAGCTATTATCTAGAAGTGATTAACGGGGCAACTAGAAGCTATACTGAATACCCAAGCCAATTGTCCGTCCTTGGCTTCGAATTGTGATTTACGAAGATATGGTGAAAGGATATCAGCAAGAGGAGGAAAGACATCTCCAAATGAAGTCCGCTGAGAGTCGTGCTTTATTAGTTCCAGGACGCGGGTGAAAAACCCTGCACTTTAGTGCAAGGCTTTAGCGTCTTTAAGTGTTTCTGCTTCTAGAAAATCCGGAGAACAGGTTAGCATTTTTGGGCGTCTGGTTATGGAGCATGGAGCACAGGTAACCTGACCAAAGAACTCGTTAATGAGTATTTAGAGCATCATAGGAAACCCGATGACGGAGGCGATGATAACTTTATCCTTGAGTGAAAGGCGGACTTTCAGTCCGAAACCAACCCCTGCACTTTCAGTGCAGGGTGGTTTAGTTCTCACCATGCATGGTAGCCCACTGAGTGTCAAAGCAGCTGAAGAGCTGGTTAAAAAACACGCCTTAGCCGTTGGTTTTACTAAGATAACTCACATTCGTTCAGACGAAGCACGGCAACTTGTCCGGGGAGACGCTAATCTGTATCACGTTAAAGAACTGCTTGGTCATGAGTCGCTGAACATGTTTAAGCACTATGCCAAGCTCAATACAGCTGACCTTCAGCGAACATTAAAGCAATGCCATCCGCGCGAAAAGAAGAAATAGCATTTGACAGTAGCGGGTTGTAAACTAATTTGAACAGTCCCCCGCAGAAAGTCATTCGAGTCTAAAATTGCGCCTTCAGCACAGATGCCAAGGTTGCGATGTAAGGCTTGCGCCCAAGTCATGTTTAGCATAATAGCTCCTATTTTTGATATTGACGGCGAGAATATAATGGAAGTGATTGTAAATTAAAGGGTAAAAACAAGGAGTCAGGCACGTGCTAAGAAAAATGAAAATATACAGTCAAGATCCTGAAAATATGACTCTTTTAGTTTACCGGAAGCAACCTTGGTTGGATAGATTTAAGAAAGTTACGAATATTCAACGTGAACTCACAGACCTTACGCCGGGAGTATACACAATCAAGACAGATGAGGAAGATATAATAAAAGCACTCAAGCCTTATTGGAAAATGATTTTTAAAGAAGAGATGCTGGTCGCGGGTCATTTACCAAAGATAACTGAGACCAATTTTTACAAGTGGTTTGATATCAAGGAAACAACACATTGCCTGATTGGCCCGGAACTCTTCAAGGGTACATGAATGATTTTCACGAAAGGTAAGAGAACAATTATACTTCAGCGATTATTGCCAGTAAAAAAGGAACAATATTGAATTTAGACCCACAATTAAGCGTGAACCAAAGTCCTGCATTTGGTACATGTAGGCTACTCGAAGATGATGCCCCTGAAGGCCAAATATTTTGAGTAGATTTACTGCGAGCCTAATAATGGCCTCCTGAATTTGGTTAAATTGGCGAGAATATACTTGGAAGTCGTTGTATTGTAAAGAAATTAAAAACTAGCAGGGGGATAACTTGAGGAAAAAACGTAAACAAGAACCACCTATTAATGTCGCCGCTCTAGCAGAGCGTGAGCGGATCAAAAAAATTATGGAAAAACCAATAACTCCCAAAGCAACGGCTTGGTACTGGCGAGTTAAGAATACCGAGGCAGATTTAAGCGACTTGCAATATTAGATATATTTTTCTGGCATAGCCCATGGTTTGACCCACCCTCAAGTTTAAATTATCATCAACAATAACTGATGGTGATTATTATGGCTGAGGTAAACCTTCTTCTTTTTCCAAAATGTATGGCCTGTGGGTATAGCTTTCCTGTTCCCCAGCTGATAAAGTATAACGGCAAGAAAATATGTAAGTATTGTGCTGATGGCGCAAATGCAAGATTGTAAATTTAGGAAAACAAAATGCAGATAACCGGACAGATTATAGCAATTGAAGAAACCAAAAGCATCAGCGAGACTTTCAAAAAACGGGAGTTCGTCATTGAATACTGCGAACGGGAGTACCCTGAGTACATCAAGTTTGAATTCACCCAAGACAGGTGTGAACTCCTGAATAACCATAAGGTAGGCGATAATGTTGAGGTTGCCTTTAATCTCAAGGGCCGAAAATGGGTTAACCCTGAAGGCGAAACGCTTTATTTTAATACGCTACAAGCATGGAGAATTCAACCGCCTGCGCAAATGTCTCCTCAGCAATATCAACAAGCGCCTCCTGCGCCATATCAACAGCCAGGGGCACCTCAACAGGCTCAAATACCTACACCCCAACAAGCACCTGCACCATATCAGCAACCAATGCAAAGCGCTCCTTCTTTCCCGCCGCCAATGCCTAATTTATCAGATGACGGCGAAGTACCTTTCTAGATGATTTTGAGGCAGAAGATACTTTGTTTTCCTGTTCTTACTGCTACCTTAGGCAAAACTTAACCAAGGACACACATGACCAAAAGAGACTTAACCGTTAGAATTTCTTCAGAATTAAACATGAACCAAGCTGACGTTCAAACTGTCATTCAGCAAACCCTCGACCACATTACAGACGAACTTGGCGCTGGTAGACGGGTTGAGTTACGTAACTTTGGAGTATTTGATCTGAAGGTTCGCAAAAGCCGTGTAGGCCGCAATCCAATGAAGCCAGAAAATACCGTGACCATTCCCGAGCAAGTTACTGTGAATCTGAAGATGGGAAAAGAAATGGCCGAGAAGGTCAGTAAATTGAAAGCGGCGGATTTGTAAATGAAAAAAACACCAAAACACATTCGAAAATCTTCCGAAATTATTATTGAGATGGCCGAGCATATTTTAAAGCCAGTAGAAGAACATGATCATGATGCTATGTCGGTAGCTTTACTATTTGCTCAGTTAGCGTGGAATACCGAAGTTGAGAATCTCAGAGAGCATGATCTTTCGCCTTACTTTCAAGCTCTGATAGAAATTGAGATTAGCACACCAGATTTGTGGTCATATTTTATAAGTCCAGATAAAGACGAAATGATTAGGAAATTACGGATTTACAAAAAAACTCATTTTCCTTTTGAAAGACGGCTACTATTGATGGCAAGTATTTCTCCTGAGGGGAATGTTCAGGTTACTTGGTCGAATTAGGGTCTCTCGAATAAGCTTATTACTCACATCAGCCTTCGCTAGAAATCTGAATAAGCCCTGTGCCGTCTTTCAGCTCGGTCAAATCCATAACGCAGTCAAATTTTGCGAAAGCGCTAAGCTCGGGCCTTACGGGAAAAACCGTTAGTATAACAGAGTTTTCTTCAATGATGCGCGCGCCAATTCGGTATCCAGCGTCAACGACAATTTTTTCAAATTCTTCCGGGGTTATCATAATAGTTTAACTTCCTTTTTTGAAGATTGAGTTTTTGATCGGGACGACGATAACATGGGTTCGGCACGAAGCCAGTTCAAAATTAGAAATTTTATAAGTTGTTCGGGATGAATGTATTTATTTCTTTTAAGACTTAAGCCTACTTTGATATTTTGCATTGAAGCTCCTAACAGTACTTCGCCTCATATAAGGCCAGAAAACGATTCTAAGCCGTGTTTCGTTTGATCTCGAAGAATGTACTATCCGGC
>Ga0115103_1618683_pt1 | contig 13104 bp, 1 predicted proteins | sample MBTome_2_FD_89643 | JGI IMG/M metagenome (GOLD analysis project Ga0115103, IMG submission 89643) | Marine eukaryotic communities from Pacific Ocean to study complex ecological interactions - MBTS_5May14_M1_3um Metatranscriptome... | ecosystem: Environmental > Aquatic > Marine > Oceanic | place... | reverse complement strand
TCACTTCGATCATTTCAATAACGTGTTCATATTACTACTTTTTTGGTCATAATTCTTTACTTGCTAGTTGTGGCGGCGATGGTCGCAGAAACTTTCGTGATTGCCGAATAAATAGTTTCCGCCTTGACCTTTTCGAGGGCTGCTTCTGCGTCTTCGCCTAACCCAACCCACGTTGGTGGAGTATGCGAAGGCAAATTGTAAATCCATGCATTCATGTCATCTTGAGAGGACGAATCGGGTAGCACGGGGCTATCGTCGCCGAGAGTGGGTACTAAAGGAAATTGCAAATCGAAGGCGCTTTTGGAGAAAATAGAGTCGATCATGGTGCCCAGGATCGCTTGGACCTCCGGAACTGCGATTCTAGAACCAAATACGTCAACCTTTAAGGTAGTGCATAAAGCGTCGAAAGGAATTTGATCTGGATCCTTCATCTGTACATCAATGAAATCGTCAATGACCTTGAGGGCATTCATAGAATCGGCTTCCGCCAATTCGTAAGTCCAACCGTATCGGACTCGTTCTTCGAGAACAGCATGAGTCCATGCAATCAATAAATACAATCGATTTCGAATGAGGCTTGCCTCGAGACGAGTTTTTGAAAATGAGGACATGAATCTTGTTATCGATGCTTTGATACCACTACTGGCTTCGGCCACAATAACATCACTCAATCGCAATAGTGCGGTCGGAAGTTTCGGACTTATTTCACTAGTAATAAACAATCGGAAGTCATTGTTAGTAGATTGACCAAACGTTTGCAGCTTCTTCACAAAGGTTTCATTCAACCAATCCGTACACAAATGCACGTTCTTCAACATGACCCACGTTCCTCTCTTAGCTGCGGCCGTCACCAAAGACTCTGCAATTTCAAATCCTTCGGAACTTCCCATGGCCACCGATTTTAATTCCTTTTTGCTTTCGCGTGCCATACTTTCGACTCGTCCAGATACATCGTATCCCGGTGCACTGCAAATCAAAAGTGGAGATGTAGCATCAATCTCTTCCACAACTGCACGGAGTTCGTCGCGGCCTTGCCATTCGAATTCGCTGCCAAAAATTTGCGTGAAAGCAGAAATATAGTCATCGGTAGATCCACATTGGTTGGAACCAATAGAATCATCAGACGCAAATAGACGAGCCAAAAGGACCGAGAATGCTACTTTATCCTTTGACTTGAGACCACGAGCAACCCGAGCAACGAGCTCGTTAAATAGAGCTTTCTTCAATACCCCGAGTCGTTGTGTTTCCGACGATATCGTTTCTCCGCTCTTTGATTTATTTTCATCAAGGACGTGCGTCAAAATGGTCATGAAAGTATTTGAAGAAAATTCGTAGAGGAAGCTAATTCCACGAAGTGCAGCCAACAAAACAAATACTTTTCGGCAGATAGCAGCAAACGGTTCGAATTCACCAACGGCCAAATGTACTTGGGCCATAACCTTATCGCTTTGTGCGATTTTCTCTTCCACGTATGCACCCTCCTTCATCAGTACTTCCATGCCGGTCACGACTTCGTCATCTTCCAAAATACTGCCCTCGCAGGCACTGATTTTCGCAAGCATCTGATCTTCCAGTTCACGGAGTTTGACATTCTGTTCGCCCTGAAGTTTTAAGACGGCAGCGCGTTGCGTTTCAAGTTCTGGTTTCTCAAAGCTAAGTACCTTGCTAAGACTCTGACTTTGCAGACTAGCTGGAGTTACAGTAAAATTTGCCAAAGTAACACGAGAGCAAACATCTGGAGTAAGATGCACAGCTGGATTCTTGGTGCTGAGTACAATCATAAAATCGGGACTGTAATCGATGTCTTCGGTACCGATTCGGACCAAAGTACGGCCTCCAGTTCTTTGAAGTTCCTTATTCAACAATGGGTTCAAAATCGGGTCAATATGCTCTACATTCTCAACGAGCAATGCCGTTCCAAAACGAACCGCACCAGCTAGGGTTTTAACAAATGCCTCGTCGAGGAAACTTGTCTTCTGAATCTTTTTCGCCTCGAGCTTCTTCATCAAGAAATTGATGGCATCTCCCGAGGGATCGATCAAAAGAGGGAATCTCACAGCGTGATCAAGAATGACTCCATTCTCCATACTAAGTTGGTCCCCAAGTAATCCCTGTGATTGCCACTCTACTCGTTGCTTTCCGGTGCTTAGTGACTCGACAATTCCTAGATCGTCGTGGCATTCGATTCCTAAAATTTCGAGAGTGTTCTTCCACTTCTCCATCATGACCAATCTATTCTTAAAGTCAAAGAAACCGGAATAGGTCAGGAATGCAGCGAGTACTAGACTATCGCCCACAAGACTGCGTAAAATGGATTGAAATCCTTCGGCACTCTTTTCCCACCGTTCGCTTTCGTGACCTAATGATTTCAAAAGGCTCTCGGCACGATCGACCTTGGTCGAAACTGACTGCATTTCAATCTTCAGGGCCTCTACATCTCGGATCAGCGTAGCGTAATCGCCCTTGTATTGAGCGATCGAGGTTTCAAGAGAGACGACTTCAGCAGTAACATTTTCGAATTTTTCTTTCGCCTCAGAAGAATCCTTTTCGAGCTGCTCTACCTCATCACGAAGTGGTTGAATGCGATTATAGACAGTCGAATACTTGACCATAGACTCTGCCCATGAATACAGAGGGCCGCACGCAATACTACTTTTTCTAACCTTCTCTACGGAAAGATCTGGATTTCCGTCCAAGTACTTTTCACGAACGATCTTCGTTTGTTTCGGTGAAAGTGAGTTGGCATTGAAATTCAAAATACTTGGAATGAATTCAGACTTCGCCAAAAGCTTGCGCACATACTGCCATTCCACCTTTTTCTCGCCGAGCATTATTGCAACACACTCTAAAGTCAATCGAACATTATCGGGAGGGCGAGCCAAGGCCTTGATTTCATCGAGGTCACGCTTCTTGATCCCCTGCACACTCGCCTGCGCAGCACGAAGAGCTGGTTCGGCCTCATCAAGATCGCGCTGTGCCTCCTCCTTTCGTTCGTTGATTCGTGCCTGTTGTTTTTGAACGGATTCGCTCATTTTTTCGGCTTCCTCCTTTCGCTTCTCGGCCACGTTTTGGTCTGCGACCATCTGCTGCAGTTTCTCGTTGGCTTGCTTTTCCTTTTCACGAAGAACGTGGGTTTTCTCCCCAAGGCTCTTTTTGAGATCTGCAACATTTTCTTGCGTCTGCACAAGTTTTTCCAAACCAGCATTAACGTGTAGTTGCTCATCCTCTACCTCCTCCCGTCGTTTATTCAAGCAGGAAACAAAGTTTTGAATCAATGTGAGATAATCTCTTGGAGATAGGAAGGTCCTGCTGACACTACTTGGTTGGTTTGACGCCTCTTCGGCGGTTTGCTTTGCAATGAGATGCAGATCCACAAGAGCCGCCACAACTGCTTGTCGCAAGCCACTATTTCCGTCAAAAACTTCTGACACCCGCTCCATCAGGGCAGCACCTTCACCAAGTCCGTAGGAGTAGCCACCTAGATCGCCCATGTCGATCTTGATTGTAAATTCTTTGCCTACTTCAGCCATAGCCTTGCTTCCCCAAGTGCCAAACCAATCGACGACGCAACGGTTGAACAAGGCTGGACTCGTAGTCGAACGGTTCTTCCAATCACCGCCACTTGGATTCATAGTAAACACAACGTGGAGATTTCGCTGCACAAGATTGGTGAAACGATTCCATAATTCTTCTTCGCTGTCCAGGATGACGCCTTCTTTTAATGCACTATCTCTGCATGCGTTCATGAGCGCGTTGTACTCGTCGCCTTCAAAGAGACCTGGGACTTCTCCGCTAGCGAGTAAAGCATTCATCGCTTCAATAAAGGATGTGTCGAGACAGTTTGCTTCATCAAAGATAAAACATATTTTCTCTCCCTTCAAGGCAACACGTTTCATGACATCTCGAAGATCTTCGTAAAAATCAGCCAATCCATATTTCGAATGCGCCTTAATTTGGAAAACGCTCAAACCATTCATCCAGCTAACGAACTTTGTCAGAACTGTTTTTCCTGAACCTGCATCTCCACAAAGTAATAAATGCCCCATTGGTTGTCGAAGCACCCGATCGATTCGAAGAATATGCTCTAATACTTCATCGAAGATGACTAGCTTGACGTCTAACATTTCTTCGTAGAAGACTCTCAAACGAGCAGCGAGAAATTCCTTAAGTTCATCTCGTTCGACCTTTTTCGTTTCCTTACTGAGCCATGTAGTGTAGAAGATAGGTCGTTTCAAGGCAGTATCAAAGTCTACTCCCGCAAACCACTTCCGAGCAACCTCGTCAATCTTATCGTGGCACCACTTTCTATCCTCGTCCTCAATCAAACGATCACAGAAGAGACGCAGGCCTTCGTGTGCCCAGATTCGACAAAGTTCTTCCTTCGAGAGGCCAGCGTCCATGTGGACAACCGATTCGTAGATACCACGCACCCATCTTGATAGTTCACGAGGCGAGTAAATGTACTGCGGCTGTTGCTGTGCTGTGAATCTTTTCTGATTACCGGTGTAGACTTCGACCATAGCTTCAGTCATGGAGTCCGTTTCCCCGCGCAGGTTCGGGAAAAGTTTCATCATTCCGCCATTGAAGGTTCGGTAGATTTGCATCAAAGAATCAGTCTCGGGGAAATCTACTAAAAGCAAGGGAACGTGTCGGAGGAAACGATGGGACATTTCAACACGACCGGCATCAGTAGGAGGATTACATGCGCCAACAAATTGAATACGATTGATCTTGACCCAAACGTTGTCCTCCCTCCAAAAGCCGCTTTGTTCGACAAGTTGGCGCATGAACATGATGACACGTTGCGTGCCATAAGTATCTTCTTGGGGAAGATTAATCTCGTCACAAAAGACAACTAGCCATACATCGGAGCCCAGGCTCTCAGCTGGTTCCAAGAAAAGTTCTCGACCTCGACGGACATATTTACAGTATTGCTGGAATGATTTCAATATGATATCTGGTGTTGTGTGACTCGAGAAGTTCAGGCTGGTGAACACGACGCCTTGAATCGATTGAAGTACACTCGTAAGAGTCATGGTTTTTCCACTACCGGGTGGACCACAAAGAATCAACGGTGTTCGGCTATTCATCCAAGCCCCAAGGACATCCGTGTGACGGACTGTGTCGGTCGTGGTAATTACGAGATCTGTCGCATTCACTCTATGACTCTCGATTTCCATTCTGGGAACACTATCACTCCAAAGCTCATATTCTCCATCTTCGACTCGAACTCGGTAATCAACAACTGATTTCTCTGATGATGGAAGATCGATACCACTAGTTCGTAAAAGCATATCTCCAAATTTCTTGCGGACATCCCATGACGCACCACTGACAAATGACCACATAAGGGAGTGCAACAGCCATCGTCGAGCGAATTTCTCCATGTGCTCACCAGTCATGGGGAAATCTGGATGGTTTTCGTCGTATTCAATAGCCTGCCCTATACCTTGCAGAAGAAGAGTCTTGAGAGTGTGCAAAGATCGACCGGCACTCGGTTCCATAATGTGGGTTTCTAGCATCGCAAAGTCAAGAGCGTCGATGACAAGAGAAGAGGTTCTGTCGGAGAGGACAAGTGACTGAATGCTCTGCAGGAACAGGATTTGAGTCGAAGTACCGCCACCTCTTCCCATGTCTGCGTTCTTTAACAACGACATCATGTATTTCAGATTCATCTCGGTGGAAATAGTGTTTTCGTTGAAAAATACCATTCCGCATCTCGAAACAGTAGCCGGAGTCGCAAAGTTTAGACTATCTACCTCAAGGATAATTCGAATATTGTTTGGAATACTGAGACGCTCACCACTGGGAAGGGTCAACATCTTATTATCATCCAATACTGAGTTAAGATTCTCCGCCCATTCTGGATCCACATCACCGTCGAAGACAATCCAATGGCGGCGTTCCGATTCTCCCTTTTGATTATCCAAAATCTTTCTCAGAAGGCTCGTAAAAATACCGTCGGTCCACTCGAGTGTTGTACCGTCAAGTTCTCCATATAATTTCTCCTTTTCGATTGCCTTAGGATCAACATTGTATATTTCTCCTTTTACGCCATCCACCTTCTCCATACTCTCGAGTAGAACCTTTAGCGTGGTTGACTTTCCAACACAGCTCTTTCCTACAACCATAACTCCATGTCGCGATGCAATGACTTGATTAAGCTGTAACATCTTCTGCACAAATCTCTCCTCTGCAACAAGGCCTTTTTCTTCGCAAATTTTCACCATTTGTTCTCTTAGTGCATCATCTTCCATCGACGAGACCTCAGCTCCTGGGAAGACGTCCTTTAGAATTTCGGAGAATGTCGACACGTCTTCTGCTACCAATTTCGGAAGGATATTGTTGCAGGCCCCCGTGATAAGAGCAATTTTCTCCTCCATGGCCAAATCGAAATCTTCTTTTCCTTCGATCGCCTTACGCTTCAGACCGCCGGCACTTACGAGCAAAGTCTTCAAAGCACGAAGTCCAAAATCATAATGCCGTTGCTTCGTCATTCGGTCTTCGCATTGTAAGAACAAATCAACAACATTTGGGGCAAGCTGCTCTGCCGTTACGATTCCTTGGCTGTAAAGCATTACTTGAGCGATCAGTTTGCGGTCGGGCACGACCATCGCCACAGATCGGAATAATGTCTTGAGGTTATCGGGAAGATTACTACGACCTGCGTATCCTGGATTCATCGTAATAAAAGTTGCCATGTTCTGGTCTAACCGCACACTTCGACCAAGCAAGTCGATATGAGTTGCATCCTCCAACAGCCCTCGCTGAATACCAAGAATCTGCTGACTTACAGCACTAAGAATTCCTTCTTCGAGACGATTAAATTCATCGAAGCAGCCCCATGCTCCTACTTGGCACAAACCGGCGAAAATACGTCCCATTGCGCTGAAATCAAAGGCTTCGTCGCAATTGAAAACAAGGACAAATCGGCCGAGCTGGGCTCCTAGGGCCTTGACTGTTTCTGTTTTCCCTGTACCAGCAGGACCAAAGGGAGATCCTCCCATTCGGAAGTGAAGAGCTTGTGTCAGGGTTAGGTATGCCTTATCCGTAAGAGGAGTCTGGACCAGACGTTCGCCAATACCAAGGTACTCGAATCCGTAATAGAAGTTTGCATTCGAGAGCGAGATCTTCAACTTTTCCGTTAATTCCGGCGCATCCGGATTGTAAGTGTAACGAAGATGGTACAGCCAACGGAAATCGGTAGTGCTGGAAACATTTTCTTTCATCAGATCTCGCACAACGTCCCTTTGGTGGACTAGTTCTGTGATCATTTGTTCAAATTTCTTCCGATTGTCGGCAGGAAGTTCCAAAAGAACAGTTTCGGCCATCACCGCGAGTTTGGCTTCAAGCGAGTTGAGACGTTCCTTCAATGCAGCTTGGGTATCATCGCTTTGTAAAGCTTTGTCCACACCCATACTCCAGTTGATCTGAGTAGCGAGAATCATGACTTGGGCGGGGAACTTCGTTGCCCAGTTCACAAAAGCATCCTTGTCTGTTGCGTCTGCCTTGTCCTCTGAAATGGCTTCCTCGAGAAGAAGCGCCAGAGTGTTTTTCATTTTGCTTTCGACCTCTTTCAGCCAGTTTTTAACATTCGTGGTGTGCATGATCGTAATAGGCTCGTGGAATGGAACCACCTCCCCGTCTTTGCTAACCATAGCATCTAGAACAGCAAGCGTATCTTCGGGTAACTCAGCAGTCGAAATTCTCGCGGAGTTGATGCCAGCAAACATCTTTGAAACATGACCCAAAACTTTTCCAGGTTCACCAGAATTTCCCAGGATTTCGAGAAGATCGTCATCACCAAGGAAATAAAAGCGAGCAAATTCACGACGTTGTTTCTCCAAGTATTCTCCTAGAGCCTTTTGAATAACGGTCATCAAGTTTCCGAGCCGTTCTAGGGTACGCTGTACGTTTTCGATGCTCAAAACCTCATCGCAAAAGGGCGGGCAGCGATACGACGCATAAGGGCAATGAATTCGGTGTCGACACTCTTGAATCTTGACCACTCAGACGGAAGCTGGGCCTTAATGTCCGAGCTTCCAAAAAGAATTCCTTCCAAATAGACCCAACGTCTCTGGACATCGATCCAAACGTCAAAGGCAGCTCTGAGTTGTGTCAAACGGCCTTCCCACAGCTTGCCTTCCTCTTGAAAGTCTCTCACAGCTCGATAGTATGGAGAACTTTTCATTAGAGCCAATCCGCTAATGTGATCGTCGAGACTATCAAACAGATCATCCCATCCTCGAATCAACCGAACTCGGTTCTGGAACAGGACCAATTCCAATTCTTGCTTCATCCAACGATCACGTACTTGGGCGAGAAATTGTTCGAGAGCCATCTCACCTTGCGCAACCGTCAAAATCTCTCCGATTTCCTTTTTGCGATTCAAGATTCCTTTATCCCACAAAACTCCAATGTTCAACTGAGAATATACGAGCGTAATGCCAAGTGTCTTCAGGATCGTCTTCCAGTGACGGTCTTTGAGTGCTTCGGTCTTCAATTCCGACAGCAGGCCGTGTCCGCCGATGTAGCCCTTGACTTCATCGTGGAGCGTAATGTACGGTTCGTACTGTCGAATTCGATTCGGCATCGATCGCATTTCCGCCAAGAGATCATCTAATGCACGTCGAACCTTGCGCATAACTGCAGAAGACCAGACCATGTCTTTGATGTTTTGGAGTTGATCGTGTGGTTTGCTCACAGCGCCCCATACTTCCTTTAAATCTGTCAGTTCCTCGACGCATTCCGAGATGACATTGCTTTCGGCGGTGTGTTCCAAACCCAAAGCGTCTTTGGCTTTTACAAGATTCTCTTGGTGGGTCTGTGCCTTCTTCAAATCGGTCTCGAACTTTGCAAGCAAGTTCATGGCATCTGCTGGCGACATGTTTCCACGGAGTGGCTTGTCCTTGCCCCAATCGGCAACGAGATCGACTGATCTCTTTGCAGCTGCCTTTTCTTCGGCAGAAACGCGTGCTTGTAACAAGGGGAATTGCTGCTCCATGGAGGTAATCCGACGACTCAAAATCTGTTTTACGAGATCGAATTGTCCTCGTACTACCGTAGATTCCATCCAGTCGCTACCAAAATGGAAGCGCTGTCTCTTGATCAAACGTTCCGATGCATCCAGTTGGTCGAGTTCCAGAGCCCACAAGTCGGCGTTCTTTTTCATTTCTTGGATAAACGTGACCCCCAAAACAATATTCTCCGTTCCACTGGAAGATTCGAGTGTCGCTGCCTCGAGTCTCAATTTGGCATCCTCCATCTTGGCATGGGAGGCATAGATGCATTGACCCAAGATTCCCGCAAAGGAAGACTGCAGTTCCTTCTGCCACGAGTCGTACTTGAGAGTGATCTGCGATTGGACCTTGTTGTATTTCACGACCACCGGTCCGAATTCCGACGAGGTGGCCGACATGTCCACGGCCGATCGGGCTTCGGCAGATTCCAGCAAGAGTCTTTGCCATTTTTCAATGTCATTTCCAACGGACGTGGCCACATCCGCCACTTGGGTGTCCCAAAGAGTCTGATAAGCGAGCCATTGGTCGACGAACACGGCCATATCGATGACACGTGCTTCCACCAATTCATAGGCCTTGGCCATAATGGCAGAAGGGACCATGGAGATCACGCGGTCAAAGGTTTGTATCTCTTGCGGCAATGCCGATAGCGTGCCGGCGGTCGTCGCAGATCCGTCGTCAAAGACTTCGTACCGTCCACTCTTCGGACGCGGAATGTTGCAGACGATTCCGACAAAGGCGTGGAGCCGGTTGAGCACCAAACTCCGGCAGGTAGGAACGGCTGGAACCGAAGAAATCTCTTGGTTGCGCAGCAAAATCTCGATCGAAATGGTCGGAACGTGCACCACCGCCTTGTCTTCCGGCTTTGTGTGATCGTCGTCGTCGTGGCCGTGGCCATCGTCTCCTTCTCCTTCCGCAACAATCTCTTTTCCGTCCTTGTCGTATTTGATGGTGCGAAAGGTGTGATTCCAGCGTTTCAATGCCTGTGACAGGCGATCGGCCAACACCAAAGCCAACCGATCGTCGAGGACCTTGACCCATCCGGCGAGCTGAGGATATCCACCCAGAGACATTTCGTCGATGTGTTTCTGGATGACGGCCATGACCACCTGGAATTTCTTGGCGTCGTAGTCGACCGTTTCGAGCTTGGCAATGGCGTGATCGACCTTTTCGCACGTGATCAAGAGTTCCTCGACGCGTTCCTCGAGCTTGGTCACGGCATCCGACAGGCGGGTGACCCACTCGGAGAGTTCCTTCGCCGTGGAATCCCATCGGATGCGGCGTTTCTTCGAGACGGCCTTGGAGGTGTCGAGCTTGACCTCAAAACCTTCCGAGATGATCTCGCGAACCTGCAAGAGCTGCGGCATGACCAGTGGTTCGAGTGCGGGCGCGACTAGGCCACGAACGGATTGGTACGACCGGAGAGCCGTCTTGATGGCAATGGCAAAGGGATATCGCTGCTTGGCCTCGTCGCACGTTGCCAGGACCGATCGGGGGATTTCCTTGTCGAATCCGAGCCACTTCAGTTGCCGGATTTCCTTGGAGAGCGTCTCGGATTTTTCCGGAAAGTTCACCGTCGCTACCAACTCATTGGTTCGGACGTCCTTTTCGACCACAATGGGATAGGAATTCAATCTGGAGCTGGCCTGAATGGTCAGTTCCTTTTCCCAGGCCGTCACCCAGTTTCGGAAAAAGAGCTTGGCGTCCAGCTTGGCCAGCAATTCGTCGCCCGACTTGCGCAGCTGTCTTCCTTCCAGCTGGGCACCCCAGTTGGGACCTAGCACCTGGGAGCAGCGCTCCATCAGGGCGTGGACCTGCCGTTCCATTTGCTTGGCCCACAAAATCTTGCCGGACACCGGTGGAATCCCCCTGAGCTTGGAGATGCGGGCGGCCGAGGACGACTCGTACTTGAGGACGAACTTGGACTGCAATTTTTCGACGGCCTTGGCGACGGTCGCAATGAGCTGTACCTGGAATTCCTTCACGGCGATCCGGACCCGGGTGCGTGCCAGGAGGGGATTGAAGCGGGCAAAGACCCGGAACATGTCCTCGGCGTCGACGCAGGCCGTGAGCTTGTCCCTCAGGAGCTTGGCGAGCCGTTCCTCCATGGCGTCCATGCGCAGATCGTATTCCTCCAGGGCCGATTCCAGGGCCTTGGTGCCTCCCGGGGACAAATCCAGGACGTCCAGGGCGGAAAACAACAGACGGGGAGCGTTCTCGACCGTCTGGATGGCATTGGCCGTCTCGTCGACGGTGGAGGTTGGCGTTTCGTTCTCGGCGTCGTCTTCCTGGTCGTCGTTGTTGGTGGTGTCGATGATCATGAGTTCTTGCGTGGCATCGCTGCCCTCTCGCTTCAAGACCTGTAGGACGACCTGCCGCTGCCGTTCGTGCCCCGAACGGAATTCGTGGATCTGGTCCAGTCGTGCCTCCAGGGGCTTCTGGTACAGGGTCAATCGCTCCATGATCTTGGCGGGGGTTACCGCGTCCCGGCCGTTGCCGGCCGTGTTGTTGTTCATGTTGTTGCCGAGCTTGTTGCGCCTGCGGCCCTGCTCCAGAAAGAATTCCCGGAACTCTTCCATGCGATCGTCGAACTGGACAAAGACGTCCTGGGTCGGATACCGGATGTTCGCCTCGTACTCCTTGTAGTCCATAAACAAGAGCGTGTTGGAGTATTTTTCTCGGAGGATGCGTTCCATGGATCGCCGCATGGTGAGGGTCGTGGCACTCAGGAGCTGCGCGGTTCGTTCCAGGGAATAGTAGCGCGATTGCCGAATCTTGGGCAGGTGGTCAAAGGCCCCGTTGAGGACCGTCCCGATTTTGTCGAAATCCCGGGCCGAGGCGAATTCCGAGGCCGGATAGGGCTTCAGAAAGTGTTCCACGTCCCGGACGTAGGCGGTCGCCGAATCGAGGCCCGTGTTTTGTTCCAGCGCCAGCGTCGCCACGAAGCGCTTGGCCTCCCGCAGCATGGCCAGGGTGAGCTCCACGCCGGGTGACTTGAGCTGTAGCTTGACGCGACCGAGTTCGTCGTGGAGTTGGTTCCAAAAGGCCATTTCTTCCAGATCGGCCCCGCCGTTTTCGTTTCCGTTGTAGGCCGTGTCCTCGGATATCATGGGAAAGGAGGTGGTCCGGGGCAGCACCGTGAGCTTCCGGATCTGGCCGATCCAACCGCTCACACCGGATTGGAGGTTGTTGAGGTAGTCGTCGTCCCGTAGCTTGGCTTCCAGACCGAGCTCGGCCCAATCCACGTTTCCGGAAACCTGTACCGGTGTGGTTTGAGAGGATATTTTTTCCACCACCCTGGCAATGGCCGAATCGACGCCGAGCGTGACGGACGGCAACCGCGCCGATCGCTGCGATTGGTGAATGGCCACGTCCAGTTCTCGGATCTTGTCCTGTAGGACGGCCGTGTTGTTCGATTGCGATTGGGACGCCGGGGCTTCCCCCTCCTTGGCCTCGGCATCCTCCGTGGACGCGGAGGAAATGGCCGGGAGAAACAGGTGCCTCGTGTACAATTGCAGCGCGGACAAGAGGGTTGCCTGGCTGCTGGGGGCTTCCACCGAGGCACCAAAGGATCCCTTGCCGTCGCCGCCGTCGCCTTCCTTGGACTCGACGACGTTGGCGGCAGCGGATGCGGCTGCCGTGAGAGACGGCTGCAGCGTCACACACTGCAGGGGAATCTGGGGCGGCCGCACCACGGGCGCGGTCGACGCCTCGCCGTCGTCTTGGTTGCCCTCCGCTTCCTTTTGTTCTCCGCTACTAGCGGTGCTAGGGGCAGCGGGGCTTCCCACAAAGGCAACCCCCGCCTGGTAGCGTTCCGGCAAGGTGTCACCGATGCGGCACCCGCCGGTGCTGCCCTCGATCCACACAAAGAGGCAGGTGACTCCGTTGCCGCTGTTGCTGTTGCTGCCGCCCGATTCCAGCTCGGTCCGGGCGGTTTCCAAAAAGATTTCGACCGCGTCCTTGTTGGGTGCAACGCCCAGGTGGACCTCCGAGGCCAGGCAAATGTACTCGAGAGGATCCCTCGTCACTCCCATGATGGATTGATGATTGATTAGTTTGTTGTGTCCGACTGTTCGTTTCGTTT
>Ga0115103_1719461_pt1 | contig 13235 bp, 12 predicted proteins | sample MBTome_2_FD_89643 | JGI IMG/M metagenome (GOLD analysis project Ga0115103, IMG submission 89643) | Marine eukaryotic communities from Pacific Ocean to study complex ecological interactions - MBTS_5May14_M1_3um Metatranscriptome... | ecosystem: Environmental > Aquatic > Marine > Oceanic | place... | reverse complement strand
GGTTATTCATGAACTTTAAGCTAAGGAATCTAAATTGAAACCGATTTTTCCAAAAGGGATAGACAACCTCAAACCTGTTATTGCAGTAACAAGTTTGGTCACTGTTGTAGGTATCGCTTTAATTTTTAATTTTTTCTTTACAGATGCACATCTTTCTGTGGGATACAAACCCGATCAGCCAATTGGCTTTTCACACAGGCTACACGCCGGTGAGATGAAACTCGATTGTCGTTATTGCCATAGTAATGTAGAGAAGTCTCCACATGCTACAGTTCCACCATCGCAAGTATGTATGAACTGTCACTCTCAAGTAAAGAAGAACAGCCCAAAACTTGAAGAGCTTCATAAACGCTACCAGGAAATGGTAACGAAAGACCTCAGTGGAATAAAAATTAAAGTTAAAAATCCGGAATTCAAAAGTCCCATTCCATGGATTAGAATTCACAATATCCCCGATTATGCCTATTTCGATCACAGCGTTCACATCAATGCCAATGTCGGTTGTGTGTCTTGTCACGATCGTATAGATCAGATGCCAGTAGTTAAACAGGCTGAGCCACTGACTATGTTTTGGTGTCTTGATTGTCACAGAAATTATGAAGATTTTGTTCGTCCTGCCGATGTAAGTGTTACAGATATGGCCTGGAAATGGACAGATAAGGCTGCCGAGAAAGCCTTTAAAGAAGATATTAGAGCTGATAAGAAAAAAGCAGCCAAAGATAGAAAACTAAATCCCCCTGAGGAATGTAGCGCATGTCATCGTTAAATAACACTAAAACTAACGGGAAGACTTATTGGCGCAGTACCGAGGAACTTGAAGGTACACCAGAGTTCCAGGAAAGTGTCTACAGAGAGTTTCCCGAAGGCAATTTTGAACTGAGTGATGCCCCAACTCGCCGTGGCTTTATGAAAGCAATGGCAGCCAGTGTGGCTCTCGCAGGTGGAATGACAAGTTGTCGCCGCCCGGAAGAAAAAATTATGCCTTATGGCGATGCCCCGGAAGATGAAGTTCCCGGTAAATCGGTTTACGTAGCTACGAGTTCTCCAAGAAGTCGCGGCTCAATTGGCCTTATGGTCAAAAGAAGTGACGGACGTCCTACTAAGATTGAAGGTCTTAAAGGTCACCCAGCAAATAATGGCTCAACTGACTCACTAGCTCAGGCAGATCTTCTCGATCTCTATAACCCTTATAGACAAAATGTCGTAAAAATAAAAGGTTATACAGCTCCGGATTATTCCGAGGGCATGACAGACTTGTTTAGAAGTGAAGCCAAAAGCGGCATGAAATTGGTTAAGGCCAAACTTGCTGAAATTAGCGCTAAATATGCTTCCAATAGCGGCGCTGGACTTGCTTTCCTTAGCTCTGCAGTATGTTCTCCGACTCAATTAAGAGTTCAAGACGCTGCTAAAAAAGCACTTCCAGAAGCTGACTGGTATACTTGGGAAGCAGTTAATAATGACAATTCCAATGAAGCTGTAAAAAGCTTCGGTGCAAGCGATAGTCAAGTAATTTACGACTTGAAGAAAGCTGAGAGAATTCTTTCTCTGGATAGCGACTTCATGATGAATGAGTTTAACAGTTTGCAGATGACTCAGGACTTCGCTGAAAAACGCCGTGTCTACCGCGAAGAAGGCGATGACAAATCAACGACGAGCATTAACCGTTTTTACGCGGTTGAGGGTGCATTCACCCTAACAGGTTCGAACGCAGATCACAGATTGCGCCTCCAATCATCAAAAATTGTAGAGTTTGCCTTTGCATTAGCGAAGAAAATCGCTGAAAAAGTAAATGTCGAAGCTACTGTAAAAGCAGCAATTAATAAGTTTAGTAGTACTGAAGACTTTGGAAGACTTAACGGTTCAAAAAGTGGCGAAGAGTTCCTGAATGAAGTTGCAGCAGATCTACTCGCTCATAAAGGCAAGTCGGCTATTATTGTCGGTCAACGCCAGCCAGTTGAAGTTCACCTCTTAGCACTGGTTCTCAATCAGGCTCTTGGGAATATTGGTTCTGCAGTTAAAATCACTGAAAGAGCAGCGAAAAGCAATCAGTATTCGATTTCAGATCTCACGACAGAGATGCGAGCTAAGAACTCTGAATCTCTTCCTAAGATTAGTACATTAGTGATTCTTGATGGAAACCCAGTCTATGACGCACCAGCTGACCTCAAGTTTGCTGAAAGCCTCAAGAACGTCGGTGAAGTTATTAACTTGACATTGTTTCCAACAGAAACATCAACAGCATCATCTATTGTTATCCCAAAACAGCATTATTTAGAAAGCTGGGGTGATACTCGTTCAGCCGATGGTACACTTTCTTTTGTTCAGCCGCTTATTGCCCCTCTTTATGAGAGCATGACAGCAGTTGAATTGATTGCTACATTGAGCGGTCAGAAAAAGACTAAGACTTATCATCTCGTCAAAGAGACTCACGGCTTCGATAAAAAGACTTGGGAAAAGACTATTCAGAAAGGTTTCGTCGATAACTCCTCCTTTAAAAATAAGCCTGTAAGCACCAACTTAATAACTACTGTTGATAAAATTAACCTAGCGAAACCGAGTGTAAAAGGCATTGAATTGATCTTTGCTTCTGATTACAGCACATTTGACGGTAGCTACAGCAACAATGGCTGGATGCAGGAACTTCCTGATCCAATAACCAAGTTGACTTGGGATAATGCGGCTTTAATAAGTTTTGGTACAGCTAAGGCACTTGGAGTCAATCCACGCGACAACGTAAAAATCAGCGCTAATGGCACAGAAATTGAAGTTCCGGCCTGGATCGTTCCGGGTATGGCTGATGATACAGTTGTTCTTACAGTCGGATACGGTCGTAAAGAACTTGGAGAAAAAGGCGAGCGTGAGTACTTAGAGTTTGCCGGTAGAGGTTTTGATGCCTATCCAATGAGAACTGAGAAAAGCCTCGGTTTCACTTCCTGTTCACTCGCTAAAGGTAATGGCAAAGGCGATTTGGTTACGACTCAGGATCACGGGGCCATGGAAGATCGCGACTTAGTCAAAGAAGTCTCTGTTGAAGACTTCAATAAGGATTTTGCCCATACCGTAAAGCATAACATTGCCGATCACGAGAATCCTCGTGGTCCAAAAATGTATAATGACAGAAAAGAATTTACAGATGCGAAATACCAGTGGGCTATGGTCATCGACCTAAACTCATGTACTGGTTGTTCAGCTTGTACAATCGCCTGTCAAGCGGAAAACAATATTCCAGTTGTTGGTAAAGAGCGCGTCCGCGAAGGTCGTGAAATGCACTGGATCCGCATGGACCGTTATTTCTTTACTGGAAAAGACTCTGAAGTTAAGAGTGAGTACGGTGAAACAGATAAGCTTAACGGTAATCAGAACAAAGAAGATTTACACGACTTGGAAGTTGGTGCAGTTCACCAGCCGATCCCATGTATGCAGTGTGAAGAAGCTCCTTGTGAAGAAGTTTGTCCTGTAGCAGCAACACAGCACAGCCCTGAGGGTCTGAACGATATGGTTTACAACCGCTGTATCGGAACGCGTTACTGCCTCAATAACTGCCCTTATAAAGTTCGTCGTTATAACTACTTTAACTTCCGCGAAGATTTCAAACAGAAAAAGTTTGAAGTTAAGCGCATGGTTTTCAATCCACACGTTACAGTCCGTTCACGCGGTGTAATGGAAAAATGTACTTACTGTGTACAGAGAATCAGTCAGGCTAAGATCGACACCAAAGTAAGAACTAAGAGTCTTCTCGACAATGGTTATAGTGTTGAAGAAGCAAGTTCTGAACCGCTAATCGATCAGTTAACAACAGCTTGTGCTCAGGTTTGTCCGACAAACGCTATTACTTTCGGTGACAAGAGCAACGAAAAGTCTGCTGTTAGTAAGATGCGTAAAGAAACTCGCCAGTACACCTTGCTGCCACACCTAAACGTGAGACCGCGCACGAGTTTCCTCGCTAAAATAAATAATGAAAATAAAGCATTGGTATCGGAGGCTGGTAAAGAAAAAGCTCACGGTCACGGTCACGATGACAAAAGTAAAGGTGAACATTAATGAGTGAAAATACTCTAGATCCCTTTGCAGACAATCCGGAAAAGCGTACTCTGCTTGTCCAGGGCGGCCTGAACTTCGGTCAGGTCACCGAGAAAGTCTGCAGTGTTATTGAAGGCAAATTCGGCAGAACCTGGTGGATCTGTCTTGGCGTTGCTCTTTCTATGCTCAGTGTATTGGGCGTTTCAGTCGCATACCTCCTTTGGGAAGGTATCGGTATATGGGGTGTTAATAACCCTGTAGGCTGGGGCTGGGCCATCGTTAACTTTGTATTCTGGGTTGGTATCGGTCACGCCGGTACTTTGATCTCGGCGATTCTCTTCCTGCTGAGACAGAACTGGAGAACTGGTGTTAACCGTTTCGCTGAAGCAATGACTCTTATGGCTGTTGCCTGTGCCGGTATTTTTCCGGGTATACACATCGGCCGTCAGTGGGCAGCCTACTGGATGTTTCCACTACCGAACCAAATGGGTCTGTGGCCGAACTTCCGTTCACCACTTCTCTGGGATATGTTCGCGGTAAGTACTTACGCAACCGTATCATTACTTTTCTGGTACGTTGGTCTTGTTCCTGACTTAGCTACAGCAAGAGATCGCTGCAAGTCAAAGATCGGTCGTATGGTATATGGCCTTTTCTCCCTCGGTTGGACAGGTGCAAACCGCCACTGGCAGTCATATGAAAGAGCTTACGCTACACTAGCTGCTCTAGCGACACCGTTGGTACTATCAGTTCACACTATTGTATCCTTTGACTTTGCCGTTGCCAACCTCCCAGGATGGCACACTACAATCTTCCCTCCTTACTTTGTTGCCGGTGCGGTATTCTCCGGGTTCGCCATGGTAATTTCACTTCTTGTACCAATTCGCAAGATCTTTAAACTCGAAGAGATAATCACTATACGTCACCTTGAAAACATGGCTAAAATTATTTTAGCGACGGGTACAATTGTTGGTTATGCCTACGGTATGGAGTTCTTCATTGCCTGGTACTCAGGAGTTGAACTGGAAACATTTGCTTTTATCAACCGAGCTTTTGGTAAACCATTCGGTTGGGCTTATTGGATAATGATCAGTTGCAACGTTATTACACCGCAGCTCTTCTGGTTCAAAAAGATTAGAACTAACGTCGTCTGGCTCTTCGTACTTGCCGCTTTTGTTAATGTCGGTATGTGGTTCGAGCGTTTTGTAATAACCATGACACTGCACAGAGACTTTATGCCTTCAAGTTGGGGCGAGTACCATGCCACATTCTGGGATGTTTCAACATTCGTCGGAAGTTGGGGCTTGTTCTTCACTCTGCTTTTACTATTTGTTCGCTTTGTGCCTATGGTGGCCATTGCCGAAGTAAAAATAGTCATGCCTGAATCTGATCCACATTTTGAAGAGGGACATTAAGATGAGTAACGAAACAGCTTACGGAGTTATTTGTCAGTTTGATACGCCAAAAGATATTTATCATGCGGCTGAAAAACTTAGAGACGAAGGATTCAAAAAATTCGAGGTTTACACGCCATTCCCAATTCACGGGATGGATGATGCCATGGGTTTACCTCCTACGAAACTACCGTGGATTATTCTGACTATGGGTTTGATTGGCCTAGTAGGCGGTACTTGCCTGAGTACTTGGTCAAGTAGCGAAACCTGGCTCTTCGGTATAGAAGGTGGTTACAAAATGATAAGCTCCGCAAAACCAGATGGCTTTGAAGGTATATGGGAATTCATTCCGGTAATTTTCGAAACTACTATTCTTCTCTCAGCATTCGGTGCAGTTTTTGGCATGTTTGCCCTCAACGGTTTGCCAAAACTCTACAACCCGCTATTCAAACACGACGCATTTGCCAAGGCAAGTGATGATGGGTTTTTTATCGCTGTTGAAGCAAAGGATCCCCTTTATAATGAAAGTAAAGTTAAAGAAATTCTCACTAAAATTGGAGGCCAAGGTGTCACTACAATCACTGACTAAATTAGCCTCAATTGCTCTTCTGTCAGCAGCGTTGTTCGGCTGTCGCGGTAGCGAGTCTAAAAAGCCTCCTATCCACCTCAATCCGAATATGGATGTGCAGGAGAAGTATAAAGCTCAAGAGGAAAGTAAGTTCTTCGCAGATGGTCGTACCATGCGTACACCAGTTGAAGGCACAATCCCAATGGGTGACCACTACGCACGCAATGGTGCAGACTACATCAAACACGATAGCGCTTTTTATAAGGGTGTTAACGAAAAGGGTGAGTTTGTAACTCTATATCCAAGCTTGGATAAACTAGGCTTTAAAGACGTCAAGTCCTTACTGGCACGCGGTCAGGAGCGCTACAATATCTTTTGTGCACCTTGCCACAGCGAAACTGGTGATGCTTTAGGTCATGTGGCTGAAAGAGGATTCCCGGGCGTTGTTCCCTTGAATAACTCACCTGCTAAAGATCCTGGTTATTACTACAGCAAAATCATTCAGGAAGGGGGCGTCATGCCTTCATACGCTTACCAAATTAAGGTGCGTGACAGATGGGCAATTGTAGCCTACTTGAAGGTTTTGCGCGATGCAGCTCAAGACCCAAACTATAAGACACTCAAATCTTATAAGGTAGTAATTAAGCCATTAGAGCCTAAAAAATCGCCTGAAGAATCACAAACTCCCAAAGAGAATAAATAATTATGGCACACGGAAACTCTTACGATAAAGAAAGCGTACAGGCTCCCGGTAGTAAGTGGGGTGGCTTGTCCATCGGACTACTCGTTGTCGGTATTGCCGTTATGGCAGGTGGCTATTTTATGGGTGGTAAAGATCACTCTAATCACTCATACCTGACTTCATTTATGTTCTACTTGAGCATCGCCCTTGGCGGCCTGTTCTTCGTGCTCTTGCAGCACCTGACACGTGCCGGTTGGAGTGTCGTTGTTCGTCGCTTGGCGGAAGGCTTCATGAAAAACCTTTTGTGGATGCTCATTTTGGTCATTCCTATTTTGCTAAATGCAAAAACAATCTTTGCCTGGGCTGATACGCGTACAGCTGCAGAAATGACCGCCATTCACGGTGGACATGGACATGGACATGAAGCTGATGCACATGGTGCAGCTGATGCACATGGTGAAAAAGGAGAGAAGAAAGCAGACGCAGATGTTAAGCATTTTGGCGGAGCTCCAGTAGCTAGCGACGGAAAGCCGACAGGCCGTATCGATTACGCTCACGCAGAACATCGCCACCACTTATCTAAAGTACTTGGAAAAAAGAAAGGTTACTTAAACCTGGACTTCTTCTACGTACGTGTTGGAATTTACTTCCTTATATGGATTGTAATGGCATTGTTTATGTGGAAAAACTCAGTTGCACAGGATGATAATAAAGACCCTAAATTGACAATCAAAATGGGTAAAGTAAGTGCGGGTACAATGTTCTTCTTTGCCATGTCCTTGACCTTTGCAGTATTTGATATGATCATGTCTCTGGACTATGCTTGGTTTTCAACAATTTTCGGAGTAATCTATTTTTCCGGTGGTGTAGTCGGTATTATGGCTGCATTGATTATCGCTTCATTTGTTTTACAAAAGAAAGGCTACCTAAAAGGGGCAGTAACTACAGAGCATTATCACGATATGGGTAAGCTCATGTTCGCTTTTGTTATTTTCTGGGCTTATGTCTCATTCTCACAGTTTATGCTTATCCGCTATCCTGATATTCCAGAAGAAACAGGCTGGTTCCTTATTCGCTGGACACAGTCTGCGACAGATGCGGGTTGGAGAAACTGGTCTATCTGGATTCCTATGATACACTTTGTAATTCCTTTCGCACTATTGATGTCACGTCATGTTAAGCGTAATCACGTTACAGTTACACTCATGGCAGTTTGGATGCTTGTTGCAAGTTACTTGCACATTTACTGGGAAGTAATGCCTACTCTAAACTACCCACTTTACACACCACCACATTTTGGTCTGAATGATGTTCTTATTGCACTAGGCATGGGCTTATTCTTCATCGGTGGATTCCTGTTCAATATCAAGAGTGTTAAGCTTATTCCAGTTGGTGACCCACGCCTACAGGAATCACTTGACTTCCAGAATTATTAAGGAGAAAGAAGATGCATAATCAAGTAAACGAAGAAGATGCTCCGAATACTATCGCCATCTATGTTATCATCATTATTTCACTGCTGACGTTGATTGTTACTTTCTATGGCCTGAGTGAATATCGAGCTTGGATTACCATGAAAAGAGAAACGGAAATAAATCAAATGCCTTTTAAAGTTCGCGAAGCGCGTGAACAGGCAGTAGCTCCGAATCTTAAGATTATTAACCAGAAGCTTAACGAAGCTAAGCAGGGAGATTTTAAAGGGTTATGAAACTCCTGAAGTCCATAGCCATTCTTCTAATCCTTTGTGTTTCTCAGGCGCAGGCGGCTTACCAGGGTATTGAACCCGGTAATCACGACATCCCTACTCCTAAGAAATACACAGAAGATCTCGATATAATAGAGGATCTTGGTAAACAAGTTCCTCTAGATATAGCGGTGACTGACGAAAAGGGAAACAAGAAGACTTTTGCTGACTACTTTAACGGTGAAAAGCCTACTGTACTTTGTTTAGTCTACTACAAATGTCAGTCGACTTGTGGTCCTTTGCAAAATCACGTTTTCCAGACAATAAGCAAAAGTTCATTAAAGCCCGGTGATTACAATGTGCTTTTCTTGAGCTTTGACCCAAAGGAAAATGCGGAACTTGCTGCGGCCAATAAAAAATCTTACCTTAATGAATTCGGTATGGAGAATGTTGCAGATTCTTTTCATTACTTGACCACTGATGCGGTCAATATTAAAAGAGTAACAGATGCTATGGGCTTTCAGTATAGAGCTATCGGAACTGCGGATTATTCGCACCCGACAGTAACATACATTATTACAGCTGACGGAAAAATTTCTCGTTACATGTACCAGTTCGGCTGGAATGTTCAGACTCTTAAGTTTTCCCTAATGGATGCTGCTGATAATAAAATCGGCAGCGCGATGGATAAAATCATCAAACTCTGTTATACATTCGACCCCAAAAATCACCAGTACGTCCGCAACTCTATGATGCTGATGTCGATTGCCGGAGCACTCACTCTGATGTGTCTGGCGGCTTTTCTGGGAGTCCTGTGGTACAAAGAATTTAAAAATAAACAAACAACATAAATAATTCGGAATGAATATGAACTTAGCATCAATATACTACACTGATCCAGCTTCGACCTTCGCGGAAGGTACGGACTCGGTCTTTATGTTTATTACTTGGGTTTCGCTGTTCTTCTTCGTACTTATTGTTGGTCTTATGGCGATTTTTATCGTCAAATACCGTCGCAAAAGTGAAGATGAAGTGACTCCAAATATTAGTCACAACCTACTCTTGGAAATAGTTTGGTCTATCGTACCGATCATTCTGGTTTTATTTATGTTCTACTGGGGTTACAAAGAATACGACAAAATGACTGACCCTACTGCAGCTCTTGAAGAAGCGGATGGTAAACAAGTTATTGACTTGTACGTCACAGGTAAGCAGTGGTCATGGGATATTGCATATCCTCATGGTTTGGTTGTTAGCAGTACAAGTTCGAAGGTTAAAAGCCTACCGAAACTTGATATGAAGAAATTCAATACTGAAGACCCAATTTCCGAAGACCTTAATTATATGGTTCTTCCAGTGAATCGCGTCATTCGTCTCAACATGACATCTAACGATGTTATTCACAGTTTTGCTGTACCGGCATTCCGCGTGAAAAAGGATGTTATTAGAAATCGTAATTCTATGCTGTGGTTCAAAGCGACCAAAGTTGGTACCTATATTTACACTTGTAATGAAATGTGCGGTAACGATCACTCTAAAATGATTGGTTACTTACGTGTCGTCAGTGAAGAAGATTACATCAAATGGGTTCAGAGAACTTCTATAGATAATAGAAAACCTTGGGAAATTGGTAAAAGCATTTATGAAAATACATGTGCAGCTTGCCATAGCTTAGATGGTGAGAAAAGACTTGGTCCTTCATGGAAGGATCTTGTCTGGGGCAAAAAAGGTCACCCAATTGAAGGTGGTACTGTTGATGTAGATATTGATTACATAACAGAATCAGTCAATAAACCCAATGCAAAATTCGCCTTAGGTTATCCTAATGGTGGTATGGGCCCTCAGAATCTTTCACCTCAAAAGATTCAAGCTCTTATTGCATTCATGAAGAGCCCACTCAAAGATCCTAACCTTAAAACAGATAAAGAAGAAGTAAAATGAGCGAAACTCAATCAAACTATTTAAATCACGAGAAAGGCATCAAGTCGTGGTTGACTACGGTTGACCATAAGCGCATTGGTATCATGTATTTGGTGGCTTCTGTTACTGCTCTATTAGCGGGTGGTGCTTTCGCCTTGATGATTCGCCTTCAGTTGATCAAGCCAAATAATACTTTGCTTGATGAACAGTTCTATAACCAGTGTTTCACCTTGCACGGTGTGATCATGGTATTCCTCTTTATCATTCCGGCAATCCCGGCGGCTCTCGGTAACTTCGTGTTACCGATCATGGTGGGCGCTAAAGATGTGGCTTTCCCTCGAATGAACCTCGCGTCACTCTACATATATGTAGTAGGTGCGATCATTGCTCTTGCTGCAATTATCCTGCCATATTGTGGCACGGGTTGGACGCCATTGACTACGGGTTGGACATTCTATACACCTTACTCTAGTCAAGGTGGAAACTCTATGTACCCAGTCATTATTATGACTTTCGCAGCTTTCACACTTGGTTTCTCCTCTATTTTTACCGGTTTGAACTTTATTGTAACAATTCACAAACTAAGAGCGAAGAACATGGGTTGGTATCAGATGCCACTTATGCTATGGGCTCTTTATGCAACAAGTGTTCTACAGGTTCTTGCTACACCAGTTATCGGTGTAACACTATTGTTACTGGCCATGGAAAATATCTTTGGTATCGGAATCTTTGACCCTGATAAAGGTGGTGATCCAGTATTGTTCCAGCATTTCTTCTGGTTCTACTCTCACCCTGCTGTATATATCATGATTCTCCCGGGAATGGGCGTGATCTCCGAGATCATCTCAACATTCTCTAAGAAAGTGATCTTTGGTTACAAAGCGATTGCCAACTCTTCAATCGCCATTGCGGTTATCTCCTTCTTCGTATGGGGTCACCACATGTTCCTTTCTGGTCAGACAACTTACACAGGTATGATTTTCTCTTTCCTAACATTCGGTGTTGCTATTCCTTCAGCGATTAAAGTCTTTAACTGGACTGCGACGCTTTACAGAGGTTCTATCGACCTTAAGACTCCAATGTGGTATGCACTGGCTTTCCTCTTCCTTTTCACAATTGGTGGTTTGACAGGTCTATACCTCGGTACATTGTCAGTAGACGTTCTTTTACACGATACTTACTTCGTTGTTGCTCACTTCCACTATGTAATGTTCGGTGGTACAGCGATTGCTTTCTTTGGCGGTCTACACTTCTGGTGGCCTAAGATGTTTGGTGTGATGTATAATGAAGCACTGGGTAAGTTCTGTGCTTTTATTATATTCATTGGTTTCAACATGACATTCTTTACTCAGTTCTTTCTTGGAACAACTGGTTTCCCTCGTCGTTATCACTCTTATGCCGCAGAAGGTTTTGAGAATGCTGCAACTTGGAAGTCTATGTCAGCCTTCTCCACATACGGTGCAATTTTGCTCGGGTTTGGTATAGCGTTGATGCTAATGAACCTGCTTCTTTCCCTGAAATCCGGTGCTAAAGCTCCGCGTAATCCATGGGGTGCTACTACTCTGGATTGGGAAACTCAGTCACCACCAGTATGGGACAACTTCCCAGGCGACTGTCCTGAACTTCACAAAGATCCTTACACCTATTCATAAGGGGAATATATAATGAGTACTAGCGTAGATAAATCAAAATTCCTCGAAAGGAATATATCGCATCACTTCGCTGATGCCGATCAGGAATTCGATTCCTGTAAACTAGGTATGTGGCTTTTCCTACTGACAGAGATTCTTCTCTTTGGTGGATTGTTTGTAGCCTATGTCGTTTTCCGTAGCTGGCACCCAGAAACTTGGGAAGCCGGTGCCGAGCACCTTCAGTGGCAGAGTGGTGCCATCAACACCGCCATTCTTATTGCCAGTTCATTGACTATGGCTCTAGCCATTCGTCAGGCGCAACTGAATGACAAGAAGGGTACTGTATTATTGCTTCTCTCTACAGTCTTACTGGCTGCAGGATTCTTGGTAGTTAAGTACTTTGAGTATTCACATAAGTTTGAACTCGGAATTTTCCCAGGTACTAACTATATTTACGGAGGACCGCACCTTTCCAACGAAAATATTTACTTTAGTATCTACTACATGATGACCGGACTGCACGTTTTACACGTCATTTTTGGTATGATTGCTATTATTTGGGTCACTTTAAGAGCAGCGAAAGGTCACTTCTATGAAGCCTATTACACCCCACTGGAAACAGTCGGTTTGTACTGGCACTTAGTTGACCTTATCTGGATCTTCCTCTTTCCATTACTTTATCTCACCAAATAAGGGAGAATATTATGAGTCACGATCATCATCACCCAAGTGAGCACCACCCGCACGTTATGCCATTGAGCATGTACTTCGGTGTCGCCGGCGCTCTAATTGTACTGACAGTAGCTACAGTGTGGACGGCAAAATTTATGCCGGAACTCATTTTTGCTCATACCAAGATGCAAGTTATTCCAGAAGTAGCGATTGCTATAGCTCTGGTTATTGCTTCTATCAAAGCAAGTCTAGTTTGCCTGTTCTTTATGCACCTCAAGTACGACAAGCCACTTAATAGACTTGTTTTCATCAGCGGATTGTTCTTTTTGTCATTGTTTTTCATATTCACATTAGCTGATATGCTGACACGTGAAGCTGGAGCCAATGCAGCTAGACCACAGATGAATCCTGAGTTAACTCCAGAACTGACCTCAGAGCAGATTCAAAACGTGGAGGAGAACTTTGCTCCTTTTAAAGAGCTTAGCGAAAGAGCACCCAAGCCTGTATGGATTGAAGCCTGGAATGGTTTTGATAAACATGGCCATGGACCGCATCATGCGAATCACGGTGCACATAAAGATGCCGACGAGAAGGGCCACGAAGGTCACGATCATAGCGACCCAAATCACAAGCATTGATGCTTAAAGAAATTTAAGGAATAAGGGAG
>Ga0115103_1375969_pt1 | contig 13356 bp, 14 predicted proteins | sample MBTome_2_FD_89643 | JGI IMG/M metagenome (GOLD analysis project Ga0115103, IMG submission 89643) | Marine eukaryotic communities from Pacific Ocean to study complex ecological interactions - MBTS_5May14_M1_3um Metatranscriptome... | ecosystem: Environmental > Aquatic > Marine > Oceanic | place... | reverse complement strand
TTTAATACTCTCCCATCGGATCAAGTAGATATAATAGAGGAAGAATGAGATTACGAAAGATAAGAAAGATCAAAAGAGATATCATAAGAAGTAGGGAGACAGTCCGACCATATAAACAAAAGCTTTTACCTCCCACGAACCCAGAACTCATATACGTAAGTAGTGTTCTTTTAACTCTAGGAGTTTCCCCAATTAGGATAATGACAAAATGAAATTTAAACGATCTAGACCGACAAAGGAACTATGTGAGCATTGTAAGTATTGTCCTGAGTGGAAGAGATCTAGGATGAATTCTAATCTCGGATGGTGCAAAGTGAATGCGAATCCAGGAAGTGAGCATTGCGATGATGGAAGGAAAGGACGTCTGTAAAAATAAACTAACTATTCAATGTGAGAATTCAATGAGAATTACCAACAACCATGTCCTTGTAATACTACGAGCTAAGTGGATTAGAATAAAGATGGATATTGAGATCGAAGAGAATTTCGGATATAGTCCAGACAGTCCAAGGTTTGACAAACTCCTAGAAGCTTCCATATCAACGAGAGATGATCTTGAGAGATTAGGATATAGTAGATGGTGTCTACAAGACGTGAGAGATATTCACAGAATGAACCACTACGACATCTCCCCAAAAGAGTCTTTTCAACCCGTTGAAAGCCTTTAAGGTGAAGAGGGGTGGAAGCATGATCGCCCCGACTGAAAGTGTAGAGTATGTAGTAGCACGGCAAAGTGCCGTGCAGATCCAGAAAGTAATGATGGTGTATAAGGCCCAATCCCGAAGGGGATTGGGAGGTGGATTGAAATGATTGGAATAACTAAGGGCACAGCGGTGGCTGTGCTACTAAGGGACCTAAAGAGTAAAGAAGACAATCGATTAATATACTAACTGGAATCTCTCTCTCTCTCTCTCTTTCCATTTTTAATTCTAATTTTAATTCAAGGTTCTTCTATGAGAATAATTCACCTTCCAAGCACCTCTCGTTCTGGTATTCTATCATACGATCGATCAGGAAAATCTATTGGGAATTATTTTGGAGCTACTCGGTATATAATACCAAGAAACCATAAAATTTCCGAAGGCTTTATCGACATCCTATCATTTGGGAAGTCTATTCGAGTAGACGAGGTTTCTGAGTGGGATAGGATAGTACTTCTAGACGAATCTCCAGAGATCTATCACAGGTACTGGGTCGTCGAGATGACAGACCGTACGATCTCCGAGAATCCACATGTGAAGCATCTGTTCTCTGACCTAGAGTCTTCATACTAATTCAATTCCGACTGCATTAATATGTGGTCGGATAATTATTAACTTTAAAACGTCTTTTAAACGGGTTGAAACCCTTTACTTTGTTGGGATCAATGTCCAACACCTCTCTAAAATAGGAAAATATGATATGAGTTTTTTAACTGCATCAGAAATTGGATTCCTTCCTCAAGGATCTACACCAAAAGAGATAGTATTCAATGTACAATCACTAGTTCACCCGTCGAAATATATAGCTGCTGCTGAAACTAACGACGTGTTTCATGCTCAAGGAAAGAATCGTAGTCTGTTATCTGAGGAGATGACTTCTATGATGTTAGAAAATGTACAGGTTGAATCTCTCCAGTACGTATTCGAGAAGTCAAAGATATTGCAATACGTCATCGACTTCTTAACCAAAACCAAAAAGAGAAATCAAGTTCTATCTCTTGTAGTATATCTAATACACAATAAGATAATGAGATCTATAGTAGATGACTTGACATTCCCAGATGATGAGCTCAAGGATAAAGTTCTCTCGTTCTATTCAAATCAAGACTCTGAGTTTGACAAGATTGTTGAAGATAACAAAGATAAGTATCCGATCCTATTTGAAATGTTCAGTTTTGAAGACTACCTTTCAATGTCTCATGCTGATCTATTTTCCCAGATGGCAAAGTCTCCAAATTTAGAGAGATTTGAGGATGAAGAAGATCTAGCAACTCAACATAAAGCTGTTGGTGAACTTCAGCAACTTATAAGAAAGAATGCTGAACCTACACTAGCTGATATTCAATGGCACTTTTCCCTCGGTCATACTACATATCGTAAGCAGATAACAAATGTAATCAATTACATGAGTAGTACGATGACTAGTGGAGATCTCACTAAAGTGATCACAACTTTAAATAAAACAGAAACAGGAGAGTAATCAATGGGTGCTATATTAAAGTCTTTAGACGATAATTCGATGATAGCCATCTCTAATGGAGAGGTTAAGAATGCCTCAGACTTCAATTTGAAGACTGATTTCCTACCAATAAAGGGTGGATTGTATGATCAATCAATCTTTGGTGGAGTAGAGAGATGTGGATGTCGTAGAAACATCAGAAGGATTGGTGATGTATGCAGAACATGTGGAGCTAAGGTCATGATTCGTGAAGATGCGAACAAGACATTTGGTCACTACACACTACATTACCCAGTTATATATGACCACAAAGTCCTAAAACTATTCTCTATGCTGGAAGATGTCCATCCAGTATTCTCTGCATACGGTAGAGATGAGATGGGTAAGTCTGTCAAGACCTCGTCTAGAAAACTCCTAGAGAATATCTGGAATACAAAGATGATACTTGAACCGATCCTTGGTCCACTGGTGGAAGATGACTCAAAGTTCTTAGTTAAAGATGATATGGGTGGTACATTTTCTGTAGGATTCAAGTCTTTTGAAGAGTCTGATGAGTCTACTGAGATTACATTCTATGGTCCCTCCGGACTTAAGAAATTGGCTAGTAGATATACTCCAGTTAAAGGGTCTATCAAGTTTATTAATGAATTTGTTAATCAGATCATTATGGTTATGCCAGCATCTCTTCGTCCAGCCTCACACTTTAAGATCGGAGGGATAAAGAAGACCAAGATTCCTATGATAAGCTCTCTATATAGAGCGGTCATTCAGATCGATAATCAGATCAAAACTCTGTTTGAAAAATACTCTGATCTATCGGACCAACTGACATTACTATATACAATGAATAAACTAGTCAATCTGACTTTCGACGAGTACTCTATTACAAAGACCTCAAAGGAGAATTTGTTTAGAAATCTATTATCTTCCAGAGTAAAGAAGTCTGGTCGATCTAACATCGTTGGTGATCCTACATTGCCAGTTGATACAGTCAAGCTTCCTAGATCTCTATTATATGAAGCATTAAAGTCTGACATAATCAGGGGATTGGAGAAAGCATTTCCTACCGAAGATTCGATCGAATTGTATCTGAATCCAAAGAAGGAGACTTTAAAGATCTTCTCTGCGATCGTAGATGACTGTGCAGCTATTCTAATTAGAAATCCATCTATCCATAAGTTTAATGCTCTAGCTTTTAAAGTAGAGATGACTGATGAGATTACGATTGGATTACCGCTCCTGGTGACAGGTGCGTTTAATGCGGATTTTGATGGTGATCAGATGGCATTCTATTTGATAACTGAGGATCCGTACAAATCTGACGCACTCGCTAAAATGAGTCCAAAGAATGTATGGTTTTACGAATCAAAAAGGGAACCGATATACGTACCTAATACTTCCATCCTTCAGGGATTGTATTTAGCCAGTGAACCATACTCAGAAGAGGATGATGAGTCTGGTGAATATTCATCGTTTGCAGATCTTGAAGCAGCATTTAAAGCTGATGAAGTTGATGTAAATGAGATGGTATATTTGGAAGATCTTGAAATGTATGAAGAAGGATTCCACACAACATATGGAAGACTAAAGCTTCATATGATTCTCGACATTTCACTGGATGATATCATCGGAGATGGAGAAAGGATTACAGCTAAGAATATCGGTAAGATTATCGGTATGCTGGGAGCTCGTGATGACAGAGTTAAGAGAGTTCAGGACTTACAGACATTTGCTCTTGAGATCGTGACTACAGTTGGAGTTACTACTCTTTCTGTTGAGGAAGTCTTTCAGGTTGAGGACTATGAGGAAGAGGTTAATAAAGTACTGAACTCCGATGATCCAGAAGCTCAAAAGTATCGAGATCTTAATGAACTCCTCCCAGGAATTGTAGCTAGATCTGTGGAGAATCTCCCATCTAGTAATCTATCTGACATCATGGCTGGATCAGGAAAGATAAAGATGAATGCTCTGATGGAGATCCTAGGTCCTAGAATCGAGTACAGTCCAGAAGATGGAGTTAAAGTTCACATAGATAGTCTCGCTAAAGGTTCATCTGAAGTATCTTACATTCATCATGCGAGAGACAATAGAAAGGTTCTACAGTATAAGAAAGAAAATGTTCCTACATCTGGGTACACAGCTAGACAAATTGTGGATCTTGTATTTGATATTACATATAATTCCAACTGCAAATCTTCGGATTCTGTAGGTGTGGTTATGAATGCTAAGGATGCTGTAGGAAGATTGGATATAAATGATCGGATGATTGAATCAAATCCTGATAATGTCAAGGTTCGAGTCAAGTCATTTGTCAATTCAGGTGATAATTATATCTGTCCAGACGAGATGAATCAGGCTAACTATAGCTATGAGAATGATCAACCAGTAGGAATCCCATTAATGATGGAGCTTACTAGGGATGTGACCCAATCCGCTCTATCTCTGAAACATGGTGGTGCTCTTCAAATCCCTACGGATGAGAGGATCGTAGCACTGAGAGATGGTGAGATTAAACATGATCTGACTACAGATAGAATCCTTACACTGGATTTCGAGGGGACTCCAATCAGTTATATACTCCCTGAAAAATATATTAAAAGTAAAAAGTGGAAGACAGGAAGATTCAGTAAAGGGGATGTAATTTGTTACTTAGATCGCATAGATCCAATCGACAAACCACTAGCTGACTTTATTGCATTAACTGGGTCATTCTCTAAGACTGCCTCAAAGACAAAATTGAAGATTTGCTACTCTCCATGGGATGGGCAGATTATATATGATGTCAATGCAAAACTAATTCATATAGGCACACAGTCATTACCTCTTTATGGGGATGAGATCTACTACTATCCAAATGGATATAAGATCAAGAGAGGTGAGCGTATATGTTCTGGAGTTCTTGATGGAACTGGGTTTGATAATCAGGCTCAAGATATCGGATGGGGATTTTATGTATTCCATGATCAATTAAGATTAGTACTAAAGAAAAACTTTAATGTGGAACTGAGTGAGATATTGTTTAAAGCCATTCGTGAGAATGGAAACTCAATACGTCGATCAATGTTCTCACAGGACAAGTTTGTCAATCAAATAACTCACGGTTATGCAAAGCAAAACATCAAAGACTTTATTGGTAAAGATATCGGTGGAGGACTTATGACTAGGTTGATGCTAGGTGATATGTCCGAGGTTTAATAACAATCAATGATAATTTAGGAGAAATTTAAATGCAGTATACAGAGTTTTTTACCACTAAGAGTATAGAAGACTTCCTTAAGGAGCTTCTTAATACAGATGCTCGAGATGGAGTTATTACTGTCAAGAGTGTGGAAGTTAGTGATGACCTAAGCAAAGAAAGTCTTGTGAATAAGAAAGTTCCTCATGACTATAAGGTGGATATCAATTTCGAGGTTATATCTCATGAGGGAGACTCGGTAATAGATTCAAAGTCTATTAGTGTTACATTCCCTAAGCTAGTGGACAATGTCTTTATGATGAAAGATTCATCAGGGAAAGATAAGTTCAGGTCCCCTATTAATACAGCTAGAATCAGTAGAAACATACGTGAGTTTGATGGAGTTATTCATGCAAACATATTCTCGCTATTTGTTGGGAGTATAGAATACTCTGGTGAAGATTCTAAGATTCATCCAGCATATCTTGATGTCGCAGGTCAGAAATATGATTTGGAAGGGTATCTTCAATTCTTAGGAGCTGATGCTTCTGATATATCATCTAGAGTAAAGTATGGAAGTGTCAGCAATGAGGATGGTGTTGACTATCCAGACATCAAGTCGATCCCTGGATTCAAGGATAAACTCGAGCAGTTGACTGGATATATCCTTCCTACAGAAGACTTAAACTACCAAGCTATGTTTGCACTCATGGATCTATTCCACGAGGATAAACATAAGTTTCGTACAGTAACTCCGATTGATCTCAATTACAAAAGCGAGATTGACGGACTTATTAGTCATCTTAATAGAGAGAAGTGGACCATACGTAGAACTCTAGTTCATGGATATAATAGATACGCAACATTCTCACCTAACACTCTCCAGTCTTTGATCAAGCAGTTCTTCAACTTCAATTCTAGAACAGAGCAGTCTATTCAGTCTGCCAGCGATAGTTCAGCTGCATCCGTTCTGAGTCAGTCTATGAAGTTTTATATCACAGATAGTAATGGACGAACTGATCTTAAATTCTCGGACGATTTCGTTGGTGTAGTTGATCCCGCTAAAACTCATGAGGGAAATTTGGTCAATGTCAGAAATGAGCTATCAAGAGATGTGAGGATAGTGGGTGGTGAGGTTTCATTGAAAGTTCTAGACAAAAATGGTGAATCGGTACTATTAAAGTACATGGATTACTACAGATCTAGAGTTTTATCAATAACCAATTATGATTATGAAAGAAAGTCTCTTGTCCCTAGTAGAGATGGGTCAATTACTGTTCTACACAGAGGAAAGTATATCTCTGTGGAAAGTAGTGAAGACTCTTATGATTATATAAGAAGAGATGAGTCTTCCCTATTGACATATAACTCAGCGATGATCCCATTCATGAATAAAACGGACTCAGTTCGTGTTGCTATGGGTTCTTCTATGATGGATCAAGCAATACCTGTGATCGGATCTAAACCTCCTATTGTAAAGACTGGGGTAGAGTCTGAGGTATTTGAGGAAAGTGACTTTAATACTAGGAGTGAGGTTGATGGTACCGTATCTGAGATCATCGATGGATTTGTTAAGATAGTCGATCATGAAGGAAATGATCATATATATCAGATCCCAGACTCAATGGAAACGGCTTATCATACAAATAATCAGTTCTCAGCTCTATCTAAAGTTGGTGATCCAGTATCCAAAGGTGATGTGATTATATCATCAAACTCTTTCAAAGATGGACAACTATCTCTGACGGTTCCGATGAAGATTGCGTACATGTCGTATGAGGGATTCGACTTTGAGGATGGGATAGTTATGCGTCAATCCTCTTCCAAGAAGTTTGGACATGAGATTAAGAAGGATATCCAATCTTTCATCAGCAAAGATTCAGAAGTTTTAATTGGAAGAGATCTTCTAGTTGAAAATGGGAATCTTAATGACAAGGAGATGGCTAGTGTAGAAGATCTTAATGTATATGGACTCCCAGAAATAGGACAGGTCGTAAAAGCTGATGATACATTGTTTGGATATCTCGAGAAGATAGATCCTTCCACCAATCAATATAAGAAATTGATGTTTCTTCTATCTGGTGATAAGGACTCCTCCTTCTATGAAAAGAGGCTGACCAAAGTTCCTTTCAATATCCCTCAGGCTGTCGTAAAAGATGTTCAGATTGTAATTGACCAAAAGGAAGATGACCTAGACTTTAAAGAGATCAATAAGTACTACCTAGAAGTACATAAGTCTAGACAGTCCGAGCTCTCTGAATTCTTTGGTAAAGAGGATGAAGCTGTAATGGCCAATACTATCCAAGATCTTCCTTCTGAAAGAATGGTTGTTAAGATCACGCTTGAGTATATCAACTATCCAAAAGTAGGAGATAAGTTTTGTAATCGATTTGGTTCTAAAGGTACGATATGTGCTCTAGTTCCAGACAATGAAATGCCGACTACGAATGAAGGTGATATCGATATCATAATGTCTCCAGAGTCTGTTGTATCAAGAAAGAATGTTTCCCAAACTTTCGAAACTCTTTTAGGTAATGTAGCGTATGCTTCAAAAGCTAAAGGGACAGACCTGTTAGGGAAAGGTGATTTCGATGAGATGAGAAAGATGCTTAATCTAGTCCACCAAACGGATAGATTCACAGAATACTCTGATTTTGATATAACTAAGTATAATGAAGACAATGATGAGTACTACCCTATTAAAGTGGGACCACTCGACATTCGTTATACTGAAAAGGTATTGAGAGAGATTACAGAGTATCTTGGTATGAGTCTAGATGGGAAGACAAAAGTATATCTTCCTACTTATGACAAATGGGTTAAAACTCCAATCGTTGTAGGTATGACTAATATCATGAGACTCCACTTCTTAGTCGAAGAGAAAGCCAAGGCTACCTCTGATGTATCACTGAACGATACGTTTGTATTAGGACAAGGTTATCATCGTCCAGGTGGTCAGAAGATAGGTGGTATGGAGTTCTGGGCAATTGCTGGACATGGGAATGCAGAGCTTGTTGATCATCTATCTCAGGGTAGTGATAAAAAGAGACGAGACTCTGTGATCGGGGATATGCTATTACTAGGGACCACTCTATCATTTAGAGATGACGACTAGGATACCTATGAGAAATCTGATCAATGAGCTTATAACCCAGTTCTCTGGGATCACCGCAAATGTAGCTTATTTCAAGTACTCGCATGACGAAGGAGGCTCTAGATACCATCAAAGGGCTAGAGTCTCCCGATGTCATGTAGTTCCTCCCCACCTCCGCGAGGGATTCATAACTCGGGAAACTATTCAAGATAATCTCAGACATCTTGAGGAATTACGGACATCTTGCCAGTCAAATCACTTTATATTTAGCTTTGGACTCAATTATTTCGAGTTTAAGGTCTATTCTCCGTCTTGGAAGGTGATAATGAAGAGGAGAATCAGGTTTACGACCTCAAACTCCCGTATAAAGAACTGGATGCTTATGATAAAACACTGGAAATTAGTGGATATGTAAGCGTCTTTTGAACCGCCCTAGAGCCTTTAACGTGAAGGGGCAGTTCTTCTTTTAATTTTTAATAACTATATCAAGGAGTCTTTAATGACTATCAATGAAACTAAATTAGTAAATCTGGCCAAGCTATATTATTCTGGGAAAGATACAGAAACTTCAGATCAGGAGTATGATAACCTACTCGACTCCGTAAAACTAGACAATCCAGAATTTGACTTATTCGAACACTTGGAACTAGACTCTGGTGCAAAGAAAGAGCACCCAGATACCTTTGAACAACCTGAATTTAAATATAAGGTAGGGGATATCCAAGAAACTGAATATAGAGATGGTGATATTATATGCCCTAAGTATGATGGATCTTCTGTAAGAGCTTATTATCGTAATGGGAATCTCTACTTGATATTAAGTAGAAGTAATGAGCATATAGGACATGTTCAGACTGAGAAGATGAGATCAAAGGTCCCCTCTAAAGTATCTTCTGAAATTACAAGCATCGATTTCGAAGCATGCTGTAGCTTTGAGGACATAGGAGATAAGTGTAGACAGAAAGCTAATGGATTAGTAAACTCCAAATATAAGGATGATGAAGTTAATGAGTTTTTAACTTTGGTCCCATTTAATTCAGTATGTACAGATCCTTCGATCGGATTTTACGAGAGGATGAATATGTGTGGATTCGTCAATGGAGTTGATTATAGTGCATGGTCCGTAGGGTCCAAAATACTCTCCAATGATCCTAAGTTTGTATTAAATGGTAAGACTTTCCCTATTGACGGATATGTATTATATAATCCTAAAACTGGATTCAGGATTTGGAAGTATTACTACACCGAAGTCAAAGAGTCTACTGTTCTAGGGATTGAGTGGAATGAAAGTCCATCTTTCAATTACGTTCCAAAGCTACAGATCGAACCAGTCAATATCACTGGGTCATGGATTAGCAGAGTAGCTACTAATGGAGCAAATAATTTGTTCAATAATAAGATGGGAGTTGGAGCGAAAGTAAGTGTCGTTCTAAGTGGATCTACTATTCCACAAGCCATTAAAACTATTGAACCTAGTGAAGATTGGGGAGATCTATCATGTCCTCACTGTAAGAAGAATGAAAATCTCCACTCACCTCTCGAAAGAATTGGTGATGGATATAGATGCGTAAATATTAAATGCTCATTAGTAATTTGGGCACTCACCGATCGGACTTTGAGAATGTTCTTCCCTAGCGAGATCGTTGACGAACTAAGAAAGGATTATCCTTTCGAATTAGAAAGAACCCTTGATAATCTTGGAGAAATCCTCAAACCTTATCAAGACCATTTTATCAGTGGATCAGATAACAAAGGAGTTTTGAAATCAATCATATCTGCTAGTAAAATACCAAGACTAAATAACTGGAGACTAGACGAGTGTGTAGACAGTTTGTTCCTAAACATGAATGAGGAAAAGCCCAATCTTGTAGGACTTACTGGGAATCAAAAAGCAGTTCTAGACCAGTTATTACCCAACATTTTATCATTGTATAGGACATTTGTTCAATACAATACGGAGATAGTATCATGAATATAGATTTAATATTTAAACAAACCATATCCTCAGTAAAGCCTGTCAGTAAGATCTTGGCTGAGCAAAGGGTATTTATTCCAGGAGAAGTCACAGACTTGTCAGCTTCTGGGATCAGAGATCTGATTACAGCATTCATCAAGCAGGAGAATATCCTTTCACTTGAGAATGTGGAATTGTATCCAGAGAATGTCCATCACTCATTAGTGCAACTTACTGATGAGTATGATCCAGGAGCTCCGATCAATAGAGCTTTTGACATCTCTATGGCAGTTCTTAAGCAGTTCGGTTATGAGTTTATGCTCGTTAATCGACTGGAGTATGAAGAGGAAGTAGAGCTCCCATTAGATTATAGCTCTCGAACCCTATTAGTTGCAAACTGGGAGTCTAATCCTGAAGGAGTGGGATGTTTCTACACTGGATGGGGAATGGTTTATGAAACAGATGACATAGACGTAAGTGCTATCCATTTGTTGCCAAATCTACAACTAGAAAAGAAGGAGGAAGATCTCCTAGGAATCAAGACCACAGTTGATGGTTATGAACAACTAGTTCGTGCCGAAATGACTAATGACTTTAATGATCAACCTATCATTGATATGTTTGCTAGTTATGGGTATCAATATCTCGTCCTCTTGAAATAGGGACGAAGAAGGCTATGGAGATATTCTATTAATTTAGGAGTCTCTGTAGCCTTATTTTTAATTCAATTAATTTAGTAGAGAAACCGATGGGTGACCCAAAGTACATAGTTACAAAGTCTGGATCTGTGGTTATATTCAGTTCTGAGATTGTTCATAGCCACTTCAGAAATTTGGAGATTAAGACTGCTGGATTCGTATCAATAGGAGTAAAATCCTATGGAGTAGGAGTGACCTGTTATGGGAGATCTGAGAGTCTTGATATAGACAGTGATCCTAAAGATGCATATATAGTGATGAGACATATCCTCAAGTACAACCTATTTGAGATAGAGGAAATAAAAAGACGATCTGATACTGGGATTTTATCGAAATTACGGAAGTTCATAAGTGGTCTTGGAGACCGTGGGGAGCCTTGCGCTAAAGAGTCTTTTGAACGGGTCCAAACCCTTTAAGGTGTAAGGGAAGACCCAACTCCAAGAACTCACTATAATATAAAGGGATCAATAATGATCAATTCAATAACTTCTCCCATAACAGATCATAATCTGAGAGGGACAAATGATAACACCACAGCTCGAGCTCTTATTCAAAGAACCTTTGAAGATTCCGTTAGAGTGGATAGCCATAAGAAAACTGTAATACATTCAAAAGCTCCTGATCGAATCTTCGATGCACAGGCGTAGTACCAAATAACTCAAAATAATTACTCAATGGAAATTCAATGAAATTACTATCTATTATACTATTATCCTTCAGCTCTCTGTGTGCTGATACTATCACTGCAGAACTTACTGCATACTGTTCTTGCCAGAAATGTTGCAGTTGGCATTTCGGAAAGGATGGATTACCAAAGTTCGATCTAAGACCTAAACAGACAAAGATAGTAGGTCAAACAGCTTCTGGAGCAATTGCTCGACAGGGATTGACACTAGCCATGCCTAAAGGATTTGCATTTGGAACTCATGTCTATGATTCTAAAGGTAATCTAGTAGGTGTCTGTGAGGATCGAGGTGGAGCTATTAAGATCAAGAGTGGCATCGTGAGAATTGATGTATACTTCAGCAGTCATAAAGACGCTCTTGTATTTGGAAGAAAGAAGAATTTACTATTAACAATCAAGGACTAATCAATGAGTCGTTATCAAGAAAAACTATCACAGTTGTCTCCTGAGGATCAAAAGTATCACCTTGAGACTGTGAAGGAACGAGACTCCCTAGCTAAATGGAAAGATAAGTATACTTTCCGATCTGAAGGGGATGATCTCGAGCTAGTAGGATGGTGGTGGAGCCACGAGGATGGATCTAAGTCTGGAGAACTATTCGACACTTATGAAGAGTGTGAAGATTGTGCATTCATCTACGAAACTAAACTCAGGAGGGTCCTATGAGAACTCTTATCAAATTTATCTGGGATGCAATCAAGGCATCACTATTTAGTGCTGTTGTATTAATCCTACTATACATACTATTCTTTGTTACAACTCCATACCTCAAAGAGTATAATTCCAGTAACTCGGAGGTGTCTAGTGAAAAGTAATGAAAAGGAACTTGTCGTTCTAGACGATCATACTCCTGTCCGTGACAACAGGGGTCCTCAAAGTGATATCGTAACCATAGTAGCATATACCGATGGAGCCTGTTCAGGTAATCCAGGTCCAGGAGGTTGGGGAGTATATGCATACGGAGTTGATATTAAAGGAGATCTCGTTGGAAATCCTAGTGAGATTTCTGGACAATCTCCCCACACTACTAATAATCAAATGGAACTAGAGGCTGCTATCCAAGCTTTAAGAATTACTCCAATTGAAGTTCCAATTCACATATACACAGACTCCAAATACGTTCACCAAGGAATCACATCTTGGATTCATGGATGGATAAAACGTGGATGGAAAACATCCACTGGAGGGGATGTATCCAATAAGTCTCAGTGGATAGACTTGAGATCTCTTGTAATGGGACGATCCATTAACTGGTCATGGGTAAAGGGGCATTCCGGAGATCCTGGAAATGAAAAAGCAGATGCTCTAGCATGTAGAGAAAGAGATCTTGCCAAGAACTCTGATGTAATCGACGAATTTGAAGTATATGTACCACCTAAATCACTAAAACTATAACTTAAAACAATAAATCATGAAAGTAATTCCAGAAAAGAAACCACTGAACAGAGAACAACAGAGAGCTGCTCTAGTGTCTAAGTATAATCGAGTAAAGATCCGTAAGAGAGTATTGAAAGGAGGAAAATCCCTATTCCAACAGATGGAATCTCTGAAAAACTTCCGATCACCACAGTATGCATAAGATTCGCGGAC
>Ga0115103_1767036_pt1 | contig 13539 bp, 13 predicted proteins | sample MBTome_2_FD_89643 | JGI IMG/M metagenome (GOLD analysis project Ga0115103, IMG submission 89643) | Marine eukaryotic communities from Pacific Ocean to study complex ecological interactions - MBTS_5May14_M1_3um Metatranscriptome... | ecosystem: Environmental > Aquatic > Marine > Oceanic | place... | reverse complement strand
CTCTGTGTTACAGTATCTACGCGGCCCTGCACCCTGCCTCGCCACCCCCAGACCACGTGGCCGAACCACAGCTTAAGGATGCTCTGGCGCCCATGGATTGTCTTCTGGTACTGGACAACTGCGAAGACGCTCTCAACGAGGATGAGGAGGGCGGGGTCTCTCCCCGCAAGATCGGAGACGCCGCCGATGACAAGTCAGGCGACATCACCGATCAGGCCGACGAGATCAAATTCTCACTCCAGGTGCAATACTACGGCCCTGTTGCGCACACCATCGCTTTCCTCAAGAGAGAACACTACTCAACGCTCGACCTGAGAGCTGAAGAGAACGGTGACCACGTGTCAAAGCAACTTCAGCTTCTCAACCTGGGCTTCATCGGGGAAGATTTCAACATCTTCGAACTTGCAGCCACCTACGTTGAGTACTCCCTTCTGCCTCTGTTCAACTCGTACAAGTCCACCAAAGCCGCTTCCTCCGACAAGAGTGGCTCCACTTCGACGAGTTTCGAGAACATCCAGAAGAACCTGGCTCAGCTCAAGGTACACCTCGTGCAGTGCCAGCAAAATGTGGTTGTTCCCGAAATTGAGTTGATCCACGACCCAGAGGTCAAAGCAATGAACGAGCAATGCAAAAAGCAAGGCCGCGAGATGACTGTCGACGACTTTGACCAGGGCGACAACAAGAGACTGCAGGACCCTGCCTTCGTCAACAGGCTTGAGAGAACCGTGAGACAGTGGATCAAGGACATCAGACGCATCACCACCCAGAACCATGATCCAACCCAAGGTTCAGCTCTTCAAGAGATCAACTTTTGGCTGTCCATCGAACGTTCCCTCACCAACATTGAGGAGCAATTGAAGAACAACATGATTGATGTAACCCTCAAACTGCTCCAACAAGCCCAGAAAATCCAGTTGGTTTACAGTTTCCAATTTGATACTGAGCTTGAGCAGAAGTTGAAGACCGCAAGAGACTACAACAAACTGCTGAGAGACTTCCCAATAAACCAACTGCTCTCAGCAAACGACCTTGAGCAAGTGAGCAAGGCCATTGAGCTCATGTTCAACCAGTTCAAGTACATCAAGCAATCTGGCGGAGACAGCTATCCAAACAACCGAGCTATTCTCCTGATGAACGCTTTGACCCAAGATTTGAACAATCAACTTCTCAAGATTTTGTCCAACTTCCAGATCATGCACCTCGACTACCCCGAGTTCGAGGCTCTGAAAAAGGAGATCCAGAGCGTGTTGGACCTCCTTTTCGAGAAGATCAATGAGTTCAGAACCATGATCAACAGCACAAGATCAAAGCTTGATCAGACCAGTAACAAGGTCATGGACAACATCATGAAGAATTTGCTGAAGGAGAGACTGGAGAGAATCTTCGTCTTCAGAAAACATCACCACAAGTTCATCCAAATCATCAGGAAGACTCTCTCCAACGAGGTCTCTGGTGATAAGAAGAACCTTGAAGATGTAGCTCTCAGCAAAATCAATGAAGCTTACCAATTCTTTAATAGTATCAATGTTCTAAATATCTCTAAAGAAGGATTTGACCTCTGGGAGCAAACCGAGAGGACCTACAATCAGAAGATTGACAAGGTGGAGTCCCAGATCACATCCATTCTCAAGGCAAAACTTTCACAAGCAACGAACGCCAACGAAATGTTCAGAGTGTTCCAGATTTTCAACGCCCTCTTCACGAGACCCAAAATTAGAGGTGCCATCCAAGAGTACCAGATCCAGCTCCTGATCAAAGTGGAGAAGGACATCGAGGTTCTGAGAGACAAACTCCTGAACAACCAAAACCAGGATCAGAATCAATCGAGCATGCTTAACAGAATCAGAGGATTCCCAGATATCTCAAACAAAATCATTTGGACCAAGCAGATCGAGAGAAGACTTGGCATCTACATGAGAAGAGTTGAGGATGTTCTGGGTTCCAACTGGAAAGACCTCCATCAAGGCAAGAAGCTAAAGCAAATTGGCGATAACTTCCAGCAAGCCTTGTAAGCCAGACAAGACCATTACCTGACGACCTGGCAATCAGAAATCCAGAAGATCAATGCATCCCATGAGAAGTCTAAGAACATTTTCAACATTGAGCAGAGAATAAACACTTTCCACTTCTACCTGGATTTCAACATGCAGCTTTTGCATTTGCCTCAGGAGCTCAACCAATTGAAGATCATGGACAAGAAGATGCCTTTGTCCATCCATCTGAAATCGCAAGATGTCCAGAATCTCTATCCTATCGCCATGAGTCTCCAGGAGAGTCTAAGGACATTTGAGTACACTGAGAGCAGAGTCAGGCCTGAATTCGCCAAACTAGTGGCTGAGGTAAGGCAAGAGGCCCAGTAAAAGATCCAGAAAGGTCTCACCATTCAGTGGAAATCTGACACCAACGTCGAGAAGTATGCTAAAGAGCTCAGAAAGTCAGTGACTGAGTTTGAAGAGGCAGTCAACGACGTCATCGAGAAGATTGGCATGATCAACGAGTACTTGGAAGAGCTCCAGGTCAGCGAGCTTGAGCAGGACACGCTCGCTGAGAAGATCGAGAAGATCCAGAAAATCATCGACGTGTTTGAAATCGAAAGCTACTCGAACCTGACCATTTGGGTAGACGAGTTAGACAAGAGGATTTCTGATATCCTCAGTGAGAGACTCGAGAAGAGGATCAAAACGTGGGTGGCCGAGTTCACCTCCTCTGTTGACACTGAGGATGTTGATCAAAGGACCATTGTCGACAACTATACTTTGAGGATCAAGATATAGAACCAGACATTCATCCTGGACCCACCCCTCGCCGAGGCCAGAGCTCTCTGCTACACTCAACTCCATGAGCAAATCGAGATCATCTGTGGTCTCAGACGAGTGGAGGCACAAAGATACGGCAAATACAAGGGCTCGGACAACAAGAGAGAGAAAACTTACATGTCAATCGTGAAAGCTTTGAAAGATTACAGTATCACTGAAGCTTACCAGTCCCTTGAGACAGTGCTGAAGATGGCTGACCAATACTTCTGCATCTGGAAGCAATATCAGGCTCTCTGGGATCTCCAAAGCACTCAGATCTACGATCTGTTGGGCGATGACGTCGAGAAATGGACCCAAATTCTCAACGAGATCAGACAGGGTAGAAAGACTTTCGACACTTCAGAAGACAGAAAGCAGTTTGGTGCGATCGTCATCAACTACGGCGCTGTCAAGCAGGATGTCAACAACAAATATGACCAATGGCACAAGGAAATCCTCAACAAGTTTGGTAACAAACTCAAGGGAACCATGAAAGCATTCTACAAAGAGATCCAAGACGCAAGGAGAAAGCTTGAAAGCCTTTCGATTGATGCCTCTGATGACGTCACTATTTTCGTCACCGAGATCCAAGAAATCAAAAGGTCTGTCCAGGGATGGGAAAGATCCCTTGAGAGGCAAAAGAAGGGCCAAAAATTGCTCAACAGTCAAAGATATCAATTCCCTAATGATTGGCTGTGGATCGATATCGTCGAGTTCGAGTGGAATCAATCCTTCCAGCAAATCTTAGGCAAGAAGGTGGCCCTGATGGAGGACCAGATCCCAACACTTCAAGCGAAGATCCTCGACGAGGAAAAGTCAGTGAACGCCAAGATCAAAGACCTTGAGGACTAGTGGGACAAAAACAGGCCAAGAACCGCCGAGTTCGCCCCCAAAGCTGCACTTGACCAACTCAACATTGTCGGTAAGCAGATCTCGACCAGCAACTAGGAGTGGATCAGAATCTGCAAGGCCAAGGAACTGCTCGACATGGAGCTTGGAGATACTCACCGCCTTACAAGTCTCGTTGAGGACCACCAACTCCTCAAGAACGTGTGGGCTGAGATCCATAAAGTCTGGCAGACCGTCGATGACATCAACCAAACACCTTTCTCGGCATACGTGCACAAGAAGGTGAAGGATGCTCTGGACCTGATTCTTGAACAGATGAATGACTTCCCCAACAGACTGAGGTCACACACGGTCTATGACGAGTACAAGTCAAACCTCCAAAAGTACCGAAAGGCAAACGCCATGTTCTTGGAGCTCAAGAGTGAAGCAATGAAGCCGCGCCACTGGAAGCAGATGCTCCTCAAGTTGAAAATTAAAGTGAAATTCAACGATCTTATCTTGCTGAACCTGTGGGAAGCAGATGTGATTAAGCACAACAAGCCAGTCTCAGAAATTTTGAATGAGGCAAGAGGTGAGTTGATCCTTGAAGACTTCATCAGGAACATCAAGGACTGCTGGGCCCAATACGAGCTTGAGCTGATCAGGTACCAAAACAAGTGTCGTCTGATTAGAGGCTGGGACGAACTTTTCACCCAGATCGATGAACACATCAACAACATCGCCTCCATGAAGATGTCGCCTTACTACAAAGTCTTTGAGGAGGAAATCGTACCATGGGACGAGAAACTCCAGAAGATCAGAATAATCTTTGACAACTGGATCGATGTGCAGAGAAGATACGTCTACCTCGAAGGTATCTTCTTCGGAAGTGCCGATATCAAGTCCATGCTTACCACTGAGTACAACAAATTCAGAGGCATTGATAACGAATTCACATCCCTGATGAAGAAGGTGGCCCAAAAGCCTGTAGTCCTGGACGTGATGGCCATCACGAGTCTCCAACAAAATCTTGAAAGATTTGCTGACATGTTGAGCAAGATTCAAAAAGCTCTTGGAGACTATCTTGAGAGACAAAGACAGAGCTTCGCCAGATTCTACTTCGTGGGAGATGAGGACTTGCTGGAAATCATCGGTAACTCCAAGGAGATAAAGATCGTGCAAAGGCATTGCCCAAAGATGTTTGCAGGAGTCACCTCCCTGAACTTTGAGAACGAGGGAGACCAACTGAACGGTATGTACTCCAGGGAGGGTGAATATGTCAAGTGGTCAAAGCCGGTCATCATTTCTGAGGATCCAACAATCTACGTTTACCTGGCCAAGATCGAAGAAGCTATGCAGATTTCTCTGGCTCACCAGCTTCTTCAATCCATTGAGGAGATGTCAACCATTGACTACCAAGAGCAACCTGATGACTTCAATAACTGGATTGAGAAGTTCCCTGCTCAGATCGACATTCTGTCTATGCAAGTTTTCTGGTCCAACAAGGTTGAAGAATGCCTGAAGGTGGGTAATGCCTCAAAGTCACTGATCCTGGTCGAGAACCGTACCAAGGCTATCCTTGAAATGCTCGCAGAGCGTGTTCTGACTGACCTTGCGAAAGATATCAGACAAAAGTACGAGCAGCTGATCACAGACCTGGTCCATCAGAGGGAGGTAACCCGTCAATTGATCAACGATGAGATCCAGTCGATGGATGAATTTGCTTGGCTCTACCACATGAGGTTCTACTTCAACCACAAGCAGAAGAATCCTCTCGAGCAACTACAAATCAAGGTAGCTAATGGTGAGTTCTTCTACGGTTTCGAGTATCTCGGAGTTGGTGAGAAGCTTGTGCAAACTCCACTCACAGATAGATGTTACCTGACACTCACTCAGGCTCTTCACTGGAGACTTGGCGGATCGCCATTCGGGCCAGCTGGTACCGGAAAGACTGAGTCTGTCAAGGCTCTTGGATCCCAGCTGGGAAGATACGTCCTCGTCTTCAACTGTGATGAGACCTTCGACGGAAATGCCATGGGCAGAATCTTTGTCGGTCTTTGTCAGGTAGGAGCATGGGGTTGCTTCGATGAGTTCAACAGACTGGAGGAAAGAATGTTGTCCGCAGTTTCGCAATCCATCCTGATCATTCAGAGAGGTCTCATTGAACACACCAAGCAAATCGACCTGATGGGACGTGATGTGAAGCTCAACGGCGCCATGGGTATCTTCATCACCATGAATCCAGGATACGCTGGGAGATCCAACCTGCCAGACAACTTGAAGCAATTGTTCAGACAACAAGCAATGGTCAAGCCAAACAAGGAAATGATTGCAAGAGTTAAGCTTTACTCGCAAGGTTTCAAATCAGCAGAGAGACTCAGTGGAAAGATTGTCTCCTTGTTCGACCTTTGCCTGAATCAGCTTAGTGCTCAAAGTCATTATGATTTCGGTTTGAGAGCGCTCAAGAGTGTCTTGGTCAGTTCAGGTAATCTCAAGAGAGCCCAAAAACTCCTCCTGAAAGAAGGTGAAGTGATCGATGATGCCTGGGAGCAAAACATCCTTCTTCAAAGTCTTTGCGCTACTCTCGTGCCAAAGTTGATCGCCTAGGATATCCCGCTGTTAGAGAACCTCCTTTCAGGCGTTTTCCCAGGAGCCCACCTCATTCAACTGAGAGAGCAAGTGATCAGAGATCAGCTTGAAGTCCTCCAACCCAAGTACAACTTTGTTGCCAGGGAAAGCTTCGTCGAGAAAGTTCTACAGCTTTACTCGATTCTCACTCTTCACCATGGTGTGATGATGGTTGGACCCACGGGCTGCGGAAAATCTAAAGCCTGGAGAGTGCTTCTCGAGGCACAAGAAAGAATCGACGGTATTAAAGGTGAGAGCTATCTCATCGATCCTAAAGCCATCGACAAAGATCAGCTTTACGGTAAGCTTGATTCCACGACTGCTGAATGGACAGATGGTGTATTCACTCAAACTATCAGGAAGGTTATCGATAATCACAGAGGCGAGTCATCCAAGAGACACTGGATCATCTTCGACGGTGATGTCGACCCAGAGTGGGCTGAGAATCTCAACTCAGTCCTCGATGACAACAAACTCCTGACCCTGCCATCGGGAGAGAGGCTGTCGATCCCAGACAATGTCCGCATCATGTTCGAAGTAGAGACCTTGAAATTCGCTACTTTGGCCACAGTATCCAGATGTGGTATGGTCTGGTTCTCCGAGGATGTTCTCACATCAGACATGATCTATCAGCACTACCTCATGAGACTAAAGCAGGACGACTACGATGCTCTTGGTGAGCTCCCAGAGTCTGCCAAAGAGGGAGGCGAGGCCGAGAACCAGCCCCCACGCTAGCCTCAGTTTGTCGACCCCAATGTTCAGGCTGACAGAAAGGTCAGAAAGTAGTGTGTAGAGTCAATCCGATCGATGTTTGACGATTCTGAAGGTTCGAGCTTTATGGCTTAAGCTCTTGAGTACGCTGCCACTCTGACTCATGTGATGGACTTCACAAGGATGAGAGTTCTTGAAGCACTCTTCGCTCTCGTCAGAAAAGGTCTGACCAACGTTCTTGAATACAATGAGAGTCACTCTGACTTCCCACTCGAGGATGCACAGGTTCAAAACTATCTGCAAAAGTACGTTATTTTCGCAGCCATCTGGGGTATTGGTGGATCCATGGATCTCAGAACAAGAACAGGCTTTAGTGATGAGATCAGAAACTTCACCTCAGTGGACACTCCAATGCCACAACCTGAAGTATCACTTCTGGATTATGAAGTGAGGATCGACGACCAACAATGGCACCTCTGGAGGAAGAGAGTCCCAACAGTCCAGATTGAGCCAAGCAAGGTTACAGATGCAAGCACAGTTATTAACACTGTGGACACCTGCAGGCATCAGGAGGTCCTTTGCAGTTGGTTGAGCGAACACAGACCCTTCCTACTTTGCGGACCCCCGGGTTCAGGTAAGACCATGACTCTGATGGCCACTCTGAAGATGGTCACCGACATGGAGATGATTTTCATCAACTTCTCCTCGTCCACGATGCCAGACTTGATCATGAAGACATTTGATCACTATTGTGAATACAAGAAGACTCCACAAGGTATCGTCCTCAGACCAAAGCAGCTAGACAAATGGCTCGTTGTGTTCTGTGATGAGATCAACCTACCAGAGGCAGATAAGTATGATACTCAAGTCGTGATAGCATTCTTGAGACAAATCACTGAGCACAAAGGCTTCTGGCGGGCATCCGACAAGCAATTTGTTTCCCTTGAGAGAATCTAATTTGTCGGCGCCTGTAATCCTCCAACAGACGCAGGTAGAAGCAGACTGTCCGACAGATTCTTGAGACATGCCCCATTGATCTTCGTCGATTTCCCCGGACCGGAGTCGCTCAAGCAAATCTACGGTACTTTCAACGCCGCCATGTTGTCGAGACTCCCGACCTTGAAGGGTCATGCCGAAGCCCTAACAGACAGTATGGTTGAATTCTACACGAGGTCCCAGCAAAGGTTCACCGCTGATATGCAACCCCACTACATCTACTCCCCAAGAGAGCTGACTAGGTGGAAGTATGCCATTTTCGAGGCCCTTGGGGCTGTCGAGGATGTTGACGACTTGGTCAGACTCCTGGTCCATGAGGGTCTCCGTCTATTTGAGGATAGAATGGTCTACCAGGAGGAGAAAGATTGGTGCAATGAGGTCATAGACGAGGTCGTTAAGAAACATTTCCCATCTATGGACGATCAAAAGGCGCTTGTCAGGCCTATCTTGTTCACCAACTACATCAAGAAGGACTATGTATCTGTTCAGTACGAGGAGCTGAAGCAGTACATCGAGGGTAGGCTGAAGACCTTCTACGAGGAGGAGCTGAACGTCCAATTGGTTGTGTTTGACACCGTTGTCGACCACATCCTTAGAATTGACAGAGTGTTGAGACAGCCACTCGGTCATCTCCTTCTGGTTGGAGCCTCTGGAGTCGGCAAGACCACACTCACAAGGTTTGTCTCTTGGCTCAATAACTTGCAAGTATTCCAGATCAAGGCTGGCAGAAACTACTCAGTGTACGACTTTGATGAGGATCTGAGAACCGTAATGAAGCGAGCAGGTTGCAAGCACGAAAAGATTTGCTTCATCTTTGATGAAAGTAACGTGCTGTCCGCTGCTTTCCTGGAGAGAATGAACGCCCTGCTGGCCAGTGGTGAGGTACCAGGTCTCTTTGATGGAGAAGACTACATGAACCTCATTAACAACTGCAAGGACGCAGCTTTGAGAGAGGGTAAAATTATAGACTCCGACGAGGAGCTTTACAAGAACTTCATCTATCATGTCCAGCGTAACTTGCACGTCGTGTTCACGATGAACCCTCAGAATCCTGACTTCTCGAACCGAACTGCAAGCAGTCCTGCCCTGTTCAATCGTTGCGTAATTGATTGGTTTGGTGACTGGTCGGACGACGGGCTCTTGCAGGTCTCCAAGGCCCTCACAGAGCACATCGATGTCCCCTCAGACTCTTTCGCAGTGGACGTCGGAGCTGACGCCATGGAAAACGAGGATGGAAAGATGGTCGATCCAAAGAATGAGCTGCTCGGAGAATGCATTGTCAGACTCCATGTTGCAGTAAGAGAGGTGAACCAGAAACTGATGAGGTCAGCTAAGAAGTTCAACTACATCACTCCAAGAGATTTCCTCGACTTCATTAGACATTTCACTGAGTTGAAGGATGTTAAGAAGCAAGAGCTTGTTGAGTTACAAGGGCATCTGAACGCTGGTCTCGACAAGATCAAGGAGTCCGAGGATGAAGTGGTGAAAATGCAGGCAACACTCAAGGTTTATCAGGATGACCTCTAGGTCCAAGAGAAGGCTGCGCAAGAGAAACTTAGTGTCATGCTTGTGGAGCAGAGAGAAACAGAGAAGAAATAGGAAATTTCAGAAGTTACATCCAAAGAGCTCATCCAGAAGCAGGCACAGATTGCAGAAAGAAAAGTCAAGGTCGATGAAGATCTTGGTAAGGCAGAGCCAGCGCTCATTGCAGCCCAGGAGTCCGTATCTGGGATCTAGAAAGACCAGCTTAATGAGCTGAGAGCTTACGCCAAGCCACCACCAGCTGTGCAACTCGCCTTGGAACCAGTTATTGCTTTGGTCAGTAAGCAACCCAGGAAGCCAGAGTGGAAAGAGGTCAAACAGTGGCTGAGAAAAGATGACTTCATCAAATCTGTCATCAATTTCGACAAGAATGACATCTCTGGCTCGGTCAAGAAATTCATCTTGGAAACATACCTGAAGGATGATAAGAGTTTCGATGTTGATAAGATTAGCAGAGCTTCTAGAGCCGCCGGTCCCCTTGCAATGTGGGTAAAGTCTATCGTTGAGTATTCAGAGATCTTCCACTCTATCACCCCTCTCAGAAATGAGCTTAGGTCCCTGGAGGCAGAGGAGCAAGCCAAGATGGATGAGAAGGCGGAGCTTGACAATCTCATTATTGAGCTGCAGAAGAAGGTCGAATCCCTTAAAATCGAGTACTCTCAGCTCATTGCGAAGGTTGAGAGCATCAAGACTGACATGAAGAGTGTCCAGGAGAAGGTCGGGAGAAGTGTGCAACTGATCAAAAACTTGAGCTCTGAGAGGAACAGATGGGAAGACAGCAGCAAGAACTTCGACAACCAGATGTCTTGCCTGATTGGTGACTGCCTATTTGCCTCTGGATTCTTGACTTACATCGGCTTCTTCGACCACTTCTACAGAAAGTACCTTCAGATCGACTGGAGGGACATCATCGATCAAATTAACCTCAAGATGAGACAAGATTTGACGTTCACTGAGTTCCTTAGTAAACCTAGCGAGAAACTGGAGTGGGAGAGGCAGTCCCTTCCAAACGACGAGCTTTGTGTGGAGAATGCCATCATCATGATGAATTTCAATCGATATCCACTGATCATCGATCCATCCGACCAAGCCATTTCGTTTGTGATGAACCACTATGCCAAACAAAAGATCCAAAAGACTAGCTTCGCAGATGAGGGTTTCATGAAGCACCTTGAGACTGCTATCAGATTTGGTCTTCCACTCCTGGTCTAGGATGTGGAGCAGATTGATCCAATTCTCAACAGTGTCCTCAACAAGGAAGTGCAGAAAGCTGGAGGAAGAGTCTTGATCAGGGTTGGTGATTCTGAGATTGATTACTCTGATAAGTTTGTCCTCTACATGATCACCAGAGATCCTAATGCTGCATTCACTCCAGATCTTTGCTCTAGAGTAACGTTCGTCAACTTCACGGTGACCCCATCAAGTCTCCAGAGCCAATGCCTGAACATTTTCCTCAAGGAGGAGAGACCAGACGTGGACAAGAAAAGGAATGACATCGTGAAGCTTCAGGGTGAGTTCAAGGTCAAGCTGAGACTCTTGGAAGACCAACTTCTTGATGAGTTGAACCAATCTGAGGGAAATATCCTCCAAAACAACAAGCTTATCAAGACTCTCGAGACTTTACAGAAGGAGGCAGCTGAGGTTGCAGAAGAAGTGTCCAAAGCTGATGAGACCATGAAGGAGGTTGAGGATGTCCAGCAGGAATATGTCCCACTGGCCAACATGGCTTCGAGAATCTTCTTCTCATTGGGAAGCATGTCATCTGTACATTTCCTTTACCAGTACTCCCTCCAGTACTTCATGGACATTCTGTTCTCGGTCATTCAAAAGAGTGAGAAGTTGAAGAGCATTCCTCGCGACTAACATGCCCAAAGATTGAATGTTCTGACCCAAGAGTTCTTCAACAAGACTTACGAGAGCGTGTCAAAGGGTCTTTTGGAAGACCACTAAGTTCTGTTTGCCCTGAGACTTGTCTACATCAGACTCCATAGCGACGAGAAGTTTGACAAGATGTTCGGCCAGATGCTCAAGGCAACCACTATTCTTGACTCAAAGTTGAACCCAACTCTCTGTGACAACAAACTCAGCAATGCCCAGCTCGCTTCTCTCGAGGAGTTATCCAACCTGGAAGAGTTTTCAGGGCTCATTGAGAGCATGGAACAGGAGGAAGGCAAGTGGTCCTAGTTCATCGATCATCCAAGTGCTGAGAACTCAGTGCCTGAGCCATGGGTCGCTAGAGGATAAGACTTCAAGAAAGAGACAAATCAGGTCATGAAGATGATTATCACAAAGATATTGAGACCTGACAGACTCGTGCACTCCACGAAGCACTTGATAGAGATCGTCCTGGGAGAGGACGCAGCTAATCCAGCCTCAGTCGACGTGGGCCATATTGTGGAGCACGAGAGCCAGGCAAAGAGCCCACTGCTTCTTGTGTCAGCCCCAGGTTACGACGCAAGTCAGATGGTTGATCAACTTGCCCAGAGCAAAGGCAAGAAATACACGTCAGTTGCCATTGGAAGTCCAGAGGCCTTCGGAGAAGCAGAGAATGCCATCAAGCTAGCAGCTAGGTCAGGATCATGGGTCTTACTCAAGAATGTCCATCTTGCCCCATCTTGGCTAGTCGACTTGGAGAAGTCCATCCACAAGCTATCTCTCCACGAAAACTTCAGGTTGTTCCTTACGATGGACATCAACCCCAAGGTACCATCAACTCTGTTGAGAACTTCTGTGGTCCTCATGTTCGAACCACCCTCAGGTATCAAGGCTGCGATGACTAGATCTTACCAGCAAGCCATCACCAGAGAGAAGTCAGACACCAAGCCAGTGCAAAGATCTAAGCTTCACTTCATCGTGGCTTGGTTTAACGCTGTCGTCCAAGAGAGATTGAGATACATCCCAATTGGTTGGTCCAAGGTCTACGAATTCAATCAAGCAGACTAGAAATGCGTGCTCAACTGTATCGATGAGTGGATCGACTCCATGGGTGCCAACAGAGAAGCCATTGACCCAGACAAGATCCCATGGGATGCTTTGAGAACACTTGTCGGCCAAACAATCTTCGGAGGTAAGATTGACAACGAGTTTGATCAAAAGATCCTTATGTCTCTCGTCAGCTACTTCTTCAGAAAGGAGACATTCGATGTTGACTACCCACTGGTCAACTCACCAGGCGACGACTCTCATTCAGGCTTAGTCATCCCAGACTACAAGTCCTACAAGGACTTCTACAATTGGGTGAAGCAACTGCCTGGTATCGAATCTCCAGCATGGAGTGGCCTCCCACCAAACGTCGAGAAGATTAACAGAATGAGACAAGCAGATGCATTGGTGGTTGACACCAAGGTTCTTCAGGGAACAGGAGACGAGGACATGGATGTCAATGATAAAGGTGCTAAGGACGATGACGGAGCTGCCCAGTGGCTGGTAAGCCTCGAGAAGAAGATCCATATCTATCTCGAGAGACTTCCAGAGGAATTGAAGACCCTCGTGAGAGAGCCAGCTTTGGTCAAGATCCCTATGTTCAGGTTCCTTGAGAGAGAAGTCAGCATCTTGTCTTCTCTTCTCAAGACTGTGAAGAAAGATTTCGCTTTGGCTTTAGACATCTGTACCGGAGAGGCTAAATCAAACCAATACACAAAAGCGATTGCCGAGAGTCTTCACCAGGACGTTGTTCCAAAGCACTGGAAGAAATACATCGTGCCAGACACTTGGACTGCATCAGAGTGGTTGAACGATTTCAGAAAGAGGCTTGACTAGGCTGCCAAGCTTTCAGAGGACAAGGCCCATGGAAGAAGTGGAATCTGGTTTGGAGGTCTCCTAGGACCTGAGGCATTCCTCATTGCTACCCAGCAGACCACAGCGCAGAAACGTGAGTGGTCCCTCGAGGAGCTTGAGCTCCAACTCGAGTTCAACCCATCAGAGGCTGCTATCCAGAAGGCAATCGAAGAAGAGGAAGGATTCATCCTCAACGGAATGTCGATTGAAAGCGCTGAGTATGACAACGAGGACGAAAGAATCAAGTTGACGAGCAAGCTCG
>Ga0115103_1379043_pt1 | contig 13549 bp, 12 predicted proteins | sample MBTome_2_FD_89643 | JGI IMG/M metagenome (GOLD analysis project Ga0115103, IMG submission 89643) | Marine eukaryotic communities from Pacific Ocean to study complex ecological interactions - MBTS_5May14_M1_3um Metatranscriptome... | ecosystem: Environmental > Aquatic > Marine > Oceanic | place... | reverse complement strand
TAACGATATCACATGCAATTGACTCAATATTTAAACCGTTTTGATCAGGCTCAAGTTAAGGAAATTACCACTGGCTTGGGTGCGCCGCTCATTTTGTTGGCAATTATGGGAATGATTATCCTTCCTATGCCCGCCTTTCTTTTGGATATTTTGTTTAGCTTCAATATTGCATTATCGCTCGTGGTCATACTGGTATCAGTATTTACCAAGAAGCCCGTCGAATTTGGTATTTTTCCATTTATATTACTTATCGCTACCGTACTTCGGTTGGCATTGAATGTCGCTTCCACGCGTGTGGTGTTGCTCGAAGGACATGAAGGTGGAGATGCCGCTGGAAAAGTTATTCAAGCATTTGGTGAAGTGGTCATTGGCGGTAATTTTGCTGTTGGTATCGTAGTATTTGCTATTTTACTGATTATTAACTTCAAAGTCGTCACCGCAGGCGCAGGCCGCATCTCAGAAGTCAGTGCTCGCTTTACTTTGGATGCTATGCCAGGTAAACAAATGGCAATTGATGCCGACTTGAATGCTGGATTTATTGATTCTGATGAAGCGAGAAAGCGTCGGGAGGAGATCACCGCTGAGGCAGATTTTTACGGTTCAATGGACGGCGCATCGAAATTTGTTAAGGGCGATGCCGTTGCAGGCTTATTTATTATGCTTATCAACGTGGTGGGTGGTCTATTTATCGGAATTATTCAGCACGATTTGGCATTTTTTGATGCTGTTGAGATTTATACCCTATTGACTATTGGTGATGGACTGGTTGCGCAAATTCCATCCCTGTTGTTGTCGGTGGCAACCGCGATTATCGTAACGCGTGAAAACGATACCCAAGAAATGGGTTCAGTAATGAAAGAGCAGTTGGGTAACCAACGCGCCATGTACGTTACTTCCGGCATTTTATTCGTCATGGGAATTGTACCGGGCATGCCTCACTTGGCGTTTCTTGGATTTAGCGCAGCGATTGGTGGATATACCTATTGGGATCAACGACGAGGCTCAGAGTCGAAAGAAATTGCGACTGTCAATAATACGCCAACAGAACAAAATACCAAGCCAGTCGAAGTGAAAGAGCTGGGTTGGGATGACGTTCAACAAGTCGACACCATTGGTTTAGAAGTGGGATACCGATTGATACCGTTGGTTGATAAATCACAGGGTGGGGAGTTACTACAGCGCATCAAAGGTGTGCGCAAAAAGCTATCTCAAGAGATTGGTTTCTTAATTCCACCAGTCCACATTCGGGACAACCTCGATCTCACGCCAAACACCTACAGCATTTCAATGATGGGGGTCGCAGTTGGCGAAGCAGAAATTAGTCACGACGACGAACTGGCCATCAACCCAGGGCAAGTATTCGGTAAGTTAGATGGCACACCAACAGTGGATCCGGCTTTTGGTTTGGAAGCGACATGGATCCGTCCAGAACAGCGTGAGCATGCGCAAACATTAGGTTATACAGTGGTCGACGCCGCAACAGTTGTGGCAACGCATTTGAGTCAGCTGCTTACCACTAACGCATACCAACTGCTGGGTTACGAAGAAGTTCAGCAGCTATTGGACATGCTGGCTAAAAATAATCCAAAACTCGTCGAGGGATTAGTACCTGATATTCTGCCTCTGAGTACCATTGTTCGCGTACTGCAAACCTTACTATTTGAAGGCATTCCCATCCGCGACTTACGCACCATTATTCAAACTCTGTCGGAGTACGGTGTGAAGACACAAGATCCGGATGTATTGGTTTCTGCTGTACGTATTGCATTGAAGCGATTGATTGTGCAAGAAATCAATGGCTCCAATCGTGAAATACCTGTTATCACCCTTGCGCCAGAGTTGGAACAGATGTTGCATCAGTCACTCCAAGCAGGTGGCGATGATGGCGCTGGTATAGAGCCAGGACTGGCTGAGAAGCTGCAAGTCTCATTAACAGAGGCTTCACAGCAGCAAGAACTGGAAGGTGAACCCGCCATATTATTGACATCAGGAATGTTACGTCCGGTACTTTCTCGTTTCCTCAAGCACAGTATTACCAGTTTGCATGTGCTGTCTTATCAGGAAATTCCAGACGATAAACAAATTAAAATTGTAAGTGCCGTTGGGCAATAACACTGGCGCAAAATTGGAAGGTGGCGTATGAAAATCAGACGTTTTTTTGGCAAAGACATGCGCGAAGCGCTAAATCAGGTAAAAGAAGAACTAGGCGGCGACGCCGTTATTATGTCGAATAAAAAGTTGGCCGACGGTGTTGAAATTGTGGCAGCCTACGATCAAGATCCCATTATTAGCGCGTCCAAACCAGCGACTAGACCACCTGGTGCAGTAACGCCTTTGAGGGAGGGAGCTGCTTTTACAAAGTCCAGCGCGTCTGCTACAAGTGTTAAGCCAAGTGCAACGCTAAGTGAAATTATTGGTGAATCAGGCTCGGACAGTCTCAAGGCTTTGCTAGAGAAACAGCAACAGTCATTGACAAGCCCAACAGATTTGCTGTCATCACAAACTGAAAAACAAGCATCGACGGCTTCATCGACTCAAAAAGCATCAACTCAGAATGCTTTACCAGCGACGCCCGTTTATTCCCCTAACCATCGTTCATTGAGTCGAACAGCGTCGTCACAGAATCATTCTGCTGTAATACCGCAACCGGAAACTCAGGCCGATAATGTTGCTTCAATGGCAAATTTTCAAAAATCTCAATCTGAAGTGAATCAGGGCAGCGAAGCTATTGATGATATTCGTCAGGAACTGAAGTCATTGCGAGATGTTTTGGAGTTTCAAGTATCTGGATTGATAAAACAAGAGAAACAGCGTAGTCACCCACTCCAAGCTTATTTAACCTCTCGATTAGTCGATATGGGGATCAATCAACGTTTAGCTGAAGAGGTGGTATCTTACACGCCTGCCGAATCTGACGAGCGAGGAGCTTGGTTGTTTATTTTGAAATTGCTGGCTAATAAATTACGCACTAGCAATGACGATATTTTGACAAAGGGTGGAATTGTTGCGCTTGTTGGCCCAACAGGCAGTGGTAAAACAACAACAATTGCAAAATTAGCTGCACAATATGCACAAAAACATGGCGCAGACAAAGTTGCTATGGTAACAATTGACAGCTATCGAATTGCTGCATATGACCAATTGGCTACTTATGGTAAAATTTTAGGCTGTCCGGTTAAAAAAGCAGCGAACGCCCAAGAATTATCTGATGTGCTGTACCAATTTCGCAATAAGCAGTTAGTATTAGTGGATACGGCTGGATTCGGACAGCGTGATGCCAGATTAATCAAACAGTTAGAAACACTTAAGGCTAATGCAGGCATAAGGATTGATAAATACCTAGTCGTGCAAGCTAATACTCAAAGACAAGTGTTAGAGAAAACCTTCACTGCTTTCCAACAGGATATGATGAAAGGATGTATTTTTACGAAGCTAGACGAGTGTTACAGTTTGGGTGAGCTTGTCAGTGTAGCGATTCAAAAACGTTTACCTGTAAGCTATTTGACGGATGGGCAACGAGTGCCAGAAGATTTGAAACTGGCAAATGCCAAATATATTGTTTCTGCAGCAGCAAAGCTTTATAAAAAGTATTGTTTATCGCATACTACGGCACAACAAAATAAACAATCAGCAGTAGTCTTATGATCGAGGATCAAGCGAGTAGTTTGAGAAAAATGAGCAGACCAAGTTTTACAAAAGTCATTGCAGTCACTGGTGGAAAGGGGGGTGTTGGAAAAACCAACATAACCCTCAATACAGCAATTAGTATGGCGAAATTTGGTAAGAGAGTAATGGTCCTAGATGCTGACTTAGGTCTAGCCAACGTTGACGTGATGCTAGGACTGCGGGTTGTTAAAAATTTGTCGCATGTACTTTCAGGTGAATGCACGCTTGATGACGTACTGGTCGAAGGCCCCCATGGTATTAAAATCGCACCTGCTACCAGCGGAACGCAATCAATGACAGAATTGACTGCCTTAGAACATGCTGGCTTGATAAGGGCGTTCAGTGAATTGAGAACGCCAGTAGATGTGTTGCTGGTAGACACGGCAGCTGGGATTTCGGGAATGGTTTTGAGTTTTGCCAGAGCTTCCCAAGACGTGATGCTGGTTGTTTGTAATGAGCCAACATCGTTGACTGATGCTTATGCACTGATGAAATTACTAAACCGTGATCATGGTGTATTTAGATTCAAAGTGGTGGCGAACATGGTTAAAAATGTTCGTGAAGGACAAGAGTTATTTGCTAAACTCTCTAAAGTAACTAATCGGTTTCTTGATGTAGCTCTAGAATTAGTCGCCACTGTACCGTTTGACGATAATATCCGATCATCAGTGAGAAAACAGAAAGCGATCGTGGAGGCGTTTCCAAATTCACCCGCATCTGTTGCCGTGATGAATTTAGCAAAAACTGCGTTATCATGGCCAATACCCTCTCAACCTGGAGGGCATCTGGAGTTCTTCCTTGAGCAGTTAGTTAACAAGCAGGCGGTCAGTGGTCAAGCGTGAATAACAAAGCAGCAGCGTATCGACAATTAGATAATAAACAGCAACTAGTGGAACAACATGCTTCGCTGGTAAAACGTATTGCACACCATCTAATGGCTCGGTTACCCGCAAGTGTTTTGGTTGACGATCTGATACAAGCTGGCATGATTGGACTGCTTGAAGCCGCCCGAAATTTCGATGGTAGTAAGGGCGCAAGTTTTGAAACATTTGCAGGTATTCGCATTCGTGGTTCTATGCTTGATGATATACGCAAAGGCGATTGGACTCCCCGTTCAGTGCATAAAAACGGCAGAGCTATCGCTCAAGCTATTCACAATGTAGAGCGTGAAACCAGTGGAGATGCAAAAGATACCGATGTGGCACAAAAACTTAATGTGTCTATCGATGAATACCATCAGATGCTCAATGAAGTAAATGCTGGCAAAATGATCGGCATTGAGGATCTGGGCGTTACGGAAGACGTGCTGACGACAGAGAATAATAAAGGACATGATCGCCCTCTGGATGACCTTATGCAAGGGGCTTTTCAGAAGGCATTGGCAAATGCCATTACGACATTACCCGAACGAGAGGCGATTGTTCTCTCTTTATATTACGACGAGGATTTAAATCTTCGTGAAATTGGTGAAGTACTGGAAGTGAGTGAATCGCGGGTCAGTCAGATACATAGTCAGGCAATGTTGAGATTAAAATCACGTTTGCAGGCTTGGCAAGCTGAGTGAATAAGTACAATAATAGCAGTTGGTCTGGTCCTTTTTGGAGGCGGTTTTGGATAGAAACATGAAAATTCTTGTTGTTGATGACTTTTCAACGATGAGACGTATCATTAAGAACTTATTGAAAGATTTGGGTTTTACTAACGTGCAGGAAGCCGACGATGGCAGTACGGCGTTACCAATGCTACAACAAGGAGATTTTGATTTTGTCGTTACCGACTGGAACATGCCCGGTATGCAAGGTATCGATCTACTTAGGAATATCCGTGCAGACGATAACTTAAAAGAAATTCCTGTGTTAATGGTGACAGCCGAGGCTAAGAAAGAGCAAATTGTTGCGGCAGCTCAGGCTGGTGTAAATGGATACGTTGTAAAACCATTTACTGCAGCTACTCTCAAAGAGAAGCTAGAAAAAATATTTGAGCGCTTAGGTTAGTTCAGGCTGATCCTGTCAGAATGAGGTGAAGTCTATGAGCAAAGTAAGTAAGGTGCCTATGTCCATTGAGGATGCAAGGCAACTGGTCCATTTCCTTGAGATCGGTAATAACGAGGCCGCAACGGCATTATTGGAAGCGACTAAAATTCAGGATTCAATGGAGCTGTTTGCAGAAGTGGGTAAGTTGACTCGTCAATTACACAACTCGCTCAATAGCTTTAATATCGATTCCCGTATCGCTGATCTAGCGAATGAAGATATTCCAGACGCGCAATCGCGTTTAAATTATGTCATTGAAACAACAGAGCAGGCAGCCAACAAAACTATGGATGCTGTCGAAACGTGTATGCCAATTGCAGAAGCGCTTTGCTCAGAAATATCCGATATCCTTCCCCGCTGGAAAAGTCTTATGTCTCGCAACCTAGGACTTGGGGAATTCAAAACGTTATGTCGTAATGTCGACAACTTTCTTGAATCGTCTAATCAGGATTCAAAAAAATTAACTGAACTCTTAACTGAAGTTCTGATGGCTCAAGGTTATCAGGATCTCACCGGACAAGTCATTCGTCGAGTCATTGAATTAGTTAAGGAAGTTGAAGACAGTCTGGTAAACGTTTTGAAAGTATTTGGTGAGCCTGAAGTGTCTGAGGTTCAACAAAAGGAAAAACAAATAAAAAGCGCGCAATCGCCCGAGGGACCGATTATTGATGCGGAATCTCGTGATGATGTTGTATCAGGGCAGGATGATGTCGATGACCTACTGTCAAGCTTGGGTTTTTAGGGGGACTGATATATGTCTTTTGATCTTGACGAGGATATTCTACAGGACTTCTTAGTTGAAGCTGGAGAAATTCTTGAACAATTGCAAGAACAGCTCGTCGATCTTGAAAACAATCCTGAGGATTCCGATCTTCTGAATGCCATCTTTCGTGGCTACCATACGGTGAAAGGTGGTGCTGGATTCTTGTCGCTCACTGAACTGGTTGATATTTGCCACGGTGCTGAAAACGTATTTGACATTATGAGAAATGGTCAGAGGCGCTTAACGCCAGAGCTGATGGATGTCATTCTTCAGGCAACAGATGTCGTTGTAGACATGTTTCAGGCCGTAAAATCTAGAGAGCCACTACAAGCTGCTGATAAAACACTCATTGAAACACTTCATAGATTGAGTCAGCCGGAAGGAAATGAAGCAGCTCCTGCGGCATCAGAGTCGATCGCTAAGACGATACCCGTAGATTCTGAGTTGGCTTCTGCGTCATATAATATGGACCCCGTCAAACCCTTTAGTGGCGATGATTCTGATAGCATTGATGAGATTTCTGATGATGAGTTTGAAAGATTATTAGATGAACTGCACGGTCCAAACGGTGCGCCAGGTAAGGATGATGAAGCCGTAACGCCTGCGAATCCTTTACCGTTACCCGCCGAGGGTAATGAGGATATCACTGATGATGAATTCGAAGCATTGCTAGACCAATTGCACGGCAAAGGCAAGTTTACGGCCAGTGCCGAAGATGAAGACCAGGAGCAAAAACAACCTGCCGCTCCCTCTACTCCGCCTTCAGTAATACCAGCCTCCTCCTCAATATTATCAGTTAGTGATGAGGATGACATTACGGACGATGAATTTGAGGCTTTGCTTGACCAACTCCACGGAGAAGGTAAAGGTCCGAGTATAGTAAAAGGAGTTACTGCGCCTGCTAAACAACCCGAAAAGTCTTCGGAAACAGAGAAGCAAGCCGAAAAACCAAAACCAGTTAATACATCCTCTGAATTACCAAAAACAAACGGAAAACCGGCTGCTGCGCGCAAAGAGTCGAAGCCAACACCAGTCGCAGTGTCAAAACCTGCCGCGCCGACTGTGCCACCTAAGAAGGATGATAAGAAACCCGCCCCCGCACCGTCAGCAGAAACCACGGTGCGAGTCGATACTAAGCGTCTTGATCAGATAATGAATATGGTCGGTGAGTTGGTATTGGTGAGGAATCGTTTACTCAGTCTAGGCATCAATGTTAATGATGAAAATATGTCTAAGGCCATCGCTAATCTAGATGTGGTGACAGGCGATTTGCAAGGTGCGGTAATGAAGACGCGCATGCAACCAATTAAGAAAGTATTTGGTCGTTTTCCCCGTGTTGTGCGTGATCTTGCTCGCAGCTTGAAAAAGGAAATCGTGCTGGAGTTAGAAGGGGAAGAAACGGATCTAGATAAAAACTTAGTAGAAGCGCTGGCAGATCCATTAGTGCATCTCGTCAGGAACTCAGTAGATCATGGTATAGAAATGCCAGACGAGCGTGAAGCTGCTGGTAAACCTAGAACAGGTATCGTAAAACTTTCCGCTTCACAGGAAGGTGACCACATCTTGCTTACTATCCAAGATGATGGTAAAGGCATGGATCCTGATAAACTAAAAAATATTGCAATTGAACGCGGTGTTTTAGACGCCGATGCTGCCGCTAGAATGTCAGACATCGAAGCTTTTAACCTCATTTTTGCACCTGGTTTTTCTACCAAAACAGAGATTTCTGATATTTCTGGTCGTGGTGTGGGAATGGATGTGGTTAAAACCAAAATTAATCAACTCAACGGCTCAGTGAACATTTTTTCTGAACTGGGTATTGGCACTCGTCTGGAGATCAAAGTCCCATTAACGTTGGCTATTTTGCCCACGTTAATGATAATTGTCGGTGGTCAAACATTTGCTCTGCCATTGAGTTCTGTGAACGAAATATTGAATGTTGATCTGAGCAAAACCAACACGGTGGATAGTCAACTGACTATGATTGTTCGTTCAAAAGCTATTCCATTATTTTATTTACGCGAGTGGTTGCGACGCAAACCAGGTGAAATTGAGCGTGACAAAGGACATGTTGTTGTTGTTCAAATGGGAACATTACAAGTTGGTTTTGTTGTCGATGCACTTATCGGACAAGAAGAAGTGGTGATTAAGCCGCTTGATGAATTGTTGCAAGGTACACCAGGAATGGCAGGTGCCACCATTACGAGTGATGGCGGCATTGCATTAATTATCGATATTCCCAGTTTATTGAAAAAATATGCCAAAAAAGCGTTAAAGTAATGAGTTGATCAGATGAATAATTGGTAGCTTCAATCCTGTATAAAGATTGTTAACGTATTCAGGCCAGCTTTTCTGGCCTTTTTATGTAGACGAGACCAATTTTATCCGTCGTAAAAGTTGTTGTTCATACTCTTTCTGCGCAACATAGATCGATATAAAGCAAGATCGATGATTGCTGATACAGTAATACCCTAACTACCACGTGCAACACGATTTGCGCCATGTGCAGGCAGTATTTTCTAATAGATGCCTCATATCGGTTGGCACTCTATTAATGTAAGAGAACTAAGTAATGCCCTATAAGGTATTGGTTGTAGATGATTCCACTTTTTTTCGACGTCGTGTAAGGGAGATCCTTAATCAGGATCCATTACTTGAAGTAATTGGAGAAGCAAAAAATGGTCGTGAAGCACTCGACATGGTGCGTGATTTAGATCCAGACGTTGTGACGATGGATGTGGAAATGCCAGTGTTAGATGGTATTTCTGCCGTAAAGCAAATCATGACGAATCAGCCTGTGCCAATTATCATGTTTTCTTCACTCACCTATGAAGGTGCTCAAGCAACCTTAGACGCACTTGATGCTGGAGCATTGGATTTTCTTCCCAAAAAATTTGAAGATATTGCCCGCGATCGCAAAGAAGTCGTGGAGCTACTGCAATCTCGGGTACGAGCGTTAGGCTTGCGAAAGGGCAGTATTAAACGATTCCGTAAAATTCCCGAATTAGCTCAAATTCCAGGGAAAACTCGTGCCACCAGAACCTTTATTCGTTCCAGTAGTTTGCATAGTCCAGTTACGAGTCGAACCAAGCGTTATCGTCTTTTGGCTATTGGCACCTCAACCGGGGGGCCAGTGGCATTACAAACGATCCTGACTCAAATCCCTGTTACATTTCCTTATCCTATTATACTCGTACAACACATGCCGGGTACGTTCACGAAGGCGTTCGCTGATAGGCTTAACCACATGTGCCAAATTAAAGTGAAAGAAGCGACTAATGGGGAATTAATGCGACCGGGAACCGCCTATTTGGCACCAGGTGGTAAACAGATGATTGTTGAAGGATCCTCCAATAGTGCGCGCGTAGGTGTGTCCGATTCGGTGGTATTGGAAAATCTGACTTATAAGCCTAGTGTCGATTTAACATTCACTTCATTGGCAAAAGTTTTTGGCGGTGATGTATTAGGCATCATTTTGACTGGTATGGGTGCTGATGGTCGCGAGGGATGTAGAAAACTCAAAGCTTTAGGAGCGAGAATCTGGGCACAAGATGAGCAGTCATGTGTGGTGTATGGTATGCCCCAAGCTATTGCCAAAGCCAATATTGCAGATAGGAGTGTTTCACTGTCCGAAATGGCCGATTGCATTCAACGAGAAATGTAATCTTAGGATCTTAATTTTGAATATCTAGAACTTTCGTTTCTCTGACTTGAAGATTAAAGGCTATTGGGTATAGTAGCCGCTGAACAGAACGAAGTGATTGTGAGCGGTTCAGCTGAATTCGATTTTGCACAAAGACGTGATTAGCGTTGTTAACTATTTAACAACGTGGGCACGCGACTTATTAAGCTCTGAGTATTTCATGGTGTCAATGAGTAACCACTGAAAGGTGCAAATAAAATAACGATACAAAAGGCTTATTTGTGATTATTTGGTCTGTCGCTAACCAAAAGGGCGGTGTTGGTAAAACAACTACAACGGTAACCTTAGGTGCATTACTTGCTCAACGAGGTAAGCGTGTGCTGCTGGTGGATACCGATCCACAAGCCTCTTTGAGTTATTATTTTGGTATTGATTCGGAAGAGTTATCTGCCAGTGTGTACGATCTGTTTGTTTCCAGTCATGACTTAAAGAAAGACAAAGTACTGGATTGCTTATGTCCGACCAAGCTTGATTCTTTATTCATTTTGCCTGCTACTATGGCGTTGTCGACATTGGATCGACAAATGGGTAAAAAAGGCGGCATGGGATTGGTTTTAAAAAAAGCATTACTCAGTGTGGAAGACGAGTTTGATTATGCACTCCTGGATTGTCCGCCTGTTTTAGGTGTGTTGATGGTTAATGCGCTTGCTGCCTGTTCCCGGATATTAGTGCCAGTGCAAACCGAGTTTTTGGCTCTAAAAGGGTTGGAAAGAATGATGCATACGCTAGTCATTATGGGGAAATCTCAAAATAAAAACTTTAATTACACTATTATTCCTACTATGTTCGACAAACGCACAAAAGCCGCGTTAGATGCCTATAAGAAACTACGCGGTACTTACGGTAGGACAGTTTGGTCTAGTGTGATACCTGTGGATACCCGTTTTAGAGATGCAAGTCAGGCGCAAACCCCCCCATCGGTTTTTGCGCCGCGCTCCAGAGGCGTCTATGCATACAATAGTTTATTAAATTTTATTCAATCTCTTGAGCCATTAACATGAGTAACGGATCGTTTCAAAATGAAGATGTGATGGAAGATTATTTGTCAGCTTTATTGACAGATGATGAACCTGTTATTTCTGAGTCTATGCAGCGAGAGGCAGTAGAACGCTTACTTGAAAAAGTGGAGCCAGCTACTACAAAGGTTGTGTCCGCTGAGCCTGTGCCAAAGACTACAGATGAAAGCGCGTCTGATAAATTATCGCATGCGCCTGTGGTGGTGGTGCCAAAAGAACAGCAACCCCCTACAGTTGCAAAAGCGCCAGTCATCGAAACTCTCCCTCAAATCGACATTCCCGACGATGTTGATATTGGTGTCGATGCACTTAAAGAATTGCAAGAGGGTGAATTCCAAGCCTTGTTTTTTGATGTGGCGGGACTCACGCTGGCTGTACCGTTAACCCACTTGGGCGGTATTCACAACTTAGAAAAACCCAGCCCTTTATTTGGTAAACCAGATTGGTACATGGGCGTGATGGTGCATCGGGAAGAAAAGCTGAATACTGTTGATACTGCTCGCTGGGTAATGCCAGATAGATATGATGATGATTTGGAAGATTCTCTGAATTATCGATATTTGATTATGTTAGGCGAAAGCCATTGGGGATTAGCTTGTGAGAAGCTAATCAATACCGTTACCTTAAAACCTGAAGACGTTAAGTGGCGTGCTGAAAGAGGCAAGCGTCCTTGGTTGGCGGGCATGGTAAAGGAAAAAATGTGTGCGTTGCTCGATATCTCGCAATTAGTTGATATGCTTGATAAAGGGCTAACAAGTAATGACCAGTAACGCGATCTAATGGAGCGCATTTCATGAATGATGAAAGAACTAATACGACAGAAGATATCAATGATGAGGTACTGCAATGGGTCACTTATCGTTTAGGTGAGGAAACCTACGGTATCAATGTTATGCAAGTGCAAGAAGTACTGCGTTATACCGAAATTGCACCTGTGCCCGGCGCGCCGGATTATGTACTCGGTATTATTAACCTGCGTGGTAACGTTGTTACCGTTATTGATACGCGCTCTCGTTTTGGACTGCCACCGAGCGAAACAACTGATAATACCCGGATTGTGATTATTGAATCTGACGAACAGGTCGTGGGTATCTTGGTTGATAGCGTTGCAGAAGTCGTCTATCTGAAAACATCTGAGATCGATAGTGCACCGAATGTTGGCACTGAAGAAAGTGCTAAATTTATTCAGGGCGTGTCTAATCGTGACGGCGAGCTACTTATTTTGGTCGACTTGAATAAGCTACTGACTGACGATGAATGGGATGAGGTGTCCAAACTATAATCCGTTCAAAATATAGCGAATCGCGTTGATTTAGGTAACTAAAACCCGTCTTTAAGACGGGTTTTAGTACAGAGCATTGAAACCTAGAGAGAAGAGTAGTAGTCCGCTTAGTTTTACTGTCAAATAAACGTTAATCCAATCCTGCTAATTCACTTTTAATGAGTGTTTTTGTTCGTCGCGGTGTGCAACAGCTCTCTACGGGTGTCTAATACTCCTCATTTTTCTCTAGCACTCTGAAGCATTCGCACGTTTTCTAGTTTATTTTGACATGTAAATTGCATACTCTTTTGCAATTGAAACAATTTTCATCGATTCTGTATAATCGTACGTGTATCACGTCCGTGTTGTTTTTAACTATTTGACTATACTTTTGAAAATACAGCGTTTCTCCATGGAGAGTGATTTTTGTTGATTTTGTTGTATGTTGCATTTGGACTATCGACATTGGCCATTTTCTTGGTCATTATCTTGTTTCTGACATTCAATAAGCAAAAACAAACGATCCAGGAGCTTACCGCACAACTTCAAAGCTTAAATGTCCGTCAGGCACCATTAGAAAAGCGAATATTGCAATTCAAAGAATTAATACATGAAATACGAACTGGCACAATGGGATTGGGGAATCGAATAAAAGAGTTAGAAGAGCAGTTGGCAGAATTACAAAATCAACAAGTCGTACTTTCCGATAAGCAAGTTGTTATGGAGCACCAAGAAGCCAGTACGCCGCTATACACACGTGCGGCGAAATTAGTGGCATCAGGTGCATCAGTAGAAGAGATCATGCAAGAGTGCGATTTACCTAGGGCAGAAGCAGAGTTATTGATCAGTTTACATGGTCAGAGCCCCACCGCTTAATCATATCATCATCCTAGATTCAGCAATTGAATATGGGTGCAAACGCAGTAAAAAAGTGCTGTAGCAAGGGCTAATTTGCAGCATAGTCTTGTTCTATCTGCAAAAATGAGAACGTACCGACAGTGCTTTTTAACCATCTTGAACGCGGATAGCGCTTCATTCAATGGATGAGTCGACAACTGCTCCTGCGTTGTTCTAACACCATCCATCCCTGGATGAGTCGACAACTGC
>Ga0115103_1062050_pt1 | contig 13605 bp, 27 predicted proteins | sample MBTome_2_FD_89643 | JGI IMG/M metagenome (GOLD analysis project Ga0115103, IMG submission 89643) | Marine eukaryotic communities from Pacific Ocean to study complex ecological interactions - MBTS_5May14_M1_3um Metatranscriptome... | ecosystem: Environmental > Aquatic > Marine > Oceanic | place... | reverse complement strand
TCACCAGCACGGAAGCCACACTTAAGAACGCGCAGGTAACCACCTGGACGACCTTGGTAACGTGGACCCAATTCGTTAAACAACTTACCTACAGACTCTTTTGAACGAGTGCGGTCAAAAGCCAATCGACGGTTAGCAACAGAATCATCTTTTGCTAATGTGATCAACGGCTCTGCAACACTTCGTAATTCTTTCGCCTTAGGCAAGGTCGTTTTAATCACTTCGTGCTCAAACAGGCTATTAGCTAAATTTTGCAACATAGCCTTACGGTGAGCACTGGTACGGTTAAAGTGACGACCACTTTTACGATGACGCATTTCTACATTCCTTACCAGTCAGACTCAAGGTTACGCAAGAACCTTGTCGTCATTCTTTAAACTTGCAGGCGGCCATGCTTCTAGAACCATTCCTAGAGACAGACCTTTAGATGCCAAAACATCCTTAATTTCAGTTAGCGATTTCTTACCAAGGTTTGGAGTCTTTAACAACTCAACCTCAGTACGCTGAATCAGATCGCCGATGTAGTAGATGTTTTCTGCTTTTAGGCAGTTAGCACTACGAACGGTTAGTTCAAGATCATCAACAGGGCGCAACAAGATAGGGTCGATCTTATCTTCTTCCTTCTCCTGAATAGCTTCTGCTTGATGGTCTAGATCAACAAACGCTGCTACTTGCTGTTGAAGAATAGTCGCAGAGCGACGAATAGCTTCTTCAGGATCTAGCGTACCGTTTGTTTCTAATTCAATAACCAACTTGTCCAAATCCGTACGTTGCTCAACACGCGCATTATCTACGCTGTAAGCAACTCGACGAACAGGACTGAATGTTGCATCTAACTGCAAGCGACCAATTGGTTTACTCTCATCTTCCTCGCTGCCACGGGCTTCGGCTGGAACATAGCCGCGACCGACAGAAACTTTCAGAGTCATATTGACGTCTGCATTACTACCCATATGAGCAATAATGTGTTCTGGGTTGGCTACTTCTACGCCATGATCTAACTGGATATCACCAGCTGTCAGAGTACCTGCTCCGGATTTTTTCAAAACCAAAGTGCACTCGTCACGATCATGAAGCTTTACAGCTACATCTTTCAGGTTAAGCAGGATTTCTTGAACGTCTTCCTGTACACCTTCGATTGAGCTGTATTCGTGCAAAACACCGTCGATTTCAACTTCGGTGATCGCTGCGCCTGGCATGGAGGACAACAGAATACGACGTAAAGCGTTACCCAGGGTGTGGCCAAAACCACGCTCTAGAGGTTCCAGAGTAATTTTTGCCCGGTTGGCGTTTACTTCCTGCACATCGATGTGACGTGGTGTCAAAAAGTCGTTTGCTGAACGCTGCATAGATGCCCCTATTTGCAGTGAGATTACTTAGAGTACAATTCTACAATCAAGTTTTCGTTGATTTCGGCAGAAAGATCGGCGCGGTCTGGAACAGACACGAACTTACCTTCAAGCTTCTTAGAATCAACTTCTACCCAGGAGATTGCATTGCGAGAAGATGCTACTTCCAATGCGTTTTTGATACGCAATTGGGTTGCAGACTTTTCGCGAACTGAAATAACATCGCCTGTCTTAACTTGATATGATGGAATGTTTACCGCTTGGCCATTCACCAATATTGCTTTGTGCGATACTAGCTGACGAGATTCAGCACGAGTAACACCAAAACCCATTCGATAAACAACATTATCCAAACGACATTCTAAAAGCTGAAGCAGGTTTTCACCTGTTGCGCCTTTGATTCGTGCCGCTTGTGAATAGTAGTTACGGAATTGCTTTTCAAGCACTCCATAAATACGACGAACTTTCTGCTTTTCGCGAAGCTGAACACCGTAGTCGGATAAACGACCGCGACGAGCACCATGAACACCTGGTACAGTCTCGATCTTACATTTCGAATCCAGTGCGCGGACACCACTCTTTAAGAATAAGTCAGTGCCTTCACGACGAGACAGCTTACACTTAGGACCAATATAACGTGCCATTAATCTCTGTCTCCTTAATTAAACGCGACGCTTTTTAGGCGGGCGACAACCGTTATGTGGGATAGGGGTAACATCAGTAATATTGCTAATACGATATCCCACTGCGTTTAATGCGCGTACCGCAGATTCACGACCTGGACCAGGACCTTTTACTTCCACATCCAGATTTTTAAGACCATATTCCTGTGCAGCTGTACCAGCGCGCTCTGCAGCGATCTGTGCTGCGAAAGGGGTGCTCTTTCGCGATCCACGGAAACCGGAGCCACCAGCAGTTGCCCAACTCAGGGTATTGCCTTGGCGGTCCGTAATTGTCACGATGGTGTTATTAAACGAAGCATGGATGTGCGCAATGCCATCCGCTACTTGCTTTTTCACCTTTTTACGTGACTTCGTACCTGGCTTTGCCATCTTCGATTTCCTATGTAAATTTGTTAGTGCAATTCAAACTTATCGTTTGATTGGCTTTTTAGGACCCTTGCGGGTGCGTGCGTTATTCTTCGTGTTCTGTCCGCGAACGGGCAGATTACGACGATGTCGAATACCACGGTTACATCCCAGATCCATCAAGCGCTTAATATTCATCTGCACGTCACGGCGCAAATCACCTTCTACGGTGAAATTACCGACTTCAGCACGAATCTCGTCTAGCTTAGCTTCGTCAAGATTTGATACTTTAACCGTTGGATCAATTCCAACTGACTTACAGATTTCATTAGCACGGGTGCGACCAATACCAAAGATATAGGTCAGGGAAATCACCGCATGCTTATTGTCAGGTATATTGACGCCTGCTATACGGGCCATTCAACTTACTCCGTCTTTAATAAGATCAACAGGCGACATGCCTGTTGATATGCTTCCCCTCAAAACTGAGGGCGCGAAAGAATAGCGCCAGCAACAACTAAATGCAAGAGCTATTCCAGTAATTAAATTACCCTTGACGCTGTTTGTGCTTAGGATCAGAACAGATCACACGCACAGAACCATTTCTGCGGATAACTTTGCAGCTACGGCACATTTTCTTTACAGATGCACGTACTTTCATGTTTAACTCCAAATACCGGTTTAGAAAAGATTACCGGAAGATTTCAGATTAGACTTCTTCATCAAAGAGGAATATTGATGCGACATCAGATGGCTTTGCACCTGTGCCATGAAATCCATTACGACCACGACAACAATCAACAATGAGGTTCCGCCAAGGTAAAACGGTACGTTCACTGCCATCACCAAGCCTTGCGGCAGAAGTGAAACGGCGGTGATATATAAAGCACCGAAGAACGTTAGACGAGCTGAAACACCATCGATATATCGAGACGTCTGCTCACCTGGGCGAATGCCTGGGATAAATGCCCCAGAGCGCTTCAAGTTTTCTGCAACATCCTTCGGGTTAAAAGTAACCGCGGTATAGAAGTAGCAGAAGAACACGACTGCAGCAGCAAATAACACTAGATACAAAGGCTGATTAGGTCCTAACAAAATTGCTATGTCCTGCAACCATTCCATACCTTCATTCTGACCGAACCAGTTACCTAAAGAGGCAGGGAACAGCAGAATACTAGAAGCAAAGATTGGCGGAATTACACCGGCCATATTCACTTTAAGAGGTAGGTGGCTACTTTGTGCCTGAAATACCTTGCGACCTTGCTGACGCTTAGCATAGTTAATTGTGATACGGCGCTGTCCTCGCTCGATGAAAACAACAAACGCAACAACTGCAACGGCAAATAAACCGACAAGCAATAGCGCAATAATGCTTAAATCACCAAGTCTGGCAGACTCAAAACTTTGACCAATTGCACCTGGTAAGCCAGCCACAATACCGGAGAAGATAATCAGAGAAATACCGTTACCAATTCCACGCTCTGTAATCTGCTCACCCAGCCACATAAGGAACATGGTACCGGTAGTGAACGTTACAACAGAAACAAAGTAGAAGCTGAAAGTTGCCGCAAAAGCAATGCCTTGACTGGCTAGACCAGCAGAGATCGCAAATGATTGAACCGTCGCTAATACCAAAGTTAAGTAACGAGTGTATTGAGACATCTTACGACGCCCGGCTTCACCGTCTTTCTTCATTTGTTCCAGCTGTGGGCTAACAACTGTTAGCAACTGCATGATAATTGACGCACTAATGTAAGGCATGATGCCCAATGCGAAAATACTCATACGCTCAAGAGAACCACCAGAGAACATGTTAATCATGCTTAGGATAGTGTCTTGATTGCGCTCAAAAAGAGCCGCTAATTGATCTGGGTTAATCCCAGGAACAGGAATATGCGCACCGATTCGGTAAACCAGCAAAGCCAGCAAAACAAAACGTAAGCGAGCCCAAAGCTCGCTTAATGCACTACCACTAACTCCTGACGGTAGTCCTTGATTGGTCATAGGTAATTATTCCTCTACCTTGCCGCCCGCTGCTTCAATAGCAGCTTTTGCACCTTTAGTGACTTTCAAGCCTTTAACTGTCACAGCAGATTTAATCTCGCCAGACAGAATTACTCGAGCGCGCTGAATTTTTTCGCCGATAACATCAGCTTTTTTCAGTGCTTCTAGGCTGACGACATCGCCTTCAACCAAAGTCAATTCGTGCAAACGAATCTCTGCAACATATCCAGCTTTACGCGAGTTAAAACCGAACTTAGGCAGACGACGCTGCAAAGGCATTTGACCGCCTTCAAAACCAGGCTTAACCGTACCACCAGAGCGAGACTTCAAGCCCTTATGACCACGACCACAGGTTTTACCCAAACCAGAACCGATACCACGACCAACGCGTTTAGCGGCAGTCTTAGCACCTTCAGCTGGGCTTATAGTATTCAAATACATACCATTACTCCTCAATAACACGAACTAGGTAGTTCACTTTATTGATCATACCGCGTAGAGCGGGAGTATCTTCCAGTTCACGAACCTGATTGATTTTAGACAGACCCAAACCTTTAACCGATAAACGGTGCTTAGGCTGACAACCAATTGGGCTACGAACCAACTGAACTTTAACTGTTTTCTTAGCCATGGTTACTTACCCCAGAATATTTTCTACAGACAGGCCACGTTTAGCAGCAATTTCGTCTGGAGAACGCATCATGGACAAACCCTTAACAGTTGCACGTACAACGTTAGCTGGGTTAGTAGAGCCATAACACTTAGCAAGAATGTTATGTACACCTGCAACTTCCAGAACAGCACGCATTGCGCCGCCTGCAATTACACCAGTACCTTCAGAGGCTGGCTGCATGTATACCTTTGAACCACCGTGACGTGCACTTACTGGATACTGCAAAGTGCCATCGACAATGTTTACTTCAACCATGTTTCTGCGAGCAGAATCCATAGCTTTCTGGATAGCAACAGGCACTTCTTTCGCTTTACCGCGACCGAAGCCAACCTTACCGTTACCATCACCAACTACTGTTAAGGCTGTGAAGCCGAAAATACGACCACCCTTAACAACTTTTGCTACACGGTTGACCTGAACTAATTTTTCTTGCAGATCACCGCCAGCTTGAACTTGATCATTATTCGCCATCATTCACACCTTAGAATTTCAGGCCGCCTTCACGGGCCGCGTCTGCCAAAGACTTAATACGACCATGGTATTTAAAACCAGATCGATCGAAAGCCACCTCTTCAATGCCTGCTGCTTTAGCGCGCTCTGCAATAAGAGCACCTACTTTTGCTGCAGCGTCAGCATTACTTGTTGCACCTGAACGTAGTGTTTCATCCAATGTTGAAGCATTGGCGAGAACTTCGTTGCCAGTCGGTGCGATAATTTGCGCGTAGATATGCTGGTTTGTGCGGTTTACACACAGACGATGCATACGCAAATCGCGAATTTTTACGCGGCTGCGAAGAGCACGGCGTAAACGGGAAATTTTCTTTTCGCTCATAACCTATGCCCTTACTTTTTCTTAGCTTCTTTACGACGAACGTATTCGTCAGCGTAACGTACACCCTTACCTTTATAAGGCTCTGGTGGACGGAATGCGCGGATTTCCGCAGCAACCTGACCTAACAACTGTTTATCAGCACTTTTCAGTACGATTTCAGTGTTACTTGGCGTTTCAGCAGAAACACCTTCTGGTAGGCTGTAATCTACAGGGTGCGAGAAACCCAGGGTAAGGTTAACAACCTTGCCTGCAGCTTTTGCACGATAACCAACACCGTTCAGGACCAGCTTCTTTTCGAAGCCTTGAGAAACGCCTTGAACCATATTATTAATCAGCGCACGCATGGTACCTGACATCGCGTGTGCAATTTTACCGCCATCGCGAGGTGAAAAAGTAAGCGCTTCACCTTCCTGCTTAATTTCAACAGAAGGGTGCTGTGCTTGAGTCAAACTTGCCTTACCGGCTTTAACTGTAATAGATGCAGTTTCTAGTTTAACTTCAACACCGGAAGGTATTGTCACAGGAGATTTTGCTATTCGAGACATGCTACTTTACTCCTTAGAAGACTTCACAAAGGACTTCACCACCAACTTGCGCAGAACGAGCTGCACGGTCAGTCATGACGCCATGAGAAGTGGAAATAATAGCAATGCCCAAACCGCCTGATACTTTAGGCAGATCCTGTGCGCCACGGTATTGACGTAAACCAGGACGGGAAATTCGCTTGATCGATTCGATAACCGGCTTGCCTTCGAAATACTTAAGCTCAATGGTCATAACTTTCTTTACGTCGCCTTCGACAGTAAATTCACCTACGTAACCTTCGGCTTTCAATACTTCAGCAACTGCAACCTTCTGCTTAGAAGCAGGAAGTGCAACTGCAGCATGACCGGAACGCTGTGCGTTACGAATACGCGTAAACATATCCGCAAGCGTGTCTTGCATACTCATTGAATGTAACCTCTATAATCAGCTAAAACGCGGTAGCCGGAGCGTTATTGCTCCGGCCCAGGCCGTTTTGCTTACCAACTTGCTTTTTTAAGCCCCGGAACATTGCCTAGCATGGCTTGTTCACGAAGTATGTTTCGGGAAAGACCGAACTTGCGGTAAACCGCATGTGGACGACCAGTCACCTGACAACGGCGCTGCATTCTAACAGGACTTGCGTCTTTTGGAAGCTTTTGCAATGCAATTTGTGCTTCCCACACGTCTTCATCAGATGATGCAGGGTTTTTGATAACTGCTTTTAGTGCTGCACGCTTCTCAGCATACTTAGCAACTAGCTTGGCGCGCTTAGCTTCGCGAGCCTTCATACTCTCTTTAGCCATGAACCTTACCCCTTAGCTTTTAAACGGGAAGGACAACGCTTTCAAAAGAGCGCGGCCTTCATCATTGGTGCGAGCTGTAGTAGTGATAGTAATATCCATACCACGCAACTTATCCACTTTATCGTATTCGATTTCTGGGAAGATAATCTGCTCTTTCACACCCATGCTGTAGTTACCACGACCGTCAAATGACTTCGGGTTAATACCACGGAAGTCGCGTACACGAGGCAAAGAGATATCAACCATACGATCCAAGAAGTCCCACATACGTTCTTTACGCAGTGTAACTTTTGCACCGATCGGCCAACCTTCACGAACCTTAAAACCAGCAACAGATTTGCGAGCTTTAGTAACAACAACTTTCTGACCAGAAATTGCTTCTAAATCTTTAACCGCGCTTTCAAGCTGCTTTTTATCGCCTAACGCTTCACCAACACCCATGTTCAAAGTTACTTTGGTGATGCGAGGCACTTGCATAACGTTCTCGTATCCGAACTCTTCAAGAAGAGTAGATACAACGTCAGATTTGTATAGATCTTTAAGTCTAGACATAGTTGTACCCCTTATTCACCGATAACTTTGTTAGTGGACTTGAAGATACGAACCTTAGTTCCGTCTTCATTCAGTTTGAAGCCAACACGGTCGCCTTTACTGGTTTCCGGGTTGTAAATCGCAACGTTAGAGACAGCGATCGGAGCTTCCTTCTCAATAATACCGCCCTGCACTTGTGCTTGAGGGTTAGGCTTCTGGTGTTTCTTAACCATGTTCACACCAGATACTAAGAATTTGTCACCTTTCTTCGCGTCAAAAATTACCGAAGTAATTGTGCCGCGCTTGCCTTTATCTTTACCGGCGATAACGACGACTTCGTCGCCTTTAATTAACTTACGCATTATTTCTCTCCACTTCCTGCTCCCGTCTCATACGAAAGCCCCGTAAGGGGCTTAAAGTACTTCCGGCGCCAGGGAAATGATTTTCATGAATTTCTCAGTACGCAATTCACGAGTAACAGGACCGAAGATACGAGTACCAATCGGTGCGTTAGCCGCGTTTAACAATACTGCTGAGTTCGTATCAAAACGGATGATTGAACCATCCGGACGACGAACACCTTTCTTAGTGCGAACAACAACCGCGTTCATCACTTGGCCTTTCTTAACTTTACCGCGAGGAATTGCTTCCTTCACAGAAACTTTAATCAGATCACCAATGTGAGCATAACGACGGTGCGAGCCACCCAAGACCTTAATACACTGGACTCGTTTGGCGCCGCTGTTGTCAGCTACATCCAATACGGATTCTGTTTGGATCATCTCTCAAACTCCCGAATTAAACGCGGACTGCGCGTTCGTCGATACTTACCAGCCGCCAGGTCTTAGACTTGGACATTGGACGGCACTCTTCGACAGTCACGGTATCACCCATGCCACACTCATTTTGTTCATCATGAGCGTGAATTTTGGTTGAACGCTTAACGAATTTTCCGTAAATCGGATGCTTCACTTTGCGTTCTAGCAATACTGTGATTGTCTTGTCAGCTTTATTGCTGACGACTTGACCAGTTACGGTACGAGCTGTTTTTTCAGACATATCAAGCACCTGCTTTTTCGTTCAGTACAGTTTTCACACGTGCAATGTCCTTGCGGACTTGCGGGAGCAAATGCGTCTGAGTCATCTGACCAGTCGCCTTTTGCATGCGATATTTAAATTGATCGCGCAGCAAGTCCAACAGAGTGCTATTCAACTCGTCTACAGACTTTTCACGAAGATCTTTAGCGTTCATCACATCACCTGTCGCTTAACGAAAGTGGTGGCTACCGGAATCTTCGCAGCAGCTAAGCGGAACGCTTCGCGTGCGATTTCTTCGTCAACACCTTCCATTTCGTATAAAACCTTGCCCGGCTGAATCTGGCAAACCCAGTATTCAACGTTACCTTTACCTTTACCCTGACGAACCTCTAGAGGCTTGCGAGTAATCGGCTTGTCCGGAAATACGCGAATCCAGATTTTACCGCCACGCTTAACGTGACGAGTCATTGCACGACGTGCAGCTTCAATCTGGCGTGCAGTGATGCGGCCACGACCTGTCGCTTTTAACGCGTACTCACCGAAGCTAACTTTGCTTCCGCGTTCTGCAAGGCCACGGTTGCGACCTTTCATCATCTTGCGGAATTTTGTACGTTTTGGCTGTAACATCTACGTACTCCTTATCGCTTCTGGTTTTTCTTAGGCTGTGATTTGGCTTTGGTACGAACTTCTTCGATACCACCCAAAACTTCACCCTTGAAAATCCAAACTTTAACGCCGATAACACCGTAAGTAGTGTTAGCTTCAGCAGTTGCATAGTCGATGTCAGCACGCAGAGTATGCAAAGGTACACGACCTTCCAAGTACCACTCTGAACGAGCGATCTCCGCACCACCCAAACGACCGCTAACTTGAACACGGATACCTTCCGCTCCAGAACGCATAGCGTTCTGCATTGCGCGCTTCATAGCACGACGGAACATAACACGACGCTCAAGCTGGCCAGCGATTGACTGGGCAACTAACTTACCGTCTAAATCAGGCTTACGAATTTCTTCGATGTTGATATGGACAGGAATGCCCATCATCTTCGTCAGATCCTGACGTAGAACTTCAACATCTTCACCTTTCTTACCGATCACAATACCTGGGCGAGCAGTATGAATGGAGATCTTCGCATTCTGAGCAGGTCGTTCAATAACGATCTTGCTAACAGAAGCCTTCTCTAATTTCTTTTCTAGGTAGCTACGAACTTCAATGTCGTTCAGCAGCTTGCCAGAATATGTATCTGAACCTGCATACCAGACCGAGTTATGGTCTTTAGTGATGCCGAGTCGGATACCAGTCGGATGAACCTTTTGACCCATTTGAATGACTCCTCTTAATTCTGCTCGGCAACTTTGACCGTGATGTGGCTAGTACGCTTCAGAATACGATCCGCACGGCCTTTAGCACGTGGGCGAATACGCTTCATCGTCATACCTTCATCTACGAACACAGTCGATACAGTTAACTCATCGATATCCGCACCGTTGTTATGCTCAGCGTTAGCAATGGCAGACTCTAAAACCTTTTTAACAAGGTCAGCACCCTTTTTAGGGCTAAAAGTCAAAATATCCAAAGCTTCAGCAACCGCTTTACCACGAATTAAATCCGCAATTAGACGGCCCTTCTGAGCAGACAGACGCGCACCGCGCAATACAGCTTGTGTTTCCATCTCATCTACCCCTTAACGCTTCGCTTTCTTATCCGCAGCATGACCTTTGTAAGTACGCGTTAACGCGAACTCGCCTAGTTTATGACCAACCATATCTTCGGTCACAAATACAGGTACATGTTGACGGCCATTATGGACTGCAAAGGTCAACCCGACAAAGTCAGGGAAGATTGTGGAGCGACGCGACCAAGTTTTAATTGGACGCTTTTCGCCTGCTTCCAGTGCAGCCTCTACCTTTTTCATCAAGTGCAGGTCAACGAAAGGACCTTTCTTAAGTGAACGTGGCACAGCCTTTTCCTCTTAATTCAATTATTTAGAACGACGACGAACGATATACTTGTCCGTACGCTTATTCTTACGTGTTTTGTAACCTTTAGTAGGCACGCCCCAAGGTGTAACAGGGTGACGACCACCAGAAGTACGTCCTTCACCACCACCATGTGGGTGATCTACCGGGTTCATAGCAACACCACGAACTGTTGGACGAACACCACGCCAACGAGTTGCACCAGCTTTACCTAGCTGACGCAAGCTATGCTCAGAGTTACTAACTTCACCCAATGTTGCGCGGCAGTCTGCCAGCACTTTACGCATTTCGCCTGAGCGAAGGCGTAGAGTTGCATAAGCACCTTCACGAGCAACTAATTGAATCGAAGTACCTGCAGAGCGAGCCAACTGACCACCCTTGCCTGGCTTCAATTCAACGTTGTGAACAACCGAACCTACTGGGATACTACGCAGTGGCATGCTGTTACCGATTTTGATAGGCGCGTGCTCACCAGAAACAATTTTGTCTCCAGCTTTCAGGCCGTTAGGGGCCAGAATGTAGCGACGCTCACCATCTAGGTAACATACCAATGCGATGTGTGCAGATCGGTTTGGATCGTATTCAAGACGCTCAACTTTAGCTTCAACACCGTCTTTGTTGCGTTTGAAATCAACCATACGGTAATGATGCTTATGACCGCCACCAATGTGACGAGTCGTGATGCGACCATTATTATTACGACCACCAGATTTAGACTTTTTCTCAACTAATGCTGCATGAGGAGCGCCTTTGTGAAGCTCTTCATTAACAATTTTAGTGAGGTGACGACGACCAGCGGAGGTCGGTTTTGCTTTGACAATAGCCATTGCTCTAAACCCCTATCTTATTCTGCCGCCAGGAAATCAATTTCCTGACCGGCTGCCAGACGAACGTAAGCCTTTTTAATGTCGTTTCGCTTACCCATGCCACGCTGAGTGCGCTTGGTTTTACCCTTCTGGATAAGTGTACGAACAGACTCCACCTTTACTTCAAACAACTGCTCAACAGCCTTTTTGATTTCAGGCTTAGTAGCGTCATTTGCAACGCGGAATACGTACTGACTATTATCTTCAGCTACGATGGTTGCCTTTTCAGAGATGTGCGGTCCGAAAACAACCTGATAGATGCGTTCCTGGTTCATGCGAACACCTCCTGAAGCTTTTCAATCGCAGCAACAGTCATAACAACCTTCTCGTAGGCAACCAAATTAAGCGGGTTAACACCTGCTACATCAGAAACTTCTACATGAGGTACGTTACGAGCTGAAAGATATAGGTTTTGATCAACCTCATCTGCAACAATCAGAGCATTTGAAACATTTACGTCTTTCATTTTTGCCAAGAAAGCTTTGGTTTTAGGCTGATCAAATGTCAGATCTTCAACTACAACCAAACGTTCCTGACGAACCAACTCAGACAAGATTGATTTAATCGCACCGCGATACATCTTCTTGTTAACTTTTTGAGTCCAGTTCTGTTGAGAGCGAGCAAAAGTGTGACCACCACCAACCCAAATAGGGGAGCGGATAGTACCTGCACGAGCGCGGCCCGTACCCTTTTGACGCCATGGCTTTGCACCACCACCAGCAACATCTGAACGGTTTTTAGTAGCAACAGAACCCTGTCGCGCACCGGCCAGATAAGCAGTGACTACTTGGTGTACCAAAGCTTCGTTATATTCTTTACCAAAGGTTGCGTCGTTTAGCTCAACCTTTGACTCAGCGTTTGCAACTTTAATATCCATTGCGATCCCTTAGCCTTTTACTGCTGGTTGAACGAAAACGTGTGATCCGGTTGCACCTGGAACACCACCCTTGATAAGCAGCAAATTACGTTCTGCGTCGACGCGTACAACTTCCAAAGATTGGACAGTGTTACGCTCCGCACCCATGTGACCTGCCATTTTCTTACCTTTCCAGACACGACCAGGCGTCTGACACTGACCGATAGAACCGGGAGCGCGGTGAGAAAGAGAGTTACCGTGAGTTGCGTCTTGCATGCTGAAGTTGTGGCGCTTAATTGCACCAGCGAAACCTTTACCCTTGGAGGTACCGGTCACATCAACTTTCTGACCCGCTTCGAACAATTCAACAGTTAGCTCTTTACCTGCTTCATATTCTGAAGCATCAGCAACTGTAAACTCACGAGTCAGCGCACCCATCTCGACATTAGCTTTAGCAAAATGACCTGCCTCTGCTTTGCTAATCTGATTTGCACGTTTCTTTCCAGCAGTAAGCTGGATCGCGGAATAACCGTCATTTTCTGCAGTTTTAACCTGAGAAATGCGGTTTGGATCCACTTCTACGACCGTTACAGGTATTGAACTACCTTGCTCGGTAAAAACCCGAGTCATACCTGCTTTTCGGCCAATCAAACCAATTGACATATTAATTTCCTCTATGTACGGGGCTAAAACCCGCTATGGCCGCCCTAATTCGCACTAGGGCTGTTACAGTAGAGACTTCTACTTTTTTACTTAACTATCGAATTAACCAAGGCTAATTTGAATATCCACACCTGCTGCCAAATCCAACTTACGCAGTGCATCGACTGTCTTTTCAGTTGGTTCAACAATATCTAGCATGCGCTTGTGAGTACGAATTTCGTACTGGTCGCGCGCATCCTTATTCACGTGCGGAGAGATCAGCACAGTAAAGCGTTCTTTACGAGTAGGCAGTGGAATAGGACCACGAACCTGCGCGCCAGTGCGCTTAGCCGTGTCGACAATTTCTTGAGTCGACGCATCGATCAATCGATGATCGAATGCCTTCAAGCGAATTCTGATCTTTTGGTTCTGCATGTGACCAAAGCTCCAAGATTGTTAAACAGCGTTATTACCCT
>Ga0115103_1895316_pt1 | contig 13621 bp, 26 predicted proteins | sample MBTome_2_FD_89643 | JGI IMG/M metagenome (GOLD analysis project Ga0115103, IMG submission 89643) | Marine eukaryotic communities from Pacific Ocean to study complex ecological interactions - MBTS_5May14_M1_3um Metatranscriptome... | ecosystem: Environmental > Aquatic > Marine > Oceanic | place... | reverse complement strand
GAAAAATTCAATTATATAACAATTAAGCTTTTTTATAAAACTGGAGTACCAACTAAAAAACAACATACATTATGGTAATCTAGATTAGTATAGAAATATTTATAAGTTTATTTTTCTTAAGAAATTCAGTTAAAGATAAAAATTATTTAATAGTTTAATAATTCTAAATTTTTAAATCAGATAAAAAGCTAAAAGTGTTTAAATTATTGAGTTCTTAAAAGTTTAAACTTTCTATTTAATATTACATATTAAAAATAATTATTTATGTCAGACACTCAATCCGTTAAAGCAATAGCGAAATATATTCGTATGTCTCCTCATAAAATAAGACGCATTATAGATCAAATTCGAGGTTGTTCATACCAAGAAGCATTAATGATTTTAGAATTTCTTCCGTATGATGCTGGTGGACCCATTTGGCAAGTTATTCATTCAGCCGCAGCAAATGCAAAACATAATTATGGTCTGGATAAAAAAAAATTAGTTATTGATGAAATTTTTGCAGATGAAGGACCCAAATTAAAAAGAATTCGACCACGTGCTCAAGGAAGAGCATTTAAAATTTTAAAACCAACCTGTCATATTACAGTTATTATGAAAGAAAATAATTAAAAATATAAACAATAAATTTAATTTAAAATTAAAAGGATTAATTCTATGGGGCAAAAAACACATCCTTTAGGATTTAGATTAGGTATCACACAAGAACATAAATCTAAATGGTATACTAATTTTAATCAATATGCAAATATATTGCAAGAAGATGATAAAATTAGAACTTATATTGATAGAATTGCAAAGACAAATAGTATTTCAAATGTTCAAATAAATAGAAATAGTCTTAATGACCAGATTCAATTAAATATTGAAACTGGAAAACCAGGAATATTAGTAGGTAATGTTGGGGCTGGACTTGAAAATTTATTAACCAATATTAAAAAACTATTACCATCAAGTCGTCAACTTACAATTAATGTTTTTGAAGTTGAAAAAGTTGATTTAAATGCGAGTCTTCTTGCTGATTTAGTGGCTGAACAGTTAGAAAAACGTATTGCTTTCAGAAGAGCTATTAGAGATACATTGCAAAGAGCTCAGAAACAGAATGTAAATGGGATCAAAATTCAAGTTTCAGGACGTCTTAATGGTGCTGAAATTGCTCGAAGTGAATGGATTCGAGAAGGGCGAGTACCTTTACAAACCTTGCGTGCTGATATTGATTATGCAACAAAAGAAGCTAATACAATCTATGGAGTTTTAGGAATTAAAGTTTGGTTATTCAAAAGTGAAATTTTAGCCAAATAAAAAAAGTTTTCAATTATTAAGAAAGTTTATATTTTTATTAAATTAATTTGTTATGCTAAGTCCAAAAAGAACAAAATATAGAAAATACCATCGTGGACGTATGCGAGGAAAAAAAACTCGTGGAAATGAAATTTGCTTTGGAAATTTTGGTTTACAAGCGTTAGAACCTAATTGGATAACATCACGTCAAATTGAAGCAGCTCGTAGAACAATTACTCGTTATACAAAACGTGGAGCTTCATTGTGGATAAGAATTTTTCCTGATAAAACTGTAACTGCTCGAGCTGCTGAATCACGAATGGGTTCAGGAAAAGGTGCTGTTGATTATTGGGTAGCAGTTGTAAAACCAGGAACAGTTATTTTTGAAATTGGTTCAGTTCCTGAAGAAGTTGCTCGTGCCGCATTAAATTTAGCAGCTTATAAATTACCACTAAAAACAAAATTTATTATTAAAGACAGTATTAAATAAAAAATATGGGTGTACCTCAATTTAGTAATATTATTTCACTTTCAAATGCAGAAATATCAGAAGCAATTATTGAAACTGAAAATCAATTATTTAATTTGCGTTTTAAAAAAGCTACTCGTCAAAATTTTAAATCACATGAAATAAAACATACAAAACGTCGATTAGCTCAATTAAAAACCCTTTTAACATTAAGATTACAAAGTTTGGAACAAAAAGAAAATAATTTAATTAGCAATTAAGATCAAATGATAAAAATTTAAGGAGTTTTAGATGCCAGTAAAGCAACAAATTGGTATTGTAATTAGTAATAAAATGGAAAAAACTATTGTGGTAAAAATTGAAAATAGATACCCGCATCCAATTTATTCTAAGACATTAGTAAAAACTAAAAAATATCTAGCTCATGATGAATTAGAAAAATGTAATATTGGTGATCAAGTATTGGTAGAAGAATGCCGTCCATTAAGTAAAAGAAAACGTTGGAAGTTAATCAAAATTCTTTCAAAATCATCGTTAATAAGTTAAATGATATTTTTATGATTTATCCTCAAACAATGTTAACAGTAGCCGATAATACGGGTGCTAAAAAAGTTATGTGTATTAGAGTATTAGGTGGTAGTAAAAAATATGCAAAAATTGGTGATACTATTATTGCAGTAGTTAAAGAAGCTATACCAAATATGCCAGTAAAACGTTCTGATGTCGTCAGAGCAATTATTGTAAGAACTAAAAAAACTATTCGTCGTCAAGATGGAATGTATATTCGATTTGATGATAATGCAGCTGTGCTTGTAAATATGGATAATAATCCTCGTGGTACTCGTGTTTTTGGACCTGTTGCTCGTGAAATCCGTGATAAAAACTTTTCTAAAATTGTTTCATTAGCACCGGAGGTTTTATAAATGTTAAAAAAACAAAAAATGCATATCAAAATAGGTGATACAGTAATAGTTATATCAGGCTTCCATAAAAATAAAACAGGTGAAGTTATTAAAATTAATAAAAGAACAGGAAAAATTGTATTAAAAGGAATCAATTTTAAGTTTAAACATATTAAACCAAGTACCGAAAATGAAATTGGTGAAATTAAACAATTTGAAGCTCCTATTCATCATTCAAATGTAAAATTAAATTTAACAGACTTATCTTAATATGCTAAATCAACATTCATTAGAAGAAATAGCTGAAATTCAAAATTTACTTGTAAATATTAAAAAAGAGTATGAAGAAGGAATAAAACCAATTTTAATAAAAAATAGTCCCAAATTATTTAAAAATCCTCATACTGTCCCAAAGTTAAAAAAAATTCAAATTAATCGTGGACTTGGCTTATCAGCTCAGAATACTAATATCTTAAAAAAAAATATTGAAGAATTTGAAAAAATTACAGGGCAAAAACCAATTATTACAAAATCTAAGAAAGCAATTGCTGGGTTTAAAATTCGTGAAGATATGGAATTAGGTTTAAGTGTAACATTAAGAGGTAAAAAAATGTATACATTTTTAACTAAATTACTATTTTTTACATTTGCTCAAATTCGTGATTTTCATGGTCTATCATTAAGAAGTTTTGATAAAGCTGGCAATTATACATTAGGTTTAAAAGAACAGTTAATTTTCCCAGAAATTGATTATGATGATGTAGATCAAACTCAAGGTTTAACAATTAATATTGTTTTAGAAAATTGTTCACCAAAATATAGATCAGAATCAATTGACAAAATTTTAAATGGAATGATTTTGTTTAAATTTTTACGTTTCCCACTAAATGATTGTGGATATTATGATAAATATGAATCATTTTCTGAAATTACTCAGACTTGGGATAATAAAAAACATTTAAAGCGAAAACGCTGGTCACAAGAATAAAAATGAAAAAATATATTTGATAAGGAGATAATTATGGTAAATGATACTATTTCAGATATGTTAACAAGAATCAGAAATGCCAATATGGTAAAACACCAAATTGTTCAAATCCCTTTTACAAAAATGTCTGTAGCTATTGCAACAATTTTGAAAGAAGAAGGGTTTATTCAAGATTTTGAAAGTTATAGTGAAAAAAATAAAAAGTATCTATTACTTTCATTAAAATATATTGGAAAATCTCGAGAATCTGTTATTTCTACAATCACACGAATAAGTAAACCAGGTTTAAGAGTTTATAAAAATTCGAAACAATTACCAAGAGTTTTAGATAATTTAGGAATTGCAATTATTTCAACTTCAAAAGGAGTAATGACAAATCTAAAAGCAAAAGAACTTGGTATTGGGGGCGAAATTCTATGTTATATTTGGTAAAGATAAGGAGTTTCTAAAATGTCACGTATAGGAAGATTACCAATTACTATACCAGAAAGTGTTGATGTTAATTATAGTGAATCAGAAATTACCGTAAAAGGTAAATTTGGAATATTACAAACGAAAATTCCAGATACGATTAATATTAGTCAAGATAATAATACTTTAAATATAATTGTAAAAAATAAAACACGAAGTGTTCGTTCGTTACATGGTCTATATCGTACATTAATTAATAATATGATTATAGGGGTTTCTGAACAATTTCAATTAACTCTTGTATTAAAAGGAGTTGGATACCGAGCTGCAGTTCAAAGTAATCAAATAGTTTTGAGTCTAGGGTATAGTCATCCTGTTACAATTGAAATTCCAGCAACTATTTCAGCTGAAATAGTACAAAATACAACTATAAATTTAAAATCATGTGATAAAGAACTATTAGGATTATTTGCATCAAGGATCCGAGCTTGGAGACGTCCTGAACCATATAAAGGAAAAGGAATTTTATACAAAGATGAACAAATTCTTCGTAAAGCTGGAAAATCTGGAAAATAATATAATTACATTTTTAAAAAATTAAAAATTATAACTATGAAATTTTCAAAAGGAACTTTGTTAAAATTAAAAAATAAAAATAAAAAATTAAAACCTGACAAATATAAAAGATTAAAACGTGAAACATTACGCGGTCGAGTGAAAGGAACTTCAGAACGACCACGCTTATCAGTTTATCGTTCAAATGAAAATATTTATGCACAAATAATTGACGATAGTAATTCAACAACTTTAATTGCTTGTTCAACATTAGATCGTTCAATTAAACTTGCTCTTTCAGCTAGACGAACATGTAATGCTTCTAAACTTATAGGAGAAAAATTAGCAGAGTTAAGTCTAAAAAAAAATATTAAAAAAATTGTTTTTGATCGAGGTCCTTATTTATATCATGGACGAATTAAAGCTCTAGCAGATGGAGCAAGATCCGGTGGTCTTCAATTTTAAAATTTGTAAATAACTATACAGGTTAAATATATTTCATGAGTAATGATTTAAAAAAAATAAATAAAAAAAATTCCCGACGTAGTAATGGATCTCAAGAACCAAAATTTGTCGAACGATTGATAAAAATTAGTCGAGTTTCAAAAGTAACCAAAGGTGGTAAAAAATTAAGTTTTCGAGCAATTATTGTAATTGGTGATGAGAATGGAACAGTAGGAGTTGGCGTTGCAAAAGCAGATGATGTTGTAAATGCTTTTAAAAAAGCAAAAGCTGATGGTAGAAAAAATTTAATAAAACTTCCGATTACCAAATCTTTAAGTATTCCTCATAATGTAACTGGAAATTTTGGCGCTTGTAAAGTAATTATGTGTCCTTCAATAGAAGGTTCAGGTGTTATTGCAGGTGGAGCTGTTCGGATTGTTTTAGAAGTAGCAGGAGTTAAAAATGTTATTGCAAAACAATTAGGATCCAACAATTTATTAAATAATGCTCGTGCATCAATTTGTGCTTTAGAAAATTTAACAACAAAATTAGAAGTAGCAAAAAAACGAAATCTAGATTTTTAATAATCTAGCAAATATCAATTAGGAATAAAATAGTGAAAATTAATAAAGAAATCAGAAATATTATACTAAAACGATTATTTATTAGTATTGGAATATTATTACTTATTCGGATAGGAACATTTCTTCCAGTTCCTGGAATTAATCATACCGATTTAGCATTTTATATTCAAAGACACTCTGTAACTAGAAGTTTAGTAAGTACATTTTCTGGTGATGATACATTTGTAATTGGTTTATTTACTTTAAATATATTTCCATATATAAATGCATCTATTTTAGTTCAATTAATATTAAGTTTTTCTACTCAACTTTCAAAATTACAAAAAGACGGTGATCTTGAAGGTCGTCGATCAATTAATCGTTTGACTCGTTTTATTACTTTAATTTGGGGTATTATTCAAAGTCTAAGTATTGCTATATATTTAAAACAAGTATTATTTGATTGGAATTATTTGTTGGCAGCTGAAATAGTTATTTGCTTAACAACTGGTGCGATGATAGTATTATGGTTAAGTGAATTGATTACTGATTATGGCTTAGGAAATGGTGCATCATTACTTATTTATACAAATATTATTTCAAGTTTACCAAATCTTTGTAACAAACTAATAAACGAAAATAGTGAAAGTTTTTCAATTTTATCTGGATTATGTATTACTGTATTAATTTTTGCTGCTTTATATGGAATTGTCTTTTTACAAGAAGGCGTGAGAATTATTCCATTAATTTCATCAAAACAGTTAAACCAATCATCATTACAAGATTCAGTTAATAACTATATTCCATTGCGGTTAAACCAAGCAGGTGTAATGCCCATTATTTTGAGTACTGCTATTTTAGTTGTTCCAAATTATATTAGTAATTTAGGATTATTACCTCAAATTAATTTTCCAATAAATTTTGAATCTTTAAAATTTACTTATTGGATTGGTTATTTTCTATTAATATTAGTATTTAGTTCTTTTTATTCAACAATTGTTTTAAATCCAAAAGATATTTCTGATCAATTACAAAAAATGACAGTAACAATACCTGGAATTCGTCCTGGTATTCAAACTACTTTTTATTTAAAGCAATTAATGAAACGAATTACATTAGTAGGAGCAATAATGCTTGCTACATTAGTAATAGTACCAAATTTTATAGAATCAACATTGAATATTCCGAGTCTTAATGGATTAAGTTCAACTTCATTATTAATTTTAGCAGGTGTTATTTTAGACTTAGTTCGTGAAATTAAAAATATTTACTATTCAAATATTTATAACAATATGTATCAATAAAATAAAAATTATTATTTAAAATTTAAAATGAAAGTTCGTCCATCAGTAAAAAAAATGTGTGAAAAATGTCGAGTAATTAAAAGACATGGTCGAGTTATGGTAATTTGTCCAAATCCGAAACATAAACAACGTCAAGGATAATATTCTAAAGGAGTTTAAAAATGGTCAGATTAGTTGGTGTTGATTTACCCAGAAATAAAAGAATTTCATATGCGCTTACGTATATTCATGGTATTGGACTTACATCTGCAAAAAAAATTGTTGAAACTGCAAATATTAGTCTTGAAACAAGGACTAATGATTTAACAACTGAAGAAACAATTGCATTACGTGAAATATTAGAAAATATTAATTTAAAACTTGAAGGTGATTTAAGAAGATTTAATGGTTTAAATATAAAACGATTAAACGAAATAAATTGTCATCGAGGAAAACGACACAGAAACAGTTTACCTGTTCGCGGTCAAAGAACTCGAACGAATGCTCGCTCAAGAAGAGGATCAAAGAAAACTGTTACCGGTAAGAAAAAATAATTTTATTTGTAGTATTTTTATATGGCAAAAACAACTAAAAAATTAACTAGTAAAAAAGATAAAAATAGTTTTACAAATGGTGTTGTTCATATTCAATCAACATTTAATAATACAATAGTAACAATTACTAATTTAAATGGTGATACAATTGCTTGGGCTTCAGCAGGAAGTTCAGGGTTCAAAGGAGCCCGCAAAAGTACCCCTTTTGCGGCTCAGACAGCATCAGAAAAAGCAGCTTTAGAAGCTTTAAGTAATGGGATGAAAAGTGTTAAGATCTTAATCAAAGGTCAAGGATCTGGACGTGAAACAGCAATTCGAGCAATTGAAGGTGCGGGATTTGAAATTAGTTCAATACAAGATATAACCTCTGTTCCACATAACGGCTGTCGACCTCCCAAACGACGTCGTGTTTAGAATTTATATTTTTAATAAATTAAATTATGAATAACATTTCTATTAAATGTCTTAAATCAGAAACAATTAAATCCGGTATTTGTCATGGTCAATTTGTAATAAATTCTTTAAGACCTGGACAAGGAATAACAATTGGAAATCAATTAAGACGTGTGCTCTTAGGTGACTTGGGTGGAATTGCAATTTCAGCAGTTCGAATTGCAGGTGTAAGTCATGAATTTTCAACAGTTCCTGGTGTTCGAGAAGATATCCTTGAAATTTTATTAAATTTAAAAGGAATTGTTTTTAAAAGTAAAACAAAAGATATCCAATTTGGACGATTAAAAGTTCAAGGTCCTAGTGTTGTAGCTGCTGATTTAATTCAACTCCCACAAACTTTAGAAATTGTAAATCCAAACCATTATATTGCAACAATTTCTACATCTAATATTCTCGAAATTGAATTTAAATTTGAATATGGAATTGGGTATAAATTAGCATCTCAAACTTTTTCCGAAGAAGCTGATAATTATTTACAGCTTGATACAATTTTTATGCCTGTTCAAAAAGTAGATTTTAAAATAGAAAATGTTTACGACACTACTAATAATATAACGGAACGATTATTCATTGATATTTGGACAAATGGTAGTATTTCTCCAAACGATGCGATTGAATCAGCCGCTCAAATTATTGTTGACTTATTTATTTTATTAATTAATAATAAAGATACAAATGAAAATAATCAATTAGAAAGAAAAACTCGTTCAATAAGTATTGAACCTTATACTAATATTGCAATTGAAGAGTTACAGTTATCTGTTCGAGCTTATAATTGTTTAAAAAAAGCTCAAATAAACACTATTGGAGATTTATTACAATATTCTCCTGAAAAGTTACAAGAACTTAAAAATTTTGGTAGAAAATCAGCTGATGAAGTATTTTCTACATTAAAAAATAAATTTGGTATTATTTTGAAATAATAAATGATTTTATTTTTAACTTTTCAACTAATTAAGATTTTTCATTATTTATTTTCAAGCAAAAATTATGAATTTATCAAATAAAACATTTTTACCAACTAAAAATTATAAGAACCGTAATTGGTTTATAATCGATTGTACAGGACAAAGATTGGGTCGACTTGCAACGATAATTGTTACTTTGTTAAAAGGTAAAATTAAATCAGATTATCACCCATCAGTGGATATTGGAGATTATATAGTTTTAATAAATGCGGACTCAATAATCTTAAATGAAGATAGCAAGCATTATATTGTTAATAAACCAGGTAGACCAGGTCGTTCTTTAAAGATAAGAAATGTTACTGATTGTCTCCCTAAGTTAACTATTGAACGAGCTGTTAAAGGTATGTTATCTGCAACAGAAACAAAAAGATTAATGAGACGATTAAATATTTATAATGATCAAAATCATACTCATCAAGCTCAATCTTTAATTAAAGTAGATGTTTCTAATTTTTGTTCTACTTCACAGTTTATAAATAACCTTAAATAAATGAGTTATATGAATTTTAAAAAAAGATTAATTAAAAATATAATTATAAATATTTAAATTTATGTCTTCTAACACACAATTAATTTATAAAAAAGATAATATTGGTCTTGGGAAACGAAAACAGGCAAGTGCAAGAGTTTTTCTAATCCCTGGTACAGGAAATATTATTATTAATAAAATTTCAGGTGAGAAATATTTACAATATAATGAAAATTATTTAAATATAGTTTGGTCACCTTTAGAAAAATTAAATTTAGAAAAAACCTTTGACATTGTAGCATTAGTTAGAGGAGGCGGCCTAACAGGACAAACTGAAGCTATTCAGTTAGGCGTTGCAAGATTATTATGTAAAATGGATAACAAAAACCGTTTAATTTTAAAACCATTTGGATTTTTAACTCGTAATTCACGTATAAAAGAACGAAAAAAATATGGTTTAAGAAAAGCGAGAAAAGCTCCTCAATACTCAAAACGTTAATTTATACAAAATTAAAATATGCCAAAACCTGATATACATCCTCAATGGTTTGAAGATTCACAAATTTTATGTGACGGAAAACCACTTTGTTCAATTGGTTCAACAAAACGTGAATTACAAATTGATATATGGTTAGCTAACCATTCTTTTTATACAAATTCACAAGTTCTTATTGATAGTGAAGGTCGAGTTGATAAATTTATGAAAAAATATCGTTTAAATACAACCGATCAATAATTTGTTAAATTTATTTATAATTAATTATAAGAATTTATGCCAACTATACAACAATTAGTTCGTTCAAGACGTATAAAAATAAAAAAAAAAACTAAATCACCCGCACTTGTAAATTGTCCTCAACGTCGAGGAGTCTGTACTAGAGTTTATACAACTACACCCAAAAAACCGAATTCAGCAATTAGAAAAGTTGCAAGGGTCCGATTAACTTCAGGATTTGAGGTTACAGCTTATATTCCAGGAATTGGACATAATTTACAAGAACATTCAGTTGTTTTAATTCGTGGTGGTCGAGTTAAAGATTTACCTGGAGTTCGTTATCATATCGTTCGTGGAGCTTTAGATACAGGTGGTGTTAAAGATAGAACGCAAGGTCGTTCAAAATATGGTGTTAAGAAACCAAAATCTGAAAAGTAAAAACACTTTAAATTAAGTATCAAAATTATTTAAAATTAAACTTTAATAGATTAGAAATAAAGATTTATCATTTATATTATGTCTCGTCGAAATATTTCAAAAAAACGTTTTCCAGCACCTGATTCAATTTATAATAGTTACTTAGTAAATTTGCTTATTACAAGAATTTTAAAGTCGGGAAAAAAAACGATTGCTCAAACTATAGTTTATCAAACTTTTGATATTATAAAGAAAAAAACAAATGAAAATCCTTTAAATGTATTCGAAAAAGCAATTCGTAATGCAAGTCCCATTGTAGAAGTAAAAGCTCGAAGAGTAGGTGGTTCTACTTATCAAGTCCCAATAGAAGTAAGTGGTTTTAGAGCTACTAATTTAGCGTTGCGTTGGATTATTAGATATGCTCATCAACGAGTTGGAAGAAGTATGTCAATTAAATTAGCTAATGAAATTATTGACACAGCAAACGATATCGGTAATACTATTAAGAAAAAGGAAGAAACTCATAAAATGGCTGAAGCAAATAAAGCTTTTGCACATTTTAGATATTAATTCCAAGTTACTAAATATTCTCGCTAAAAGCTTAAAAGTAAATTTTTTAAAATTTAAAGGAATTTTATAATGGCACGTGAAAAATTTGAACGAACAAAACCGCATGTTAATATTGGTACTATTGGTCACGTTGATCACGGAAAAACAACTTTAACTGCAGCAATTACAGCAACATTAGCATTAGATGGAAATTCTATAGTTAAAGCTTATTCAGACATTGATGGAGCTCCAGAAGAAAGAGCACGTGGGATTACAATTAATACTGCTCATGTTGAATATGAAACAGAAAATCGTCATTATGCCCATGTGGATTGTCCTGGTCACGCAGATTATGTAAAAAATATGATTACTGGTGCTGCACAAATGGATGGAGCTATTTTAGTAGTTTCAGCAGCAGATGGTCCAATGCCACAAACACGTGAACATATTTTATTATCAAAACAAGTAGGTGTTCCTGATATTGTAGTCTTTTTAAATAAAGAAGATCAAGTTGATGATGCTGAATTATTAGAATTAGTAGAGATGGAAGTTCGGGAATTATTATCTGCTTATGATTTCCCTGGTGATGATATACCGATTTGTCCTGGTTCAGCACTACAAGCAATTGAAGCTATTTCAGCTAATCCAGATCTTAATCGTGGTGATAATCCATGGGTTGATAAAATTTACGCTTTAATGGATGCTGTTGATGAATATATTCCAACACCAGAACGTGACACAGAGAAAACATTTTTAATGGCTATTGAAGATGTATTTTCAATTACAGGTCGTGGTACAGTTGCAACTGGTCGTATCGAAAGAGGAATTGTTAAAGTAGGGGATAACGTTGAAATTGTTGGCGTCGGTGAAACACAAACTACAACAATCACTGGAATTGAAATGTTCCAGAAAACATTAGACGAAGGGTTTGCTGGTGACAATGTTGGGATTTTATTACGTGGTGTTGATCGTGAAAATATTGAACGTGGAATGGTATTAGCTCAACCTGGTACAATTACTCCACACACAAATTTTGAATCAGAAGTTTATGTTTTAACAAAAGATGAAGGTGGTCGTCATACACCATTCTTTACAGGCTATCGACCACAATTCTATGTCCGAACAACAGATGTAACAGGTGCTATTACACAATTTACAGCTGATGATGGATCAATAGTTGAAATGGTTATGCCAGGTGATCGTATTAAAATGAGTGCTGAATTAATTTATCCTGTGGCAATTGAAGAAGGTATGCGATTTGCAATTCGTGAAGGTGGTCGTACTATTGGTGCAGGTGTAGTTTCTAAAATTGTTAAATAATTAAAAATTTTTATGGAAATAAAAACGAATGCAAAAATTCGTGTAAGATTAGAATCTTTTGATCATGAGCTTTTAGTTTTTTCATGTCAAAAAATAGTTAGTATTTTACAAAATACCCCACTTAATTCAATTGGAGTAGTTACATTACCAACTTGTAAACGTATTTACTGTGTATTAAGATCACCTCATGTAGATAAAGATTCACGAGAGCATTTTGAAGTTAGAATCCACAAACGTATTCTAGAAATTTATTATGATTCAGAGGTATCAATTTTTGATTTATTATCAGAAGCTGATTTACCTTCTGGAGTCTTTTATCATATATCTTTATCCTAAATTAAATTAAAATAAAAATTCATTCTTATGTCACGTTATCGAGGACCTAAATTAAAGATTAGTCGAAGATTAGGAGTATTACCAGGTTTAACGACAAAAAAATCAAATAAAATAAATCGTCCAGGAAAAGACGGGAATGCAAATGCCGATACTAATAAAAAATTAACTGAATATGGTATTCGATTAGAAGAAAAACAAAAATTAAAGTTTAATTATGGTCTAACAGAAGGTCAGTTATATAGATATGTAAAAGAAGCTAGAAGACGAAAAGGTGTTACTGGCTTGATTTTACTTCAGCTATTAGAAATGCGTTTAGATACGCTTTGTTTTTCATTAGGTTTTGCTAAAAGTATTGCTCAAGCTCGACAATTAGTAAACCATGGGCATATTACAGTTAATAAAAAAGTAGTTAGTATTCCTAGTTTTCAATGTAGATTAAATGATATAATTGGTGTGAAAAATACTCCTAATTCAAAAAATTTAGTTGGGACTAATATTAAAAATATCCAAAGAAACGCTATTCCAGATCATTTAAAATTTGATTCTGTAAAATTAGAAGCACCAGTTTTAAATTATTGTGATAGAAATGATGTAGGATTACAATTAGATGAATTACTTGTAATTGAGCATTATTCAAGACGATAACTTAAAAGAAATTAAGTAAAATTAACCTTTTACTAAAAAGTATAATTAATTTATTTATTTCTATGTTAAAACTAAGATTAAAAAGAGCAGGGAGAAAGCGGTCTCCATCATACCGATTAGTCATAATAGAAAATAGTTCTAGACGAGATGGGCGACCAGTTGAGGAAGTTGGCTATTATAACCCAATTTCAAAACAATATAATTTTGAAGTGAGTAAAATTAAAAAATGGTTAAGTTATGGTGTTAAACCTACAAAAACAGTTTTAAATTTACTAAAAAAATCCGAAATTATTGACTAG
>Ga0115103_1212609_pt1 | contig 13674 bp, 2 predicted proteins | sample MBTome_2_FD_89643 | JGI IMG/M metagenome (GOLD analysis project Ga0115103, IMG submission 89643) | Marine eukaryotic communities from Pacific Ocean to study complex ecological interactions - MBTS_5May14_M1_3um Metatranscriptome... | ecosystem: Environmental > Aquatic > Marine > Oceanic | place... | reverse complement strand
CGCTACCTCAATATTGGCATTTATTTTTAGGTTGATACGGTAGTCATGTTATGAAAAGGAAGAATCATAATGATCTTTATCATTTTAATTTTAAAATAATAATCTTCAAGATATTCTCTACACTGAAGCCTAATCATCCTTTGTTTTTATTCATTGATTGCTATACGCAATTACGTTTCTTATACATCAGCTGTCAATTCATCAACAATTTTAACCTTTGAAATAACAGATTGAGCAATCTTTCTCGATCGAGCTGTTTCTGCGGATGCATCAAGTCCAATCCAAGTTGGCGGAGAGTACGAAGGAAGAGATTCAATCCACGCTAAGCAATCACTTTGTGAGCTACAGTCTGGTAGCGTTGGAGAATCATCAACGTCAACTAATTTGAAGTTGACATCAAAGCATTTAGGAGTAAATATTTTTTCAACCAAATTGTCTAGAGTTTTTTGATCCGAATCCTGTGTGACGCGACCACCGAATATTCCCTTGCATAGAGTAGTGCGGATGGCATCCCATGGCAACTTATCTGGATCAATATTCTTCTTCCCACCGGATGCATCCTCGACAAGAGAGTCGATGGCATCTAATGCATGTAGAGCATCTGCTTCGGAAAATCCATATGCTTCAGACCATCCTATAGGAACGTATCGTAGTCTTTCCTGGATTACAGAATGAACCCAACCCAAGATCAAGTATAATCGATTTTGGACAGGGTTACTGAACCTTTCAGAGGCTACACTAGAAAAGAATCTTGATAGAGATGCCTTCACTCCTGACGGTGCTTCGGCAATTATTATATCACTCAAACGTAAGAGAGCAGTTGGTAGTTTTGGATTGATCTCACTTGTGATAAATAGTCGGAAGTCGGGGTTTGTAGTCGAACCTAAACTCTGAATCTTCTTCATCAAATTTTCCTCCAACCACTCAATACAAAGGTGGCAATTCTTCAACAGCACCCATGATCCTCTTTTCGATCCAACAGTCACCAAACTCTCAGCAGTTGTAAACCCTTCAGCACTACCCATTGCAACTGCAGACAAATCTTTATCAAATTGTCTTGCCATTGCTTCAACACGACCACTCACGTCGTGGCCTGGTGCACTGCACAACATTAGTGGAGTCAGAGCATCCGCTTCCTTCTCAGTAACTGACGTGAGATGATTCAATCCACGGCCTTGCCAAATAAATTCTGCACCAAAGTGGTCCTCAATAAAGTTTGTCACGTCCTCGGCTGATGAATTTTCTTCAAACTTCAATTCACTACCATTCATCTTGGAGAGGAGAAGGGAAAACACCATCTTATCTTCCAGTGAAAGTCCACGAGCAACTCTTGCAACAGCCTCTTCAATTAGACAACTTCGAAGTTGTTTGACTCTTTCTTCATCACTTTGGCCTTCAACCTTATCGTATTTCAGAGCGCTTTCTAATACCTTCATGAAAGCACTAGAGCTGAATTCATACAGGAAGCTAATTTCTCTCAGTGACTGTAGGAGAACAAAGAGACTCCTACTCAATGATGCGAGAGGCTCAAACTTATTCATAGCAATATTGACCTTCTTCATGACATCAGCAGTACTTTCAATCTGTTTTTCGACTTGTTCACCTTCCTTGGTGAGAAATTCCATTCCTTCTACAACGGCATCATCATCAAGGATGTTACCCTCTACCGCACTAATTTTTGAAAGCATTTGTTCTTCAAGCTCTTTCAATTTCACAAGCTGTTCTCCCTGGACTTTCAAAACATTGATTCGTTGTTCCTCTACTTCAGGTTTTTCTTCCCTTAAAATGAGACTCATACTTTGACTATGAAGGCTTGACGGTGTCACTGTAAAGTTGACAAGAGTAACACGTGAACATAGATCTGGAGTCAATTTAGCTGCTGGATTTTTCGTAGTGAGGATAATACCAAAGTCAGGACTGTAGTCAACTTCTTCAGTTCCAATCCTAACTAGACAACGTCCACCAGTACGTTGTAGTTCTTTGTTGAGTACAGGATTAAGGATAGGATCAATATGTTCAACGTTCTCGACCAAAAGAACTGTTCCAAAACGAATTGCACCTGCCAAAGTTTTTGTAAACGCCTTGTCTTGGAAGCTCGTCTTTTGAATCTTTCTATTTCGATACTTGTTCATGATAAAATCAATTGCATATCCAGCTGGATCAATGATGAGGGGAAAGCGAACACAATCGCTGAGAATCACACCATTTTCCATACTTAGTGAATCAGACGGCAAACCTAGAGATTGCCACTGTAGACGATCTGATGCTTTACTCAATGATTCAACCATGCTAAGATTTTCTCTAAAGTCAATACCAAGAGAATCCAATGATTCATGCCACCTTTCCATTAGATGAACTCTTTCACTAAAATCAAAGAAACCAGAGTAGGTGAGGAACGCTGCCATGAGTATGCCATCTCCAATTAGACTTGAAAGGATAAGCTGGAAGCCTTTGCTACTTTTTGTCCATCGATCGCTCTCCTGGCTTAGACTTGTGATAAGACTTTCAGCACGGTTAACCTTTGTTGTTACTGTCTCCATTTCTACCTTCAGAGCTTCGACATCACGAATCAATGTGGCGTAGTCAGTCTTGTACTGAACAATGGACTTCTCCAGCTCTACAACCTCCGACTCCAATGCGTCTTTTTGCTCTTTTGCAATCTCAGCATCTTTTTCTAGTCGTTCAACCTCTTTGCGGAGGGGTTGCACTCGGTTGAAAACAGTTGAGTATTTAACTTGTGACTCTGCCCATTTGTAAAGTGGACCACATGCCTTGCTTGATCTCATGACACTTTCGAAGTTGAGATCGTCATTACCATCAATATATTTGTCTTTCACAATCTTGACCTGACGTGATGTCAACTTATTAGCTGTAAAGTTCAATATACTGTTGATAAAATCACCCTTGCTGATCATTTTACGGACATCGGTCCATTCAACACTCTTATCTCCCATCATAACAGCTACACATTCCAGTGTTAATCTCACGTTTACAGGAGGTCGGAGAAGGTTTCTTACTTCGTCTAGATCTCTTCTTTTGATGCCTTTGACTGCTGCTTTTGCACTCAGAAGAGCAGGCTCTGCTTCGTCTAGATCTCTCTGAGCCTCTTCTTTTCGTACGCTTATCTCAGCTCGTTGTTTCTCAACCTCAGAACTCATCTTCTCAGCCTTCTCCTTACTTTTCTCGGCCTCTTTTTGATCTCCTACCATTTGTTGCAGCTTTTCATTAGCGAGATTTTCTTTCTTGGCAAGTTCGGCTTTTTTCTCACCAAGTGCAATTTTCAGCTCTGCCACGTTTTCTTGTGTCTGATTAAGCTTGGTTAGACCTGCATTGACATGTAACTGTTCATCTTCGACCTTCTCTCTCAGTGTCGTAATACTCTTAACAAAGTTATGAATAAGAGCAAGATAATCCCGTGGACTTAGGTATGTTCGACATGAGCTTTTTGAATATGAAGCACTTTCTTCAGCTTTCTCCATAGCTATCCTATGTACATCAACCAGTGCAGCAACAACTGCCTGCCTCAAACCACCACCTTGTGATCCATCAAACGCAGCTGTGACCTTATCCATAATAAGTTGGCCATCACCATAACCCCAGCTTCCACCTACACTTTCAGCGTCGCCCATATCTAGCTTCATTGTGAACTCTTTACCAACTTGCCCCATTGCAATAGGTGACCATGTGCCAAACCAATCAACAACACAACGATTAAAGAGAGCTGGGCTTGTTGTTGACCTGTTCTTCCATTCTCCTCCACTGGGGTTCATAGTAAAGACAACATGTAAATTACGTTGCACTGTGATTACAAAATTGCGCCACAATTCTTCTTCACTATCTGCGATGACCGAATTACGGGATGCGGCATCTCTACAAGCACTCATGAGAGACATATAGTCATCTCCTTCGAACAGACCGGGAACCTCACCACTGGCCAGAAGTGCATTCATTGCCTCAAGGAAGCCACTACCAAGAGCATTCGACTCATCAAAAATAAAGCAAACCTGTTCGCCTTCAATACCAACTCGGCGCATAATCGTACGAAGATCTTCATTAAAATCCTCTAAACTATACTTCGAATGAGCTTTTATCTGGAAGATTGACAACCCATTCATCCAACTGACAAATTTACTCAATACTGTTTTACCTGCACCGCTATCACCTATCAATAGACAATGACCCATGGGTTGGCGTAACACACGGTCAATACGCAAGATGTGATCCATAACTTCATCAAAAATAACAAGAGGAACATCTAACTCTTCTTCATAAAAGATGCGCAGACGGGCTTTCAAAAAATCTTTCAATTCCTCTCTACTAACACGACGAGTATCCTTACTCATCCAGTTACTGAAAAAGATTGGACGAGCAAGTGCTTCTTCATAGTTAACACCAGCGAAATGTTTTCGAGCAATGTTATCCACGGACTCTTCACACCACTCTTTCTCTTCAGGTTCAACGAGCCTATCACAAAATAGTCTCAAGGCTTCATGTGCCCAAATTCGTACTAATTCGTCACGAGTGAGGCCATCCATATTAACAACTGCTTCATATATACCTCGAACCCACCTACTCAGTTCTCTGGGAGAATAAAAATATTGGGGTTGCATTTCAGGAGTGTATTTTTGCTTAATCTCACTGTATAACTCAACCATTGCATCTGTCAACGCAGAGGTTTCACCTTTAAGATTTGGAAACAATTTCATCATAGCTCTATTGAAAGTGCCATAAATTTGAACAAGGGAGTCATTTGCTGGGAAATCGACTAGCAGCAAAGGAGCATGACGTAGGAATCTCGAAGACATGACGACACGCCCAGCATCAGTTGGAGGGTTACAAGCACCTACAAACTGGATTCGATTGATTTTGACCCACATATTATCATCTCGCCAAAATCCACCTTGTTCAACTAATTGCCTCATAAACATAATCACTCTTTGAGTACCATAGGCATCACTCTCTGGTAGATTGATTTCATCGCAAAATACCACAAGCCAATTATTTGCCCCTAGACTTTCTGACGGTTCAAGCACAATATCCTTTCCTTTCCTCACATAATTACAATATTGGGAAAATGTTTTCAAAATTATTTCTGGTGTTGTTTTGCTTGAGAAGTTCAAATTTGCCATAGTAATGCCTTGAATAGACTGAAGGACGTTTGTAAGTGTCATCGTTTTACCTGATCCAGGAGGTCCGCACAATATCAATGGCAATCTGCTTGAAAGCCAGGCCCCTAAAACATCAGAGTGACGAACAGTGTCAGTAGTAGTGATCACAACGTCTGTGGCAACAACTTTGTGACTTTCGATTTCCATACGGGGGACACTTTGGCTCCATAACTCATATTCACCATCACTAATTCTAACACGATAATCGGAAATATTATAGCCAACATCTGGTAGTATAGTTCCACTCGCTCGAAGAATCATATCTCCAAACTTCTGCCTGACGGACCATGTTGCACTACCAGCAAATGACCATTGCAAACAGTGTAGCATCCAACGCTTTGCAAAATTATTGAGATGCTCACCAGACATGGGAAAGTCTGGATGATTTTCATCATATTCGATAACATGTTCAATACCCTTAATGAGAAGAGCTTTGAAAGATTGAAGAAGTCTTTCTCGAGTAGGAGCCATGATATGTTCTTCACTTAAAGCGGCCATCAAGGCATCAGCAACTAATGAAGCACTGGTATCTTCATAGACTATATCTGATCGCAGAGCATCCAAGAAAGCACCTTGAGATGCAGGAGGTTCTGTTCCATTACCCAATACATCCTTGGTCTTGAGAGAAGAGAAGAGATTTTGAAGACACATGTCTAGTGAAACAGTGTCTTTACTGAACCATACCATACCGCAACGTGATACAGTTGCAGGAGTTGCCTGCTCCAAACTATCAACTTCCAGAATGATCCTGAAGTTATCTGGGATACTGAGTCGCTCTCCACTCGGAAGCGTCAATAATTTATTATCATCAAGCACACTATTCAGGTTCTCTGCCCATTCAGGGTCTACATCACCATCAAAAATAACCCAATGGCGACGGTCTGCCTCACCCTTTTGATTGGCAATAATCTTGCGCAAAATGCTTGTGAAAACTCCATCTGTCCATTCCATTGTCGTCCCATCAAGTACACCATATAAACCTTCCTTATCCATAGCTTTTGGATCAATGACGTACATTTCACCCTTTGTTCCATCGATTTTTTCCAAACCTGCCAAAAGAATCTTCAATGCACTAGACTTTCCAGATCCGGTTGATCCAACCAACATTACTCCATGTCTCATATCAAGTACTTGTCTCAACTGTAGATTTTTTTGCATCCAATTCTCACCAGGAGTGTAATTCATTTTCTCGCATAAAGAAACTAATTCTTCTCTGAGCTTGTCATCTTCCATCTTTTGCAATTCAGATCCTGGGAAGACTTCGTTCAGGGTTTCGGCAAATATTTGCAAATCTTCTGCAACAAGCTTTGGTAAGACATTATTACAAGCTCCTTGTATGAGCACATTTTTCTCAATAGTATTTACATCCAAATGTGCAGAGCCCTCTAATGATTTCCGTTTCAAACTTCCCATACTGATAAGTAAAGTTTTCAAGGCTCTCAGACTGAAATCATAATGACTCTGAGATGACATTCTTAACTCACAAAGCTCGAATAGACTCACAACCTTTCCAGATAGTTCAGTAGCACTGACAATACCTTGACTGTACAACATTACTTGGGCAATTAACTTTCGGTCAGGAACAACCATCGCCACTGATCGAAATAGTGACTTCAAGTTATCTGGGAGGTTACTACGACCAGCGTAGCCAGGATTCATGGTAACGAAGATCCCAACATTTTCATGCAGACGTATTGGTCGACCGAGAAGCTCAATGCTATTTTGTCTCTCAATGAGTCCGCGTTGGATTGTCAAAATCTGTTGACTTACTGCACTCAGAATACGTTCTTCCAATCGATTAAATTCATCAAAACAACCCCAAGCTCCAACCTGACATAAACCGCAGAAAATACGGCCCATTGCCCCAAAGTCAAACGCCTCATCGCAATTCATCACCACAACAAAACGACCAAGTTGACTGCCTAAAGCTTTCACTGATTCAGTTTTCCCTGTTCCCGCTGGTCCGAAAGGATTACCTCCCATACGGAATCGCAAAGCTTGAGTGAGAGTAAGGTAGCATCTATCTGTTAGAGGAGTTTGGACTAGCCTTTCTCCAATACCAAGGTATTCAAAACCATAAAAGAAATGGGCATTTGACAACGAAATGCGGAGTTTTTCAGTGAGATTTTCAGCCTCGGGACTGTATTTAAATCTGAGATGGTAGAGCCATCTAAAATCGTTTGGATCGGTCACTTCACTAGAACTTAAAGAGCCAGTAACGTCACGTTGGTGAACCAATTCGGTGATAAGCTGCTCAAATTTCTTTCGGTCATCTGATCGCAAGTCATGTAGAACAGTCTCTGCCATCACTTCTAGCTTTTGCTCCAGATCAGAGAAGACCTTTTGCAAAGCACCTTTAGCTGCTCCAGCATTACTGAGAGCTTTATCAACCCCCATACTCCAATTGATTAACGTAGCAAGAATCATGACTTGAGCAGGATACTTTTTGCCCCATTCAACAAACTTATCACCTGAATTATTAGATGACGTAGAGGCATCTTCGTTGACAGCCTCCAACAGCAATGTTGCCAAAGTATTGTGCATTTCATCTTCTAGCTTTTTAAGCCAAACCTTTGCTGTGGTATTTTTAGATACTTCGATTGAATTGTTCATCTTTACAACCTCTCCATCTTTGCTTACCATGGCGTCAAATGAAGCAACAGTGCCATCTGTAAGCTGTGCTTTTGTATCAAACCTTGCACTTGCCATACCAGCAAACATCTTTCCCACGTGAGCAAGAACCTTTCCCGGTTCATCAGAATTTCCAATAATTTCTAATAAATCGTCATCACCAAGGAAATAGAAACGGGCAAAATCACTTCGCTGCTTTGCAAGGTAGTCTCCCAATGCACGTTGAATTATGATCATCAAACTTTCAAGACGCTCAAGAGTTCTCTGTAGATTTTCAATATTTAGCGTCTCTATCGCATACGGTCGGCTTGAAACGCGTCTCATCAGTGATACAAATTCACCATCAACATTCTTAAACCTGGACCATTCCGTTGGGAGTTGGGCTTTGATATCTGAACTTCCAAAAAATATGCCTTCCAAATAGATCCATCTCCTTTGTACATCAACCCAGGAATCAAATGCTGCACGTAGACGAGTTAATCGATCCTCCCATAGTTTTCCTTCTTCTTGAAATTCATTCACTGCACGATAATAAGGTGAACTTTTCATCAATACCAATCCACCCAGATGATCATCCAAAACTGTGAATAAATTATCCCATCCTCGAATAAGACGAACACGATTTTGATAGAGTACAAGATCTAATTCCTGCTTTGTCCAACGATCGCGCACTTGAGTCAAGAAGACTTCAAGAGCCATTTCACCTTGAGCAATAGTTAATATTTCCATAATTTCTTTCTTGCTATCTAATACACCATTGTCCCAGAGTTTTCCCAAATTCAAGTCAGATAGATTACAACGAATCCCCAATTCTTCAAGAATTTTCTTCCAATGTCTATCTTTCAATGCTTCTGTCTTTAGATCGCTGAGGATTGAGTATCCACTGATGTAGGACTTGATTAAATCATTCAGGTGGATATAAGCATCATACTGACGAATCTTGTTTGGAAGTGCCCTCAATTCCAATGTAATATCATCCAATTGCTTTCGAATCTTTCTTGGTGATGTTGATACCCAAAGTGTATTCTTGAGCTCACCCAGCTTTTCATACGGTTCGGTAACTGCATTCCATACTTCTTTCAGGTCAGTTATTTCATCAATGCAATCAAAAATAGCATTGTTACTTCCACTTGCTTCTAATTTAAGAGCATCCTTGGCTTTTATGATGTTTTCACTATCGGTCTTAGCTTTGTTCACGCTCATCTCAAATTTCGTCAAGATATTCTTTGCAGTGTTTGGAACCATATTTCCACTCAAAGGCTTTTCTTGCTCCCAATTCACCAACAAATCTTTGGAACGTTCATCAGCACTTTTCCCTTCTGCAATAACTCTTGATTGAAGGATTGGCATCTGCTCTTCCATGGAAGACGATCGCTTTGCAAGAATTTGTTCCATGTTGTGGAATTGTCCTGTTAAGCGACTACATTCCATCCAGTCAGAGCGGAACACGTGACGCTGTCTCTTCAATAATCTTTCAGCATCGATGAGTGTGTTAACTTCAGAGTTCCATACTTCGAGATTTTCTTTGCCTTCTTGGATGAAAGTGACACCCAAAACAATATCTTGTGTAGGAGTAGAGCTATCAAGGGTGATGTTTTCCAACGTATTCTTTGAATCAGATACACGGCCATGCATTTCTGAAATCTTTTGTCCAAGCATATCCGCAAAGAACGATTGAAGTTCTCTTTGCCAAGAATCATATTTCAGATTGATTTGTGATTGTACCTTATCGTATTTCACCTTTACAGGTCCAAACTCAGCAACTATTGCAGGTGCATCAAGACTATTTCGTAGTTCAGAAGCTTCATTAAGCAATGAATTCCACATAACCATCTTATCACCAACAGCGTTTGCAACATCACTGGCTCTAGTATCCCACAAAGTCTGATACGCAAGCCATTCACTCACAAAATTTGACAAGTCAAGCATATGAGATTCGATGGAAGAATATGCGTTCTTTAATATCTCGGGATCCGTCTCGTGGACAAGATCATCAAAAGCTTTGGATGATGGCTCAGAGGAAACGTCATCAAAGACTTCAAATCTTCCGCTTGTCGGTCTTGGCAAGCAGCAAACTATTCCAATAAAGTCATGTAGCTTTTTCAAGAAGATCGTCCTCACACTGAGAATAGATGGTGAACAAGTAATTTCTTGATTACGAAGAATGATTTCAATAGGAATAGTAGGAATACTATCCATTTTCATTGTCTGAGGAGCATCTTCTCTCTTTTCGTCACCTGAAGTTTCAATATCCTTCTCTTCCTTCGTCTTGTCTGGAGGACAAAATGTGTTGTGCCACGAAACTAAGGCGTCCTCAAGCCTCTTCATCAAAATAACCTTCATCCTGTCGTCAACAGTTGTAACCCAAGATTTTAATTCTGTATACCCAGCAAGACTAAGTTCATCCACTGTCTTTTGAATATTATCCACAACTGCGAGTAGTACATCATGTTTGTACTCAACTTGCATCAGTTCAATTAACTTATCCTCAACTTTATCACAAGCAACCAACAATGTTTCGACCCTTTCTTCAAAGCGAGAAACTAGTTCAGAAAGACCACAAACCCAGTCAGTCATTTCCTTTGTTTCCCATCGCACCCTACGTGATGTCGACTTTCCATCACTGTCAAGTGAGATACCAAATGCTTCGGCAACACAATCGCGGATAGCCTTTAGTTGTGGAAATACCAATGGTTCTAAATCAGATGAGACCAATTCACGTGTAACTTGATATGACCTCAAGGCGCTCTTCAAAGCCATTGCATATGGGTATCGTGCTAAATTTTCATCAGCAGCTGTTGCAAGTGTGCGTGGAATATCCCGTTCAAATCCCAACCATTTGAGATGACGTATTTCTCGAAATAGCAGCTCATACTTTTCATCAAAATTCACTTGTGCAACTAAGGTACTACTACTTCCCTGACGAGCAATTTTGATAGGATAGGTATTCAACCGTGCACTTGATGTCGTTGCCTCCAAACTCATTTGACGTTCCCAATCCGAAACCCATCCGCGGAAAAAGGCCTTAGCATCAAGCTTACTTAACAATTCATCACCACTACGACGTAGTTGTCGTCCCTCCAAATGTTGACCCCAGTTGGGACCCAATACATCACCCATTCGTCTCATGAGAGCATGAACTTGTCGTTCAATCTGCTTGGCCCAAAGGATTTTCCCACTGACAGGAGGAATACCACGAATCTTTGAGATTTGTGATGCAGACGACGTCTCAAACTTTTGAGTGAATTTTGATTGTAATTGTTGAATGGCTTGACCTACGGTCGCAATAAGTTGAACCTGGAATTCCTTCACAGCAGAACGAACTCTTGTACGAGTCAAGAGAGGATTGAACCTTGCAAATACACCAAACATGTCCTCTGCATCTTCACATGCCGTCAACTTTTCTCTCAAGAGTTTGGCCAATCGTTCTTCAATTGCATCAATCTTGCGATCATATCCATCCAATGCATTGGCAAATGCTAAGTTTCCCCTTGGACTTAAATCCAAAACATCGATAGCTGCGAATAGAGCGATGGGTGCTTCATTGACTTCTCGGATAGCAGTCCTTGCTGAAAATATATCTGCGTCCGTTGTAGCATCCTTCTCCCCTTCTTTTTCTGATGTAGTAGTAGATTTACCACTGGTACTACCACCACTACTACCCAACTTATCGCCACTCCCTGCCAAAACTTCCGTAACAACAGCACGTAATTTCTCATGCTGTGTCCTAAAATGATGAATCGCATCCAAACGCTCCCTCAACGAATCATGATACAGAATAATATTCTCCACAATCTGTCCTGGGGTCTTTTCTGCTAATGCACCACGTCCATACCCCCTCTTCCTAGCTTGCTCCATAATAAATTCTGTAAACTGATTATATTGATCTTCAAAGCTAATGAATATGTCTTGCGTCGGACCATGTACACTCTTTTCATATTCGTCATAGGGCATGAGCAATATACCATTGGAACGTTTGTACTTTTCCTTGAGTGCGATGGACATTCGTTGGCGTAAGGTCAATGTCGTTGCTTCCAACAGGCGTACACATCGTTCTAATTCATAATATCTGGATTGACGAACTTTGGGTAGGTGTGTAAAGACATCTTCCATACACGTCGAGATCTTTGGCCAATCACGCGCTGCAACCAATGTTTGGATAGGGTAGGGACGTAAATAATTGGTCACATCAGTTGTATGATGTATAGCTTGTTCCAATCCTGTATTATTCTGAAGAGCAATGGTCGCTACGAAACGTTTGGCTGCTTTGAGTATAGATAGTGTAAGTAGGACAGATGGTTTAGTCAATTCTGTTTGGATGTGTTTGAGTGCCATGTCAAGATTGGTCCAGAAGGAGACTTCTTCTAAATCAGCATTCATATCATCGGCAGTACCATCTGCAACAGTGATAGTCGGGAAGGTGGTAGTGGCTGGTAATATCGTAACTTTCCGAATTTGGGTAATCCAAGTAGTAACACCAGTTTGTACTTCATTGAGGAAGTCATCATCGGATAATTTGGAGGATAAGCCCAAGGCTTCAAAGTCAATTTTACCAGAGGATGGAATGTAGGAGGATGCTTGAGTGAGTATGGGATGTGTATGGAGTAGGACATGTGGGATTTGTCCCAGTGTGGTTCGACGGCATTGGCCTAATGCCACGTCTAATTCACGTAGTTTATCCTCGAGTCCCTCTAATACCTTGGATTTCTTTTTGGAAGATGCTGCTACTGTGGTGGCTGTATCTTCCGCAGTTTTAGAGTCTCCACCGGATGATTCGTTGGCAGGAGTGACTGTGCCAGAAGTAACTCCAACATCCGTCGAATCTGCTTTATCAGCCTGTGATTGTTGTTGCTGCTCCTCTTGAAGTGCTTCAACAGCTTGGACAGCAGGAACGAAACAATGACGTGCATATAGTTGCAATGCAAGGAACGTATTGGATCCAGGATTTATATTGGTCGTATCAGTGGCGGATGATTCCTTTTCTTCCTCCTTGGATTTGGAAGCATCAATGGGAATGTCATCTTTATCAATTCAACAGAATCAACTGCTGCTTCAGAAGAATCTAATTCAATTTTAGGTGCCAATGTCATGCATTGAATTTGAGCAATGGTTCGAATGGCTGTTAGATTGGAAGTAGATGCTTTACCTTCTGCACCATCAGTGGATGCATCAGGTGTAGTAGATGCCTTGGCACTTCGTCCGGAAGAAGTAGCATTGGCAGTAGTATTGATAAAGGCTAATGCACCTAAATTATTCCCATCAAACGCTTCAGTAGAAGCCATGGCTAAGTCATACTCAAAATCCTCATCAGTATCATCGTCAGCATCAGTATCATTTGCCTTGGATTCAGCACCTCCCTGATTAATACGACGAGGTATCCATACGAATAATCGTGGTGAGGGTGGTATATCATCATTTGATTCTGGTTGTGACAGAAATTGTGCAATGGCTTGACTGCTGGATTCATCTTGAGGGTCGAATTTGGCTTGCAGATGGAGTTTACACGCCGATCTAATGTAAGCTTCGGGTGTCATGCGGCCCCGGCCACCACTACCCATGATTCTAATCTCCTCCTTATCTAAATCTCAATATAAAGACAAAACTATTGAAATATCAATGTTGAAAATTCCTGAAACTACTGTCGTGTTGGATACGGGTATTCGGAGCCACAGACGGCAAATGACACAAGATATAAAACTCCCGTCTCAATTCAATCGAATCTTTCTAACGAATGCAACCGCTGTATCCAATGTCTCGTTCTATAGTCTACAACGATTACTGTATCAACGTAGTTAATGTCAAAGCAGATAATGGATATCTCTCTTGGTGACAACACGAAGCTTGTGTTTGACGACTGACGGCAAATCGAGCTAGG
>Ga0115103_1195493_pt1 | contig 13844 bp, 24 predicted proteins | sample MBTome_2_FD_89643 | JGI IMG/M metagenome (GOLD analysis project Ga0115103, IMG submission 89643) | Marine eukaryotic communities from Pacific Ocean to study complex ecological interactions - MBTS_5May14_M1_3um Metatranscriptome... | ecosystem: Environmental > Aquatic > Marine > Oceanic | place... | reverse complement strand
GTGAAATATTTATTATATGATCGTATAATATGTTATAAATGTGGCTAGTATGGTAAATATCACTCGAGTGGAACCTCTTTCTTTGGTCCATAGGCGTCAGACACACCTTCCACATCGAGAATAATTGCAACACCAGCTAAGATCCATTTCTATGGTGGCAGCTTAGTCTTCAGCTGTGCTGTGAATACGTAGTCCTTTCCTCTGTTAGTCGTCTTGTATACTGGGCATTGGTAAACAGATTTGTCCTCCTTCACATCGGTCAATGGCATGGCCTTGAGGTTGATTACTGGGACAACGGAGAATTACTTCTTTGGCTTAGACTCCTCAAGTTGTCCGACAGATGCGTCCCATCTGGCACCCTCAACCTAGAATCCGAAGATGCAAGCACCCTCCTTGACTTGTGAGAGGTCAAGTTCCCAGTAAATCTTCTTGAGTACAACAGTCTCGATGGTCAACTTGTTCAGTTCTTGTTGCTTTTCTCTTGCATACACTTATTTAACAGCTGTAAGGAAGGATTGTGGGTTGAATAGTCTATTCATGAAGGTCACTGATGGCTTCTTTGATGGATCGTCCTTCCAGTTGTTAAGCTGCTCGAGTCTTGCTTTCAAGTTGTCTAACCATGATCCAAGACCACGAGTGCTTGTGAAACCTTTCTTAGCCCATGGAGCTGGCACCTTATTCAACACGATTGATTGCATGAGATTCTCCATGTTCTCTGTCATAGTGAGCTCTCCCTTGAAGGCAAGCTCAAGCTCTTGAAGAGAAACAACGATAACATGGATGAGAATATTCATGTATTCACACTCTTGCATGAACACATTCTGGTATGGATCTCTTGATTCTTCTCCTAGCTTCGATGAAATATCCTCAATATTCAATTTGTTGCTATCTAGTTGAGCCTCCTCATTGACTCTCTGGATGAATTCAACAACCTTGTCTTAAGAGGATCCGCCTCCGGCTCCGCCAGATGAACCGTCTTTTGGTTGAATCTCTTGCAAGATTGAGAACAGCTCGATACATTGACTTGTTCTGAAATCAATTTCAGCATTTGAGTGCATACCATATGCGAGTGGGGTCTCTTGTGGGCACTCAAGTTCAATATGCTCGGTATACTTATCGTATGGGAGTGGTGGTGGACACTTGAATGAGATGTTTTGAGTCTCGACGAATGGGAAGAGTTCAGCCTCATCTAATAGATTATCATTCATCAAATTGTCAAGGAAAGCAGTGCAAAGACGTCTATCCCAATTGTCGACAATATGTCCTCCATACATAATGTCACCAAAGATGTATTTTAGATCGGCCCATGGAATCTTTCCTGATTGTGCATTTTGCTCCATATAGTTGTTCAAGACAATAGAGGAGTCTCTAAGATCTCCCATACTGAATGGATATCTCATGTTCCATCCCTTTGGTCCGAACTTTCTTCTCTCGAGCATGACTGAATGGAAGTAGCAGAGTCCGAACAAAATTGTCTTAATCTTTGGATCTTTGTCTTCGACTTCAACCTTATCGAAGAAGCGGAAGGCTCTCATCATGTTTTGCTTGAGACCTTGAGGTGGCTCGTTAATCAACTTAATTGATCTCTCAAGGAGTCCATTTGGAATAGCCTTTGATGGGTCTGAAGACACAAACAATCTGAAATCTTCATGTGATCCCTCCAATGCGAAATCATCAAGCTTCTTCTCAAGTTCAATGAGGAATCCTGGCATGAGATGAATGTTTTGGAGCATGACCCAGTGTCCCTCTTTGTGACCTTGGTCAAGTCTAGCCATGGCAATGACGTCTTGACCTTGGCCAAGAGCAATTTAATGAAGTTACTTCTATGGATCAATTCCATTCTTCACTGCAAGCTCTTCAACATCTTTGACTGGGTTAGAACCTGGTGACAAGATGAAGTAGATTGGAGTCTGTGGGGTGGAGTCATCATAGGCGGATGTCAGAATTTGGAAGAAATTGGAGGCTGAATCACAGTCAACAAAATCATTACCTGATGGAAGGACTTTTCTGACAAAGTTCTCCAGAGCTTGTGTGATTCTATCTGGTCTAAGAACTCTAATAACCAGAAGTTTCTTGAATGGCTCCTAATCAAGACGTTTCCAATCAAGAGGAAGCTTTTCGTCCTCTGGAGTTAATTCGTTGTACCAATCCTTGAATCTGTTTGGAGCTTCCTTTTCAACGTTTTGAGCAAAAGCTTCAAATCCTTCAATCTCAACCAATTTTTGGATTCCAAACCAGGCAAGGTCTGGCAACCATTCTTTGAGGGTATTTGGTGCCTCCATCTTGGTTGGGCAGTTAAGTAGGAAGTACATCTCGGAATCAGTGTAGTCAACTTGGATGATCTTCTTTTGCATCAATCTGAACGTCAATTGGCAAAGGAAGATTTGAGTATGCTTGACAAAGAGACCTCTGGAGACCCATTTAAAGATGGTCATTCTGATCATTGATCTCAAAGCCAACACTCTTGGCTCTTCATCCTCAAATTGTTCAGTTTTGTCAATAGCTTTGAAGAAGAATGTGGTGAAAGACTCAAGTGAGTATTGATACATGTGGTCAACAACCATCAATTAAATGAGCAAGAAATAGAGCATGGCACCTTCAGCAGCCACACGTCTGTACACTTCTCTCAAGGTGTTGATTTGTACCTCTGTTTCCTTGGCAATAGCCTGTTGCTCTTTGATCTCAGTTGATGTCTTCTTGGTAACCTCCAGAGATTCGATAAGGGCTTTGTTAGATAGAATGGTTGCTGGATCGGCATCTGACAAGTTTTTAAGCAGATCAGATTCCAGTTTAGCCAGGGTAATCTAGAACTCGTTCTATCTATTCACCAAATCTTCCTTTGTTTGCTCAAGATCTGGTTTCTCCACTTTAACAACCATAGCAAGCAATTGATCTTCAAGTCCACTTTCTGTGACAATGAAGTTGATGATGGTACACTGGGCGGCTGTCTCTGGCTTGTAGTGTGGGTTCAACCATTTGGTTTGGAGATAAAGACTGAATGTTCTATGAACTTCAATATCTTCAGATCCTAATTTGACGAATTAGGTCTTACCCTTCTTGACGAATTGTCTTGAGAGGAGTGGGTCTAAAATGGCATCAATTTCTTGTCCGATAGACTCGATCATGAGAACCTTACCATTTGAGACAGCGTCCTCAACCTTCTTTTGCCAATGTTTCTGACTGAGTTGAATGGAAACCATATCACTTCCTTCGTGTCCCTTGATCCACTTGATACCTTGGAGTTGAGGATCAATGATCAGTGGGTATCTGCTGCATGAAACAACAACTGCTGCGTTTTCAAGGGAAACTCTGTCTGCTGGCAGACCCTCTTATTTCCAAATGGCTTACTCTGATTGATTAGCCAATACATCCAATGGATCGATACCTGGTGTGTATGGGATCTTCTTTTCTTCAATATCTGGAATCCAAGTGTTTTTCCAAAGGACTGATCTGAAGTTTGATGAGAATGGACCAATGTACGAGACGAAAGCAGCGGACACGAGTGCATTACCAATCATGAGAATTCTCTCGTTCTTGAATGACTCGACATTGTTTTCCCATCTAGTCTTTTCATCAGCCAAACCATTGACAAGTCTATTAGCCAAATCAAGTTTATCTTGAAGGCCTTAAGCCTCATCCTCGACTCTCTGTTTATCATCCATGGCATTCTGGAGTTTCTACTTCAAGGCATCAACTTATTCATTGATCTATCTGACCTTTTCTTTGACGACTGCAAGGTCAGCTTGCTTTTAGTTTGCTAAGTCTTGGGCCTCTTGTGCTGTGTCCTTCAGTGGCTTTACCTTTTTGAAAATTGTATTGTATCTAACAATATTCACAATCCATGCACAAAGGAAGGCAGCTGCCTAGGATTTAGTCCACATTGCTTCTTTGTTGAACCATGGTTCTGCCAAGATTGGTTTAAGCATCTCAAGCTTCCATTCATCAATGTTGTCACCATCGAATTCTTTGATTTCTTCAATGAATTTCTTTGGTTGACTCATCATTTTAGCTCCTTGTGGCCATCCATGATTTTTCTTTTCACCATTCTTCAAAATCAAGACAGCCTATGCCACAACAACACAATTTGGTGGTGGGGTAGTTAGGGATTTAAGCTCCTGGATAGACTTGACTTCGAGACAGGCAACAGCCTTGGTTGCCTCTTCCATAGCTGGAATAGCCTCATCCAGTTCAGCTTGAGCCTTAGCCATCTCAGCTCTGGCTTCATTAGTTGCCTCAATAGTTTCTTGCTCTTAAATTGCTGCCAACTCTGCATCCTTATCGGCTGCTGTACTCTCAATTCCTACCTATTCAATAAGAGCATCAGTCTTTGTCTTTTCGATCTCTACATCCTTCATCTTGACCTCCAGAGCCTCTTGGAGTGAAGCAACTTGGTCAGTGGTACTCTTCATCGTAGTCAGACCTACCTCAAGTCTGTTGATCTACTCAGTGATCTTGTTAGTCTCTTTTCCTTGGAGTGATAAGTAGAACTTAATCAATTCAAGGTAGGATGTTGGGGTAGTGTAGTTGTGTCTTCTCTCTTGAGCAAGGAATTCTTTGTTTGCTTCATCGATCGACAAATGAACTGTTGCCATGTGTTGAGCAATGTTCTCTCTGATTTCTTCCTATGGTAATTCCATATTAATCAAGAATCGGTTGGCAACATCAATGAGTGCATCTCTTGGCCAGTCATGGAAATAATCCATGGAGGTGCAATTAATGATTCCTGGGAACATTCTTGCTCTGATTCTGAAAGTGTCTCCGACTGGAGAGAAGCAGAGACAAAGATGGAGGAATTTCTTCACCTTATCAAGGAAGAATGCGAACAACTCATCTGGGGTGTCTTGAACTCCATTTTGCTTGGCCTCCGTTCTTACTTTACTAAGAAGAGTATCGATTTCGTCTTAAGCGAAAAGCTCTGGGATTGAACCTGTAGACAAGATATCGTTGATAAACACAAGGAATTTGTCATTGGTAATTTGAGCATCGGTCAAGATGAAGAGTAATTGATTTCCAGCAGCTCCTGTTTTCGTGAACATGATTTTGATATCTTCTTTGAGTGATTCAACTCCATATGAAGATGTCACAACAATCCTGAAAACGTCATGTGAGAGAATAAATGATGACAATTTGGCTAAGGATTGTTTTCCAGATCCACCAACTCCGACAAGAAGAGCTGAACCAACTGGTTGTTTGATAATCCTAGCAATTCTTGAGATGTGCTCCATGGCTTGGACGAAAAGTACAAGATTCATGCTCTAGACTTGGTCATTATATTCCTCAAGCTTAGCCTCAAGAATTCCCTTCAAGTGATCAATACTCTTGATTGGAAGATAAGTGAAGTCATGGCCTTCACAAGCTGCGACATAACTGGTGTAATGGATTGGTTCTTCGAGAATATCATCTTCCTTGTAATCAGTAAACTCTTTAATACCTTGCTTAATTAAGTTGAAGTAGGTATCTCTGTCTTCCTAGAAGATCAATCTATCTAGCCACACTCTGTGTGCCTCATGTGCCCACATTCTAAGAATATTTAATGGATTTCCTTTGTAGTGGTTTGGCTCAGCCAACATCAGATTCTGAATGATTGATGAGAAGTCTCTCAAATTGAACTAGTAATGGAATTTCTTCGCTGTTGGCGCAAATTGAGGATTTGTTGCCAATCCTATGAACACCGTTGCTGTTGCATTCACCAGTTTCTGAGATAAATCATGTATTTACTTGTCAAAGTTTCTCAAATGATTCTCAAGAATCTGATGGTAGATCATGATAAGGATTGACTTTTCAGCAGTTGTGCAAGACTGAAGCGTGAAATGTCTGGTGAGACGCATGTCAACATTGAATGATCCAGCTCTTGGATTTTGGCAAGCAACAAACATGATGTCGACAAGTTGCTTCTTTTCCTCAAGATGATCTCTATCATAGACAACACCATAATCAATAATTTGTCTAACTAAGCAGATTGGTGATTGTGTTCCATACTTATCAAGATATGGCATATTAAGGTCATCCATGAAATAAATGAGATTTTTACTCAAGGGTGGTCCATAAGTTCTTCCAGCTCTCTTGTCAATCTTTGATTCGACAACAATTTACAGCTCTTTTGAATCGGTGTAAGAGTTGAAACTGATACCTGCATTTAAGGTCTTCTCTTTGTCAAGAGTGGTGAAGTAATCCTTGATGATGGTTGTCTTACCAGTACCAGCTGTTCCGACGTAGAGCATTCCCTTCTTCTTCACAGTGTGAATGTTCAAGAGGAACCTTTGACGAGTAGTTTCTGTTGTTGGAACAACGAGGTTGTTGAAAAGACCATCATAGTCCCTGTCATATTCTTCAACAATTGTATCCCAGTGGACCCAGTCACCTACAATTGGATCATAGAAGTAGTCGAAGCATTGACCTTTCTCCGGGAACTTGATCTTGGCCATACTTAGACCTCTGATCAAACCATTGAAGCTGATCTTGTCCTCGTCTAGTGAACCACCATAAGCCCACATCATTGCGAAGATGAAGAAACCTTCATAGATGAGTTTGAGCTCATCTTCTTTTGCCTCGGTCTTCAGCTTCTTAATATGCTCATGTTGAGCTTTGATGGAGTGAAGTTGTTCGCAAAGGAAGTCAATGATCGTTGTCAAAGTTTGAACTTGTGACATATCGCAGACTGGAGCAATATGATCCCTCTGTTTCATATCATCAATGAAAGAGTCGTTGATGTAGTTGGTCAAGGCTAGAGTGAACACATTCTCAGCAAACTCATCACTCTTCTTGTACTTACTCAACCAAGAGTCAAAGTATGGTTTCCAGCCGACATCATTGTCGTTGATGAACAGTACACCACCTCTGGAAACGGTAGCTGGAGTGGCATTTCTTAAGTTTGATACCTCAAGAATCAATCTCATTGGTGGCGTCATTGGAATACGCTCCTGTGAGACCAGTGTAAGCACCTTGTTGTCATCCATCACAGTGTTCAGTGATTCAATCCACTCTGGATCAACATCACCATCGAGAATAATCCACTTGTACTTGTGATGTGCCTTGTAAACACCGTTGTTCTTGTTCATGTCTCTCATCATAACAGACATGACGCCATCTTTCCATTCTTTGGTCTTTGGATTCATGCAACCATACAACTCATCTGCAGTCACAGCTTTGGGGTCGATGATGTCGAAAATTGTCTCATGATTCATCTTGTTCATTGCTGATGCGAGGGTCTTCCAGACGGTTGTTTTACCAGATCCTGGGTTTCCGATGATGAAGCAACTGTGTCTAACCTACAAGATTTCAGCAAATTAGACACACTTAAGGATGAATCCTTCCTCTGGTTGGTTTCCTTTCTCTCTGGTTACATTGAAGCAAGCTTCCTTAATCTTTAAGTCAACTCTTTGTTTAGCCTCAACTCCTGGGAATAAATCTTCAATGAGACCTAAGAAGATAGCTCTATCATCAATTACAATCTTTGGAACATTGAAGTCTCTGAGTGCTCTCTTAAGGATGATATCCTCATTGATATCTGGCTCCTCTCTCTTAAGACCACCAGCTTGTCTGAGCACAGACTTTACGGCTCTTAGACCCCAATCATAATGAATTTGGTCTGAAAGGAGACTCTTTGCAAGGTCGTACAGACACATGAACTTCTTTGACAGTTCTTTGGCCGTCTCGAAACCTTCAGAGATAAGCATGTTCTCGCAAATCAGCACCATGTCTGGAACAACCATAGCGCATGATCTGAACAAGGCTTTCAAATTTTCTGGAAGCTCAGTACGTCCAGCATAACCTGGATTCATAGTAATGAAGAATCCAACAGTGATTTTAAGACTAATGTCATCTTCTTCGAATGTGAAGATGTTGGCGGCTGGGTTTATCTTCATTTTTCTAACAGCGTCAAGCACATACTTGACCTATGTTGAGACGACAGAGAGTACCTCAATGGAGATTCTGTTGAACTCATCAAAGCATCCCCAAGATCCTGTTTGGGCCAATCCCATGAAGATTTAAGCCATGGATTTGTAGTTCATTTGATCAGAGCAGTTGAAGACAACAACTGCAAGACCAAGAGCTCTTCCAAGATCCTTGGTGGTCTCAGTCTTTCCAGTACCAGCTGGGCCTGCTGGAGCTCCACCCATAGATAGATTCAAAGCTTATGTCAAAGTGATGTAGCATCTATCGGTCAATGGGGTGATGACAAGTCTTCCAGTGTTTCCAACATATTCGTAGTTGTACCAGGTGGCCCAATCACAGATTTTAGCAGTACAGTATTTCTTGTCATCCTTTGTGCCTGGTTTGCTCTCCAAGTAGAACTTCAACTAACTTTGCCAGGCGAATGATCCTTGATCTGAGATCTTTTTCACAACAAATCCTTCAACCACGTCTCTCTCATGGACATCGATTGTGATGATGGTAATGATTTTGGTTCTTAGATCCCTGAGAAGTGGGGTTCGTACTCTTTCGATTAATTTATCAATACGGTTCTTGATGAGTGTGAGATAGTCTTTCATTGCAGTTTCACTACCTCCTTCAAGCTCCTCAAATGCTCTTGTGGTCTCCTCAGTCCAAAGAATCTGAGTTCCAAGGAGTGAGATCTATGCACAGTAGTCTTCAAGCCACAAGTGTCTCTTCTTGTCAATTTCCCAATTGTCAGCTGTTGTCTTTGCAACTTCAAGAACTTCTTGGAGAGTTTATTACATCATCTTCTCAAGATCAGAGAGATACGATTCGACAGCTCCATTGCAGGTGAAAACACCCTTGAATGGTACATATTCGTCCTCTTTGGAGTACATACCCTTGGCTGATTTTGCAGGGACTGGCTGTCCATCACCTCGGAGGAAGTCAAGACTCTTCATTCCATCGAAGCAGTCACCAAGGTACTCATCTACCTTCTCAGGGTTGTTTCCGTTGGAAAGGATATCAAGCAAAGCACTACTAGAAACGAAGTAGAATCTAGCGAAGATCTTCTTCTTTTGCTCGAGATATTCGTTAAGAGCTTTCTCACATGTTTCAATTTGGTCATAGAAATCAGTAAGCATTGCCTCTCTTCCATCATAGGTACACGCTGTAGTCACCTATGGTTCCTCAGAGGCTTCTCTCATCATCTCTTTGAATTGTTGATCTATCTATTCAAATCGTTTGGTGTCATCCGGAAGCTGAGCTCTGATATCCTCAGATGCCAAGAAGATTGGTTCAAGTCTTTGCCAGTTTCTCTGCACCTTAGTCCAGATATTGATGACTGAGTCGACAGTCTTGAGGCACTTTTACCAGCTATCAACTCTTTCCTTGAATTCTTCAACATCTTTGGAAGACATCATGGTCATGAGATCCATAGCATGTTGCTCATTGTTTTCCACAATATCTTCAAGTTGTCCAAGAATTGGGACCTCTTTGTAGATTTTAAACTCAAACTTGAGCTCATCCCAGACAGCTTAGATTGAGTTTAGTTTGGTCTCAATCTTATCTTCCTTTTGGGCACCCTCTACAAGTTCAGTGACATCTTCTGAGAAATTGTACAATTCGAGCTTGATGAGGTCCTCAAGGCAGAATTTAGGAGATTTGAAATCAACAGGTTGCTCTGTGATCTTCATCAATTTTCTCCAATGCCTCTCTTGCATGAATTTAGAATGAAGTTGGTTAATCAGTGGAAGGATGGTGTTCATGTTCTTCACTCTATCATTAAGAGATTGGAATGCTTTCCAGTTCTTAATATCTTTGTTCTGTGGGGCAGTTGGGCTGCATTGCTTGTTCTTCATCTCCTGAATCAAAGCCATCAGCACGTCGGTGTTGATTTTGTCCCAAAGAGTGGAGGTCCAGGCACCAAATTGATAGTCAATCAGTGAGACCAAATCCCACATTTGTTTGAGGTGGAAGAGCTCATTTTTGCAATCTTTGAGTTGCTTATAGGTTGTCTTCTGCATGTCGAAGAGGGTCTACAAGTCGTTGAGCGTGTATGCCTCCTGCTCCAATTCACAAGTCTTTTTGTAGTATTCATCAATTACCATATAAGCATTGCTGATGATTTCGGGAGATGAATCTTTGGTGTGGTATGGGCAGTTCGACTGGAATTCAACTCTGAAATCACAGATAGTAATGTGGAACTTTCTGAGTTTATCGTTGATGTTTCCTGCTTCTTAGTTTTACAGTGGAAGAATTGTCTCCTTGACTGGACCAAGAGCTCTCTCACTCACTTCATTGAGGTCTGTCTTAGCATTCTCTAGCTTGACCAAGTAATCTTCATCCATCTTGATCTGATGCTTTTTGAGGAGCATGATTGTCTATTTCATGGGATCGATTTCAGCGAGTGTCCTGGTGTTTATCTGCTTGACGTCTCTGAGATGTCCCATCACAGTCATCAGCTTCTCCTTGTCTTACTTAGTCTCGGCTGCTTGTGGAAGCATATTTGGCTGGATTCCATTGCTAACCTCAGTGTTGAAGGCAATAATATTTTCAATCTCTTTGGTGGTGTTGTCCAACAGGAAACTTGTGTATGTGTCGATCCATAGAGTGACTGTGTTATGGAGCTCCTTGATCAATGGGTTGGCATTTACTCTCAACCAACCAATATCAACTGAGGTTTACATCAAAGCGATGTCTTGCTTGATTGAGGTAAGGAATGTGATCTTCTCGTCAAATGCATTAAGATCTGGCTTCTTGGTTTCGATTCCTACAAGGATCTTTCTAGCCATCTGATCAAATGTCTCATCATCTTCCTCCTCTCCATCGTCATTGAGGATCACGTGGCGTTGCTCTCTTGGGTCTTCACCAATATTTAGGAATTCTTGGAAGCTCTCTTCAAGAGTCTGTTTCCAAAGGAAATCTTTGTTGCTGTACTGATCCAAGAAATCATCAGTTGCTCTTTAGATTTCTTTAAAGTTCTCAGTAATGAGCTGTCTGGCACCAAATAGAATGAATTGATCCTTGATCTCAACAAGGTAATCTCCGCTGTTGGTGTCTAATCTTGGCATTTGGATAGAAATAGAGATGAAATCATTAATGATCTTCTGGAGAATATCCTTGATACCATTATCTCTAATGTTTGAGTCGATTGAGGGGTCGAACACAACTTCTCTATCTCTCAGGTCAACCTTGATGTCAAACATTGGTGGGAAGTCTTTTTGCTTGTTGTAAGGAATAGAGATTTGGTTAGCTAAGGAGATCATTGACTCATAGATACCTTCTGTAATTCCTTCGATAACAAGGCCATTAACATAGTCAACATATGATAGCCAAGTGTGAGATTTCTTGTCGGGCTTGATGTTATCTTGAGTATCTCTCATCAGCTTGTGGATTTCCTTTCCATGCTTGCTCACATCCTCTAATCTTGGGATAACCAGGGATTGATGAGTCTGCTCGAGGTCATCTGGGTACAATGCCTTCATTTTCCTCTCGAAGAATGGAGTCTTCTTCCATTCTTCCATCATGTTTTGCATTTTCTTGACGTTGTCCTTCATTTTCTTGACCAACTCATCAACTTCAAGGATGATGTTCATTGCTTGATTGATGAATGGATCAATGGTCTGTGAGTTCCACTTAAGTTCATCAATACCTCTCTGGAGGGCATCATTCATCCTCTTAATTCTTTCGTAGAGTAGAGGCTTTTCTACAGGAAGTAAAGAGGCAACAATGTTGTTGTAGGTGTCAACAATGATTTCTAAGTTACCAGTTTATGTCCTGTAAATGTTTACCTTCTAGTAAAGTAAAGTGGCTCTTTCTGGTACCTTCAAATCTGAAAGGAGAAGATATTTCACCTCTCTTAGAAGTCTTACGAGAACTGGGTCGAAGTTAACTCTGATGAATCCCTCCTCGGCAAGTGGAGTTTGCTCTCTCACAAGAAGGAATTTGTTTAGTTGATCATCCGTGTTTTCTGCAACACCTTCCTCCCACATCTCAATCTTCTTTTGGTTGTACTCGTGAAGATTTTTGCAAAGGGATTGGTAGAGTTTTTGGACATCTTTGTACTCTTCTCTATCCTGGATAGACTGAGAGAGGACCTAGAGCTTCTCCATTGGCTCCTTGATTCTCTCAAGAAGACCCTTGGTCCAGTTAAGTGCACCAGCAATTGGTGGCAAGTTGATGGAAATAGGAGATCTCTCATCAATTGTGTCTACGAGAGCTTTTCCCTCCATGTAGATACTTCCGACAACCTTCAAGTCCTGCTTGTAGAGTTCAAGAAGAGTGATATGCTTCTTCTCAAGCTCATCTTGGATGATTGGTCTGTTCAGGAGTCCTTCAAACGAGTCAAGAAGCTTGAATTTTCCGATAATGGTGTCACAGTCATCGAAACCTTGGGTGAGGATAGAGGCAAGTCTTCTCTCGAGCTCCTTTATTCTTTGTCTGAATGCGTAGAAGTCATCATCGAAATCCTTCTTCTCGATGTCAAGGATGTCGTATGTGACGGTCATGAAGTCACTGCATGCTTCCTTGAACTCATTGTAGATCTGAGCAACAGATGAGGTAAGAGTTCTACCCTTGGTGTTACCGATGTCGATCCTTTGGAGCTTGTTGAACTGGATAATGGTACCAGTCAAGTGCATGATATCCTAGCATCTCTCTGAGAAAGAGTCTAGTCTCATGAAAAGAGAGTTGGTGGTGATCTTCCACTGGTTCTGTGCTCTGCCTTTGTACTCAAAGTAAGCCTCTTTGAACTTCTGGCAGACCTCGAGAGCGGTTGCAAGCTTCTCATGTGCATCTTTCTCAGCGTCTCCTTTGATCATACCAAATATCTTCTCGCTGTCCATGCCGTTCCTGCACTGGTCGATGATTGCATTGCAGATTTCTCTGATGAGTACAACAAGTCTGGATGGAGTGTTGTAGTACTGTGAGTAGGTCCAGATCAAAAGGATGGTGTGCATGGTTGGCACAAACAGATCAGATACATCTGTAAGGTCCTTCCCTGGGTCTGTCAAATCGTTGAACAGTTCAACGAGAGTCTCCAGGTATCTGTAATTTTCGTTGGCCTCGGCTTTGGCGATTTGAACTTCTTTCTGGAGTTTGCTGAATGGACCAGTGTGGGTAGACTTGTTCTGTTCCATGAACTTCAGCACCTTCTTGATCTTGTCTGAGGCAAGCTGCTTGCAGATGGAGTTCAAATTGTCGCTCTTGTTCTTCCAAAACTCGACCTCAGTCAGTGGATTTGGATGGTTACCACTCTTGAGGGCAATCTCTGGGTCTTGCTTGAGGACATTCTTGATTTGCTTGGTCCAGTGGATGATAGCATTCTCAAGAAGGAGTGACTTGTCCTTGCTGCTTGTCTTCTCTGATGATGTGACGTCATTGGGTGGAAGGGGCAACAGTGTTCTTCCCTTGATTTGTCCTATGGTGACAAAAGTATGGGCAAGATATACATGCATTTTGTCCATCAGATCTTTGGAAACGAGGTCTGACCATCCCATCATGTTCTTGGGGTTAGCCATGATGGGCATGTACACCTCTTAGGAGATAAGGTAGAGGTTCTCCAGGATCTACTTGTTGAGCTCCATGAAAATCAACTCAGTGTCAATGTTTTCTCTTTCAATCTTGATTGGTGGATCACTGCTCTTCATGGGCTTGGCTTCGGCTCTCATGATCAGTAAAATTTTCTTGCTCAACTATTTCAAGTTTGGAATCTCAGCTGAGAAGCTGAAGTTCTCACTCGAGGTTGGAATAGCAAACAAGAACTGATTGGAACCCTCCAAGAGGAACTTAATCACTTCTTGGTAGTCTTGGTTCTTGGCAATCTTGTCAATCTTTTCGTCTGGGCACTTCTTCATGCCAAGCAGGCATAAAGTCTGCTTGAGAAGATACTCTTCAACGGTTAGGTCACTTTTTTGGAATAGGCTCATGCGCGATCCTAAACTTAAACTTTAAAGATTCTTATGTTG
>Ga0115103_1669602_pt1 | contig 13846 bp, 22 predicted proteins | sample MBTome_2_FD_89643 | JGI IMG/M metagenome (GOLD analysis project Ga0115103, IMG submission 89643) | Marine eukaryotic communities from Pacific Ocean to study complex ecological interactions - MBTS_5May14_M1_3um Metatranscriptome... | ecosystem: Environmental > Aquatic > Marine > Oceanic | place... | reverse complement strand
TTATAAATGAATCATTCCGTGGAACATAATAGGGCGACACCTCTGAGTTTCCATCTTTGAGGTCCAGATCCTTCGCAAGGAAGTCCTACTCTGAAGATGATGTATCTGTCGGTTCTCTTAGGATACTTATAGACAGGGCAACTATAAGTAGAACTCATGCGTTCTCCATCAGGGGATTTCTTTTTGTTGATGGCGGTGATATAGAGAATAGGTAAGGGTGCGAATAATTTTTTGGGTTCAGGATCATCTAAACCAGCTTTAGCAAATCTTGCACCTTCTAGATAAAGACCATGAATATAGACACCTTCGGATTAGATATCCTTGATCATTTCATATTCTTTATCTTTGACCATCGAGTGATACACTACATCGTCCAAAGACCAAGATTCTTTGTCTTTGCCTCCTCATTTGTGCATTCTAGTGACTTCTTATTTCATAGCGGTAAGGAACCCTTAAGGATTAAAGAATCCAGTCAACCAGAAGGTATTAGGTCTTGAGGTTCTCAACCAATTATTGAGTTGGTTATATCTTTCAAAGAGGGAAGTGACCCAAGCACCCAACCCAGGGAGAATCCAAGAGATTTCGGCTCCTGAAGCATCATACATCCAGTTCGTGGGAGCAATAGAATCAGCGATTTTATCAATGGCGTCCATGATATCAGGGGTCATGATGATATTACCATCAATAGCCTCAATGATATTGGTTAAGGTGGTTCTCACCGAAGTAAGTACCATTTAGAATCGAGTGACTTCTTAGAATAGGAAGACATTTAGAGGAACACTCATGCCTTTGTCGGCTAATCCTTTGGGACCAGAAATCTTCTTGATGATTTCTCTGACTTCGCCAAGATTATAGTCTGGGGGAAGTTTGGATCGTACTTCTCTGGCTTTTTCTTGCACCATGTCGTCTCTAGAGATGTTGGAACCACCGCCTGAATCCTTAGGTCTAGTCTCTTGTAAGGTATTGATCATTTCAAGAGATTCCTTTAATCGGAACGTAAGATCAGCATTGGGATGAAGTCCAAAGACTTCGGGATTATCAATGGCAGGAATAGTGTCCACATATTCTCTGTATTTACTGATTTCGTTATTGGGGTTAGAGGGGATCTTGTATTTGAATCGTTCTTTGGTGGCAGTCCCTTGTCCTTCTGAGATGATTTCAATGAAAGTGTGTTCGTTTCCGAAAATACCTTCTTTGATGTAATCGTCTCCGTAAGCATTGAATAACTCACGGTCGAGATCGTCAGTGATTCTACCGCCATACTACACTTCGCAAGTCATGTATTTAATGACATTGGTGTTTATGGATAGTGCTTGCATGTTGGTAGCAGGTCCTTGCATCAGGTTAGTGATGTATTTTTCAACATAGGCCAAGGAAGCTTCCAAATCAGAATTATTAAATTCGTAAGGTACACACCATCCTAAAGGACCGAATTTTCTACGTTCAATCACAATGGAATGAAGGAAACAAATGGTAAAGGTAAGGGCTCTCCAGGAAGGATGTTCAATCTTGTCTAAGAAATCTTAAGTGATAATGGTGGTGAATGTTTTGAATAAACCAGCTTTAATACCTTTGGGAGGTTCATTAGTCACTTTCAAGGAGGTTTGCAAAAGACCAAGAGGGAATTTCTTATGAGGCTCAGTGGTAATCCAAAGTCTAAATTCTTCATGAATTTGGTAATTACCGGGTTCTAAAATGGATAATAATTATTCCATGAATTTCAAACCCAAGTGGCAATTCTATAAGACCACCCAACCTCCGGTTTGGAAACATTCTTGCATCACGGCTAAGGCTTTCACATCTTGTCCTTCTCCCATAGAGACGGCTTTCAAAGGATATTTCTTTTTCTTCTTGGCTAATTCTTCAATGGAAGAAGTAGGATCCGAACCAGCGGACAACAAGAACAAAATGGGTTCTAAATAACTAGATCCTTCCCAAATCTTATCAATAGGGTAAGAAATAGGCGTCGTGAATTCTTTACCTAAGGTGTTCATAATGAAATTAGAACAAGACACTAAGGTTCTGTCTTCTCTTAAAGATCGGACTAAACAGACAGAAAGCAAGGAACCGATTTCCTTTTCAGCCATGATTCGTTCTTAGAAATCAGGGATGGGATAAGATTCGGGGTCATTCTTATCAATCCATTATTTCCATTGGGCTTCGTTTCTTTGGAAACTGTCGGGGAGATCACGGAAGAAAGCGAGGGGATCGGATCCGAAATGATGTCGGGAAAGGGCAAGAATGTTAAGCCAGACTTTATCAGAAATAAAGGTAAAGGGTCTAGAACGTTCGGATTTGGCATCGAGCGAGGCTCCTCCCTTCAAGAAAATATTCACATCGGCGTTTTGGATCTTTTCAGCGGTGTGAAGAATCTTGAAGCAAATCATAAGAATGTAGGTGATTTTATCTCTTTCGAACAAACCTCTGTTAATGTATTTGTAAACATGGTAAGTAAGATATTTGATAATCTTTTCTACTCTTTTGCTGGGTTGTTGTTCTTTCTCGGATTGGTCAATGGATTCATCAAAGAGTTTCAAATATTGTTCCAAAGAGGAGTTATACATCCAACTGATCATGGACATATCAATAATACAGAAATAGAGAGCAGAACCTCTAATAGCCACAGGTCTATATTATTCTCTCTTTTCATTGATTTCTTTGGTCTTTACTTCGGCATCGGCCAATTTGATAGAGACATCTTTGGATTGCGTTTTGGTCAAATTCAAGACATCCATCAATTCGGTATCGTCGAGTAAGTTACCCTTGGATTAGGTCAAACGTTCCAAAAGATTCTTTTCCAAACGTTAGAGATCTTTCTTGTTGAAGTTCACATCGGCCAACAAGGTATTCAATGAGTCTTCCAAAGATTTCTATTCTTTAGACAACACTCGACCCAATAATTATTGTTCCAAACCTTTTTAAGTGACCGTGAAATCAATAATCGTGGTTTTGGCAGATAATTCAGGAGAGAAAGCAGGGTTAGGGAGACGACAAGTAAGGAACATCTAGAAACTAGGGTTGTAGTCGAATTGAGAGCCGCCCACATCCACAAACTAGTTCTTACCACGAGTTTGGATTTATTTTTCCAAGACGGGATCCAACATAGGATCCACATCATTTTCAATACCCTCGATCACCAAGGTCTTTCCTTCTTCCATGCAGAATTTCAGGAATTAGTCCTTGAATTTAGGATGATTTAAGGTGGTGATGCATCTGGCAGGGTCAATACTTTCGGCGTATTTGTTCTAAATCCAATTTTGACCTTATCCCTAAGGATCAATCAACAAAGGATATCTAGAAGAATTAGTGACCATAATACCATTCTAAATAGAAAGGTCATCCTTAGGCAGTCCCTGAATGTTCCATTCTCCGACAGTGGCATCATCCACTAAGAAGGAAGTTAATTCTAAGGTAGGTGTCACAGGCACTCCTTTCTTTTTCATATCCCCAATGAAATATTCGTTTTGGAGAATGATTCTGAATTCGGCATTGAATGGACCGCAATAAGAAATAAAAGCGGTGGCCAAAGAACAATTACCGACCAATCGTCTCTTCTGCTCCCCAATTTCGGAGGCAAACTTAGCCCAACGATCTCTTTCATCAGTCAGGGAAGAGATCAAGGTTCTGGCGGTGTTAATCTTCTTCTTAGTCTTAGAAGCTTAGTCTTCGAGAATTTACTTCTCAGCCATTTGTTTTCTGAATTTTTCATTCAATTCACTCATGTAAGCTTTGATTTGTTACAATTCAGCTTACGATTTCTCTAATTCCGCATTAGCCACTTTCAATTTACCTTCCTAAACCATCAAGAAAGCTTATTTGGGCTTCACGATCTTGGATTTCTCGTGATATTCGAAAATAGCAAAAGACCAAGCCATAATACCAGCAGCAGCTTTAGAGACTTATTCTCCGGCCTTTTCTGTGAACCAATCTTCTCTTTGAGACATGTAAGGTTCTAACAGTTCGATGGTTTCTTCAGAGATTTAGTCCTTCTCGAAACTCAACAAGTTCTTCATGAAATTGATATCAGATAAGCAAGCTTTTCCTCCTTCTTCATAAGAATCTTGCAAGAAAGGAATCACTCTTCCTTCTTTCTTATTCACTTCGACTTAGACCACAATCACAGGGAGTAATTTGCCCTAGAAGAAAATACACACCGTATCCAAAATGAATTTAATGATAACGGCAGGATTTCTATTGGCCTTCAATTCCACAATATCTTTGGCGTTGAGCGAAGACACAGCGACTTTAGCTCTTTATAAAGCAGGCATAGCTGCTTGTAAATCACGTTCAGCTTCCTCTCTATCCTTAGCAATTTGTTAGGCTTGTTGCAAACATTCGGTAGTGGTTTTCTCGACCTAGTCGTTTTTGGCCTTGGCTTTCTTGGATTCTTTCTCGATATCAGCAATCAACATATCGGTCTTATCAGAGGCGTCCTTTAATTTAGATTCTTCTTCTTTGAGGGAGACTTCCATCTTAGCGATAGCAATAGAAGCTTCGGCAATCTTTTCCAAACCGATCTTGAAATTGCGCTCTTGAATATCCAATTCTGTGTAATATTTCTTCACATACAGGGATTTGTAGGCGTTAAGATAGGAAAGATAGGATTTAGGAGTCACGAAGACTTATCTTCTCATTTTTTGGTAATAGATATCGCACACGGTGGTGACCATTTGATGGACGGAACCCATGTGTTTGTACAATTCGATCTTGGTTTCAGGTTTAGTATCCAATTCCTTGAAATTCTTGATGAATGTTTCAGCCACGGAGACCAAAGCCTCTTCGGGCCAGGGTAGGAACCAGTCAATTTGGCACTCATTGAACAAGGCTGGGAATTTTCTGGCTCTTTCTCTGAATTTCTAACCCACGGGAGAGAAACACAAGACAATATGCAAATTATCTCTCACCTTATCAATGAAATAATTCCATAATTAGATGGCCGAGGGTTCATTGACTCCTTTTTCCTTGCAGAATTCAGAAGTAATGTCGCCTAACCAGGCTTCCTTTTCATCTTTGGCGATCAGACCTGGGATTTCACCCGTGGATAACAACATATTGATGTATTCCAAGAATTCTTCCTTTTTGATTTCAGCATCGGTCATGATGAAAGTGAGGGGTTTGCCTTAATGTCCGCAAATTTCCAAATATTCTTTGATTTCTTCCTTGAGATCTTTTTCACCGAAGGATTTGGTCAATACGATTTGTCTGATGATATTTCGGCCGATATCAGCAGAGAGTCGGGTAAGGGATTACTTACCAGAACCTCCCACACCCACTAACAAGGCAGAAGAGCGTGGTTGTTTGATGATTCTAGAAATACGAATCAAATGGCACATGGCGTCGTCAAACAACACCAATCCCATCTTTTTAGAGGAGTATTTCACGTTGTAGTCGTCTAAGAGTTGATAACAACGAGCTTAGAGTTTTTCAATATTATTGATACCTTCATAGACTTATTCGGCTTGGACTTCCACAATACCATCTTCGTTCTTTTGATCTTCTCTCAAGAAATCCACAAAATGAATGGGGGTTTCCTTTTTGAATTTATCGAGGATTTCAGATTCGAATTGAGTGAAATTTTCAAGCGAGATTTCGTGAATATAGTTCTTGACTTAGTCCTTTTCTTTGTTGTTGGTCAGTTTATCCACAAAGACTCTTTCGCACTCGTGTCTCCAAAGGGCAATGAGGAAGATTTCGGGTTTGAAACCCAGGGTACTGCCGGATAAGACAATATCTCTTCTCACGCCGCACAATCCTTTAAAGATTCTGGACAATTCTCTCATGTTGAAGACATAATGGAATTTGGCAGGCGTGGGCAATAAGGTATTTTTGACTTTGTTCCAGAGTTTCACAGTACCCGCGGTGAGTCCGTCGACTACTTTATTGAATTCGGCGGAGAATTTAGCGGGTTTGAAAATATGTTTCAAAATGGGACCGTAAATGAGTTCCACTGAGCTGGGCAACACCATATTGAAGATGAAGAATTAACGTTTAATACGGTTAGGCACATCGTTTTTACCTCCTCCTGGATGTTGCATAGCACCAATGTAAGAAAGGTTTTTGATGTTCTTAAAGTTACCTCTCATGGATTTATCTAACCAATAGAAACCGCCGTTTTCAATTAATTGTCTGACGATTTCGAGCGTTTCTTGATCTCCCCACTTATTGACTTAAGGCATATTGATATCATCGATGAAGACGGTCATTTATTTGCCTTAGGGAGGAGCAAAATCTTTACCCATCTTGAAATCGCATTCGATTTCTACATTGGTTTAGAAAGTGATGGGTCTGGTAGCTGATGAGAAATTCATTCGTTTGAATAACATCACATCTCTGTTGAATTTTTCAGAGTACATCAAAATACCGGAGGTTTTAGCGGTACCTGAGACACCCACCAACATCACGGCTCTGTTACAAATGTTGGATTTGGGTTATTTCAAAATGGCATCCAGTAGGATATTGGCTTTGAAGGAATCTAAGGTGGGAATGAGGGTTTGGGAGAATTAGAATTACACTGGGGGTTTCCATTCTTCAGGATGGCATACTTTCCATTCTACGCCTTTGGAAGTATCCAAGAAATAATCAAAGATGGTTTCGTTTTGATTAGATTTGGCAGGAATGGGTACATTCTTTTGAGCCATATGTTCATGGAATAATAATCGATCGGATTGTTCTAACAAACCTCCGATGGACCACACCATAGAGAAAATCACATCTTTTTCATAATCTTCATCAGAGCCGTATTTATTTTAGTTGACTAATGGTTGAAGGAGACCAGTCAGGAGATTCAAGAATTAGGTCACTCTCATCACATCGGAAATATTCATCACATTGAATTTGACAGCCTTTTGAAGGGTTTCGAACAAACGTAGTTAGGTGATGTATTTACCGAAAATAGCGGTTAATTTTTCATATTCTTCGCCTCTGTTCATTTCTATTTTTCTGGATTGCACCCAGGATTTGATCACGGGTTCGTATCCCAAATCGGTGGCAGAAATATAGACTTAACCGCATCGAGATACGGTAGCTGGGGAGGCGTTGTTAAGATTTTCGACTTCGAAGACCAATTTACAGTTTTCAGTCATTGGAATACGTTCTCCGTTAGCGAGCGTTAAAATCTTGTTGTCGTCCAAGACCGTGTTCAAGTTTTCAATCCAAATAGCATCCACGGGTCCGTCACACACGATCCAAGTATTGAATTTATTGGAACGTTGATTGGATTTTTGCCATAAGGTAGAGAAAATACCAGGCGTCCAGTCATCAGAGATTTCGGATTTGACCCCATACAATTATTCAGGGGTGATGGCTTTGGGATTTAAGACACTGATTTTGTATTAGGTTCCTAGTTCGGTAAGGGCATTGGTAAGGATAGTCATACAGGCAGATTTACCGCAACCGGAAGGACCGACCAACATAAAACCGTGACGGACGAGGAAGGTTTCGTACAATTAGATGATCTTTAGAATCCATCCTTCATAAAATTGATATCCTTTTTTATCTACGGAGAGTTTGATTTGAGCTTCCACTTCAGGATAATATTTTTTAGGGACATTGGTTTATTTGGGGAAAATATCACTCAAAAGAGACAAAAAGAGAGGAATATCATCGGCCACAAATTTAGACAAGTTCATATCTCTAAGCGATCTCATCATTAACATTTCTTCTTCGGCTTTAGGTTCTCCACGTTTGTTGTTACCAGCGGTACGTAAAACAGAGAGAATGTTACGTAATCCAAAATCGTAATGTTTTTATTTGGATAATTATTCTTCGCAAAGTTTATAGAGAATGTTGAATTTCTTACCCAAGACGTCAATGGCATTATAACCCACTGAGGCCAATTTGACTTTCATAATAGTTTCTCTATCGGGCACCATCATAGTCACGCCTCTGAACAACACTTTCAAGTTTTCGGGGAGTTCTTAACGACCCGCGTAACCAGGGTTCATAGTAATAAAGTAACCCACGGTATGGACAATATCAATTTAGATGGTTTCTTCAGGGAACCAGAATTCTTTCACATTTTGTTTTTTAGCAGCGGTGATGGATTCGACTTAACCAGCCACCACAGACAACACTTCGAGATCGATACGATTGAATTCATCGAAACACCCCCAAAGACCAGATTGCACCAAACCTTTAAAGATTTTGGCCATATCTTTAGATCTATGTTAATCACCACAATTGGTAACCACCACAAAGATACCCAAGGTTCTTCCGAGATCTTTGACAGTTTCAGTTTTACCTGTTCCGGCAGGACCCGCAGGAGCTCCTCCGTAATACATACTTAAAGCCTAAGCCAAAGTAATATAACAACGATCGGTTAAGGCAGTAATGCAAAGACGTTCTTTAGCGCCCAAGAATTCATGAGAATAAATACAGTCCCAATCCGTAATGGAAATGACACAATTGTCAGTATCGTTTTTCCAGTAGATTCTGGTTTGTTTTTACCAATCAAAATCAGCCACATCTTTACATTTGATTTCTACAGCCAAATCTCTTTAATGCACGTGCACCGTCACAATAGTTTCAATCTTTTAACGTTCAATAGAAGAAGTAATATCTTCCAAACACATAGAAGTAAATAATTCCATCATCTATTGAATTTCTCTTCTCTTGGATTCCATAGCCCCTTTTTCGTTCTTGGAAGTTCTTTCCAAACCTTCGGTTAATTTTTGAGTCCAAACGGCTTACACACCAATAAGAGCCACTTAAGGAGTGTACTATTTGACGAAATCTTTTAATTAAGGAACATTCATGTTAGCTACTTAAGCACAAGCCACACGAATAATTTCTTTAATAGTTTCCTGCATTTTATCTTGTAAGGATCTAAGCCATCCTTCAATGGTGCCCTCGCATTTTTGATAATTACTAAGGGAAACGGTTTCTTCGTCTCGTCCCATCACTTAGGTAATAGCTTTGATGATTTTTTCATTAGAACCTTTTTTCTCAGGGTTTTTATCAAAAGTCACTTTATTAATGGCATCAAACAATTTCTCAAAATCTTCCTAAATAGATTAAGGTTCGGATCCTTAAGAAAGAATCTTGAGTAAAGTAGGATTGGATACAAAATAGAAACGAGGGAATTTCTTTCTTTTCTTTTCCAAATATTGTTCCAAAGATTTCTAGCACACATCCAAATTCTTTTATAATTCAGGTAAGAAATCCTTCAACATATCATTTTGACAGCAGGGGATAACTTTTTTAGTTTCGACTGCCTTTTCCATAATCTTCAACCAATTTTTATCAATACCCTAAAATTTCTTAGCTTCCACAGGCATTTATCGAGCAATATCACCTCCAGTAAACACAGTTTCCAAAGAAGTCCAGGCCATTTGTACTTTCACCCACATATCCAAGGTTTCCCCCACTTCAGAGAACACTCGAATCTATTGTTCGACTTAAGGTTTGAAAGGAGCCACATGTCTTTGGGCATTCAAAGCAGCCAAAGTCATCTGATCTTCATCTAATTTCTCAGTAATATTAGCCACACACATACCATTCAAGATACAAGGATAATCTCTGCTTTTACCCCAGGTAGAAAATTCAAAGACTGCATTATCCCAGAAATTCTTGATTTCTTCCAAAGTATACTCAATCTTTAGTTATTTATCGGCTGAATCGGTAATATCCACGATATCTTCCGAATATTTGAGCAAGCCAGCTTCAATCAAATCAGACATAAAGAAATTGTCTTCATTTTCGTAATTGAGGGTCACCCCTGAAATTTCGATGACTTTTTGCCAATGTCTAGCTTTGATAGAGGGTTTCTTCAAATCCATGATAATAGGGAGCACTTCTTTGAGGTTTTCAATTTCAGTCTTGAGTTCCTTGTAGGCATTCCATTCTTTGAGATCTTTAGGGAGACGAATACATTGTTCGCCGTATTTTTGGATTTACTCCTCGATTTCCTAGAATTATTGGATGGTGATATCTGACCAAGCTTTTTCTTTCCATTTAGAAATGGATTCAATGACCTCGGCGTAAAGTGAATAAAGTTTTTTGAGATTCTTCAATTCAGCTTCGGTTTTTTCCAAATCGGGGTACTTTTGATTCTAGAGACCAAACAAATCTTCGCCTGATTTGTAGATCTTGTAGAATTTGTGTTTGACGGAATATTCATCTTCGAATCTTCTAAGACGTTCCATAGCTTCTTTGGGACTGATGTTTTCGACCATAGGTCCGTTCAATTCGTAGTCTTTTCTGAAATCACAGACGTCGGTGATAAAATCTTTGATTGATTTTTTCAAGGTTTTCAAATACACAGATTGCTTTAATTGCAATTCTTTTTATTTGACTTCAGCGTATTGCATAAGATTTTCCCAATTACTCTTCAACATCAAACGAGCATCTAATTCATCTTTGTCAATGATGCCTCCGGGGAGATAAGAATCTAATAAGGCATACATGTCTAGGACAGGATTGAATTTCATATCAATTTCAGCTTATTATCTTCTAATTTCTTCCAAACTTTCCATGACATAACCCAAAGAACCAATATCTTTCACATCCTTGTGTAATTTGATACCCAAGGTTTTAGTCTATTCGGTTAAATGATCCAACATAGATCTAGCACGTTTATGTAAATCATAGGCATATTGATTTTTCCAATCTTTGGCCAAGGATTTTAATCCTTGGCAGAGATTTTCAGTTTTGAGTTCAATAGCACCAATTAAATGAGAATGAGAAATTTTGTCAATTTCATCTTCAAATTAGGAGAATTTCTTTAATTGATCTTCGTAATCTTATAAAGAGGGATTCTTTTTAGTGAATTCGTGAATAGAATCTTAAACATTATTCATCCATAGCCACTCGAATCTCTTAAATCCAGCCAATAATTCATTGACTTTGTTTTTAGTACCCTAAATAGAACCTGTCAACAACAAAATAACTTTCACAATTTCCTTATCTTAAGCAATCATTTCATAGAAACTAGCTTTTTTATCATTATCGGTGTCAGATTATTCCCAATTGAACAATTCTTTAGAGCATCTAAGCACAGCAGTAGCAGCCTTATTAATAGAGGCTTAGATTTCTTCTTGGGAAGGATTCAATTTGACTTTTTTGAGATCTAATTGAAGATAGATTTCAAAGAAAGGTTTGGGAGCAGCACCTTTATCCCCAGCATCTCTTTATCCACAAACTCTGTGTTTCATGGCATTTAAAGAGTTTTGAGTAGCACTTAACAAAGCTTGATACAAATACCAGAAATAATAACGTTTGATACGTTTGGTTTCTTCTTAGAAGACAGGTTCGACGTGAGGATCCAAAGGATATTTGAGAATAGTGTAAAGAAGATCATCGACGGCATGTTCAACTTCCACATTCTTAGACACAAGATATTAGGTTCTTCCTTTAATGAATTCTTCTTATAACATGACAAATTAGTCCAAAGTAAAAGGTTTACTTTCGTTTTCAGGTAAAGAGACTAAGGTCACTTTAGAGACTTATTTCAAGTTACTTTCAATACGATTTTCGATAATATCATTTACATTGATGATCAATTATTCTAATCGTCTTAGTCCATTATGAACATGTTCCAAGTAGGAATCGATATTCATGGAGGTCCAGGTCAAAGTGACCATGCCTGGTCTTAATTTCAACTCCAAATCATCAATATGGGGCCCAAGTAAGGTTTTCATAATGGGTTTTACTTTACCAATGATACGTTCATACTCTTTAAGCACAAACAACAATTCATAATAATAAGCTTTGAATTTATCTTCTTGCAAGAGGATAATGCGGGCACTTTCGGGAATTTCGATACCCACACGGTCCATACACTTAGCTTCTCTAATCAATTGCATGATTTCTAAGTCAAAGTTCACATATAATTTCTTATTTTCTTCGTGTCTAACAATGAGGGTGGCTTACAAAGCAGCTTTACTCTTTTCAATTTCATTGCACCAAGATTGATAATACCACATTTCGTAGATGGTCAATTATTTACCCAAGGTGTTGTAACTACCATAATAACGTTTAATTTCGTTTGAATTAATCACGTTTTCAGGGAACATATTAATGGGACCCGTAATCTTTTGGAACAAGTGTCTAGCCCAAATAATCTTTCCAGCATCTGGAGGCATATTTCTCACAATAGGAGGGTTGGTCTTTTGGTCCGTGAATATACGTTAAATACCATCCAACTCAGTCGCATAATTGTTCAAAATAGCATTGTATTTAGTGGTCAATTTGTGTTTAAGGGAATCTCTTTTAAGAGTAGACTCGAACTTGTGTAAAAGTTTTAAAGAATACTCGATATTCTTAAATCGGTTGAAATTGTTATCGATGAAATTCTAGAGCTCAATATCCAAATGAGAAATCTACACATTGAATTCGACATAGTCTCTGTCAAATTTGTTGTTCTAGTAATCCAACAATTCATGTCTCTTTTTCTTAAATTCATCAATGATTTGTTTAAAATGTTCGGTCAATTTGTCCATGCCTTCCAAATTGTGTTTGGCAAGGGATTAGAATTACTAAATGGTGTTGAAAATATCAATCAATTTCAAGACTCTTCGGCAAAAGAGATCAAATTTACCGAAGATCTAAGTTTCTGAGAAATCGAAGGTTTTTCCTTTGGGCATATCCACCACTTTTTCTTTGGTTTCTTTGTAGCAATCCTTGTATTCCTTGTTCAATTTGATGCAACTGGATAAGACTTCAATCAATTAAACAGGTTCTCTGCCCCAAATATCGTTATTCTTCTCACCGTGAAGAATTCGAGTCTTGCAATTTGTGATCATTTGATTAGTGATTTTCATGAACAACCCAGTCATTTTGTCAGTCGTGTTGAAAAAACGAGCAATAGTGTGGATCATTTTGATCGCATTCATCAACGCAGGGAGGGTGTCAATAATTTGTTAGGGTGTGCCATTGTATAAGGGTTCAACGAACTTTTCTAAAGTAGTCAAATATTTGACATTATCTTTGGCTTCGTTCAATTTGTCAGTCAACAATAAATCCAAACGATTGTAGTCCATAATCAATTTGGAAATTTCTTCTCCATAACCTCTTTGGTTAATATCATGTTATTGTTATCTGAAAAGGAGATTTTTGACAGTTTAGAAATCTTTGTTTTTCAACTGTTCACACCAATTGGTGATTTTTTGCATTCGGACTCTCCAGTAATCCAATTCCACTTTGGGTCCGGCATCAGCTGGTTCTTTCTTAGTTTCACTGTCATCATTCAATAGGTTAGAAATGATTTAGAGCCATTAGCTGAATTTTCTTTCGAAATAATGTAATTTTTCCATATCTTGTCCTTGCTAGTTCAAACGGGCATGGTCGTCTGCATCCAATTAGAAGAGTTCTTAACCAGGAGCCATAGATTAGATGGAATCGGAAACTTCACTCGTAAACTTGGACACAAAAGCCAAAAACTCGTCTTTAATTTCTTATTCACATTAGCCCCAATCCGCACTCGACATAAAAGAAAACATAGGGTTATAAAGATGAGTCACCATCTTATCCAATTACACCAAGCATTTAGGAGATATTTCACCAAAAATAATCTCACCATCATTGGACTCTTGCAAATTCACTTTTTGTCTCTAGTTATCTTTAGTGATAGGGAAATTTTTCACAAAGTAAATGGCCTTATCTTTCAATTTCTCCTAATCACCATTTGTGATAAACAAAGTAGGCTCAGCCCCAACTTCCTTAATCTCGTCTCCTTAAATATCCACCACTTGATAATAGACCAAGATTTTTCTAGGTCCATCGGCAGAGAAGAAACTATTCAGCATCTAAGAGTTCTTTTCAGTTGCTAAAAATTCCTCGACTAAGGTGTCCGAAATACGAAGGCAGTCAGCGATAGTGGTAATAATCCACCTAGCGCGTTTGGTAGATA
>Ga0115103_1524686_pt1 | contig 13860 bp, 13 predicted proteins | sample MBTome_2_FD_89643 | JGI IMG/M metagenome (GOLD analysis project Ga0115103, IMG submission 89643) | Marine eukaryotic communities from Pacific Ocean to study complex ecological interactions - MBTS_5May14_M1_3um Metatranscriptome... | ecosystem: Environmental > Aquatic > Marine > Oceanic | place... | reverse complement strand
CGATTATTTATTATATACAAGAAAGGTTTTTAATAATGTATTTTAAGACATTAATATAAAGAACACTGGGCGCTCAGTTAATGCCGACCTCTTTACCTGGAGCGTAAGCATCTGAGACACCTTCGACATCGAAGATACAGGCAACACCGGCCAATGTCCATTTGGCTGGTGGTTGCTTGGTCTTGAGTTGGGCAGTGAAGACGTACGTGTTACCACGAGTCTCAGTCTTGTAAACTGGGCAGTTGTAGACGTTCTGGTCCTTCTTGCCTGCACCGCCGACGTCGAGTGGGGCGGCTCTGCAGTTGACGACTGGCATGACACTGAATGGTCTCTTTGGATAAGACTCTTCAAGTTGGCCGAGAGCGTTGTCCCATCTGCAGCCCTCGATCTGGAAACCGAAGACGTAGGCACCCTCCTTGCATGGTGGAAGGTCGGCTTCCCAGTAGACCTTCTTGAGGACATCGGTCTGAACAGTAAGCTTGTTGAGCTCCTGTTGCTTTTCTCTGGCGAAGACCTGCATAATGGCAGTGAGGAAGGATTGTGGGTTGAAGAGTCTGTTGATGAAGGTGACGTTTGGAATCTTCGTTGGGTCCTCTTTCCAAAGGTTTAGCTGGTCGAGTCTCTGCTTCAAGTTATCGAGCCATGAACCGAGGCCTCTGGTACTTGGGTAGGCAATCTTGGCCCATGGAGCTGGGATCTGATTGAGGAAGATAGCTCCCATAAGGGCCTCCATCTTCTCAGTCATTGTCAACTCACCCTTGAAGGCAAGCTCAATCTCAGCGAGGGATCCGACGATGGCGCCGATCAAAGCATTCATGTACTCGCATTCTTGGAGGAAAGCGTTTTGATATGGACCTCTCTGGTCTTCAGCAAGTTTACTGGCAATATCATCGATATTGAGCTTGTTGCTGTCAAGTTGGGTCTCATCAGAAACTCTGTGCATGAACTCTTGGATCTTCTCCTGGACGGTTACACCGCCACCAGATCCTGCGCCTCCACCTCTTGGTTGGATTTCTTGAAGGGTCATGAAGAGCTCTTGGCATTGCTTGGTTCTGAAGTCGATCTCAGCGTTTGGATGCATACCGAAGGCCAATGGAGTCTCTGGTGGGCACTCGGTTTCAATGTGCTCAATGTATTTCTCATAAGTGTATGCTGGTGGGCATTTGAATGAGATTGGTCTACCCTCAATGAATGGGAAAAGTTCACCCTCATCCAAAAGATGATCACCCATGATGCTGTTGAGATAAGCAGCACAGAGGATTCTGTCCCAATCATCGACGATGTGACCACCATACATGATCTCACCGAAAATGTATTTGAGATCATCCCATGGAATCTTACCTGAGGAGGCATTGCTTTCCATGTAGTTGTTCAAGACAATGGAGGAATCTCTAAGATCACCAGCGTTGAATGGATATTTCATGTTCCAACCCTTTGGTCCGAACTTTCTCCTTTCGAGCATGACAGAGTGGAAGTAGCAGAGAGCGAAGAGGATGGTCTTGATCTTTGGATCTTTGTCCTCAATCTCTTCTTTGGTGAATTGAGTAAAGGCTCTCTTGATGTTCTGTTTAACACCCTGTGGTGGCTCATTGGTAAGCTTGATAGATCTTTCAAGGAGACCAATTGGGATGGCTTTACTTGGATCCGAGGAGACGAAGAGTCTGAAACTTGGGTTAGATCCTTCGGCGGCGAAAGCATCAAGCTTCTTCTCAAGATCAAGCAAGAAACCTGGCATGAGATGAATGTTCTAGAGCATGACCCAGTGACCATCCTTATGACCGATATCAAGTTTGTTCATGGCAATGACATCCTGTCCTTGACCAAGGGCGATGGTGTGAAGCATCTTCATTGGGTCAATTCCTTGCTTTCTAGCGAGGGTCTCGACAGCCAATACTGGGTTGGAACCAGGGGACAAGATGAAGTAGATTGGGGTGCAAGTGGTTGAGTCAGTGTATGAGGACAAAACGATGTCATCAAAGCTGGAGGTTGAGTCACAGTAGACGTAGTTCTCACCATTTGGAAGAGTTCTGCAGACGAAGTTATCAATGCAAGTGGTCATTCTATCTGGTCTGATGACTCTGACAACCAACATCTTCTGGAATGGCATTTGCTCAAGTTTCTTCCAGTCGAGTGGAAGCTTCTCATCTTCTGGGGAGAGCTCATTATACCAGTCCTTGAATCTGTTTGGAGCTTCTTTCTCGACATTCTGGGCAAATTGTTCGAAGCCTTCAATCTCGATGAGCTTTTGCATGGAGTACCAAACAAGATCTGGAAGCCACTCTTTAAGTGGGTTAGGAACATCAGATCTGGATGGGCAGTTCAGGAGGAAGTACATCTCCTTGTCAGTGTACTCAACAGTAAGGATGCCCTTCTGCATGAGTCTGAAGCACATTTGGGTTCTGAAAATTGGCTTATGTCTCTCGAAAAGACCTCTGGATACCCATTGGTAAATGGTCATTCTGATCATTTCTCTCAGAGCAAGTACTCTTGGTTCTTCTTCTTCGAATGTTTCAGTCTTGTCGATGGCCTTGAAGAAGAAGGTGGTGAAGGACTCTAGGGAGTATTGGTACATGTGGTCTACAATGCAGAGTTGAATAAGCAAGAAGTAGAGCATGGCACCTTCAGCAGCGACTCTTCTGTAGATCTCTCTTGAGATGTTGATCTTAATCTCAGTTTCCTTTGCGACAGTTTGGGCTACTTTAATCTCATTGGATGTCTTCTTGGTGACTTCAAGAGACTCAATAAGTGCGAAGTTTTGAAGAATGGTAGCTGGATCGGCATCAGACAAGTTCTGGAGAAGATCAGACTCAAGTTGGGAGAGGGTAATCTAGTACTGATTCTGTTGGTTCACCAATTCTTCTTTGGTTTGCTCGAGATCTGGCTTCTCGACTCTGACAACCATTGCCAAAAGTTGGTCCTCAAGACCGGACTCAGTGACGATGAAGTTAATGATTGTGCACTGAGCAGCGGTTTCTGGCTTGTAATGAGGGTTGATAAGCTTGGTTTGAAGATAAAGTTTGAAATTGTTGCTCAACTCAACATCTTCGGATCCAAGTTTGACGGTGAAGTTCTTACCCTTCTTGACGAATTGTCTGGAGAGAAGTGGATCAAGAATGGCATCAATCTCTTGACCGATGGACTCGATCATGAGGCAGTTACCATTTGATACAGCCAACTCGACTTTCTTGAGCCAGGCTCTCTGACTAAGTTGGATGATAACCATTTCAGTTCCTTCTTTACCCTTAATCCATTTTTGACCTTGAAGTTGTGGATCGATGATGAGTGGGTATCTGTTGCAACTGGTGACGACAGAAGCGTTCTCAAGAGAAACTCTATCAGCTGGGAGACCCTCAGTTTTCCAGTAGGCTTGATCGGCTGCGTTAGCGAGAACCTCAAGTGGATCAATACCTGGGGTGATTGGGATTGTCTTCTCTGTGATATCTGGAATCCATTGGTTCTTCCAGAGCTCAGCTCTGAAGAGATAAGAGAATGGACCAATGTAAGAGACGAATGCAGCTGATACAAGGGCATCACCAACCATGGAAACTCTCTCGGTCTTGAAATCAACGACATTTTGCTTCCATCTGGCATTCTCATCGGAAAGACCATTGACAAGTCTATTGGCCAAGTCAAGTTGATCTTGGAGGGCTTGAGCCTCATCCTCGACCTTCTTTTTGGCAGTGACGGCATCTTCAAGTTGTTGCTTAAGAGCATCGACCTTCTCGTTGATAAGTCTTACTTTCTCAATAACAATTGCAAGTTCTGCTTGCTTTGCTTCAGCCATATCTTGGGCAGCTTGAGCGGCATCCTTAAGTGGCTTGACTTTCTTGAAAATTCCGTTGTAGTTAATGATGTTAACAATCCAAGAGCAGAGGAAAGCTGCGGCGACAGATTTACCCTTCATGACTTCGAAGTTGAACCAGTCTTCAGCGAGAAGAGGAGCAAGCATAGTAAGTTTCCAATCATCAATGTTATCACCATCGAAACCTTGGACATCTTCAAGGAATTTCTTGGGGTTACCCATCATCTTCTGGGAGTTTGGCCAGGCGAAGTTCTTCTTCTCACCCTTCAGGAGAATCAACACAGCCTTAGCGACTTCAACACATTGTGCTGGGGGACTACCAAGAGCCTTAAGTTCTTGGATGGCCTTGACTTCGAGACAGTTGACGGCCTCGGTAGCTCTCTCCATTGCTGGAATAGCTTCTGCAAGCTCGGCATCGCATGCGGCTTTCTCAGCTTTGGCGGCATCACTGAGTTTGTTGGTTTCGGCTTCTTGCTCTGCAGCAATAGCACCTTCTTTCTCAGCATCTAAACTCTCTTTACCGACGATCTCAATGAGCTCGTTAGTCTTCTCGATTTCGACAGCTACATCAACCATCTTAACCTTGAGCAATTCTTGGAGACCATTGACCTGTTCAGTGGTACTCAACATGGTTTGAAGACCGATCTCAAGTCTATCGATTTGATCGGTGATCTTACCTCTCTTCTTTCCGAGGAGTTATTTGTAGAAGTTAATCAGTTCGAGGAAAGATGTTGGAGTGGTGTAGTTGTATCTTCTCTCTTGGGCTAAGAAAAGCTTGTTGGCTTCACCAATGGACAAGTGAACCTCAGCCATGTTGGCGGCGATTCTTTAGTAAAGGTCCTCCTCTGGGAATTCGATTTCGGACAGGAAACGTTGAGCGACATCGACCAAGGCTTCACGTGGCCACTCATGGAACCAATCCATTGAGGTACAGTTGATGACTCCGGGGAACATTCTTGCTCTGAATCTGAAAGCATCACCGACTGGTGAGAAACAGAGGGCAAGATGGAGGTTCTTTCTGACTTTATCGAGGAAGAAGTCGAAGAGGGCATCTGGAGTGTCTTGGTAACCAGCACCTTTAGCTTCGGCTCTGATCTTACCCAAGAGTCCATCGATCTCATCCTTGGGGAAGAGCTCTGGGATCCAACCTGAGGACAAAAGATCGTTAATGTAGACGAGGAACTTGTCATCAGTGATTTGGGCATCAGTAAGGATGAAAAGAAGGGATGTACCAGCAACTGCGGCTTTGGTGAACATACCTTGGATATCGGTCTTGAGATGCTCCATGTTGTAGCTGGAAGTTACAACAATTCTGACGACATCGTATCCGAGAATGAAGGAGGAAAGCTTGGCAAGAGATTGCTTACCAGAACCACCTACACCAACAAGAAGAGCGCTACCACATGGTAAATCAACGATTCTTGCAATTCTGCTGACATGCTCCATGGCCATGTCGAAAAGTACGAGGTTCATGCTTGCAACATTCTCGTTGTACTCTTCAAGCTTAGCCTCGAGGACACCTTTCAAGTGGTCCATACCCTTGATTGGCAAGTAGTTAGCCTCATGACCTTCGCAAGCAGCGACGAAAGAGGTATAAAGAAGTGGTTCCTCAAAGACGTCATCTTCCTTGACATCTGTGAACTCCTTGCATGCTGTCTTCATGTAGTTCATGTAAGATTCAACATCCTCATCGAAGATGAGTCTATCTTTCCAAACTCTGTGGCACTCGTGAGCCCAAAGTCTGATAAGACCAATGGTGTTGGCTTTATAAGAGGCAGGTTGGGAAAGCATGATGTTCTGAATGACTCTTGAGAAATCTCTCAAGTTGAACTGATAATGGAATTTACGTGCCGTAGGACTGAACTGCGGAGACGTCGCCACACCCAGGAATACTGACATTGTTGCATTTACTATTCTTCCGGATAGATCCTACGCTGTTTTGTCGAACGTCGACAAATGATTATCCAGGATCTAGAAGTAAATTGTTTTAAGAATTTCTTTCTCAGCAGTGAGGCAAGAAACGAGGGTGAAATGTCTTGAAAGACGGAGATCAATAATGAAGGAACCAGATTTTGGGTTCATGCAACCGGCGAACATGATATCGACCAAGAGCTTCTTTTCTTCCAAGTGGTCTCTGTCATAAATGATACCGTAATCGATGATTTGTCTTACCAAGCAGATTGGTGACTGGGTACCATACTTATCGAGGTATGGCATGTTAAGGTCATCCATGAAGTAGATCAGGGTCTTACTTGGTGGTGGACCGAAGGTACGTCCAGCTCTCTTGTCGACTTGAGATTCTACGACAACTTGAAGTGCCTTAGAGTCGGTGTAAGAGTTGAAGTTGATAGAGGCACTGATGGTGGCCTCCTTATCCAAAGTGGAGAAGTAGTCTCTGATGACGGTGGTCTTACCAGTACCGGCAGATCCGACATAGACCATACCCTTTCTAGCCTTGACGTGCATGTCGAGGAGGAATCTTTGTCTGGTGGTCTCAGCTGTAGGGACGACGAGGTTGTTGAAAAGTCCATCGTATTCTTTGTCCATTGGCTCAACTGAGTGCTCCAAATGTTGCCAGTTACCTTCAATTGGGTTGAAGAAGTAGTCGAAGCATTGACCGTTGTCTGGGAACTTAATCTTGGAGACAGCCTTGAAATTGTTACTGAAGGAAAGCTTGTCCTCATCGAGGGAAGCACCATATGACCACATGGCAGCGAAGATGAAGAAACCATCATAGATGTTCTTGATCTCATCTTCCTTGTTCTCCTCTCTCAATTTCTTGAGGTGGTCGTATTGGGCCTTGACGGAGTGAAGATCGCCATAGAGCTTATCGATGATGGTGGTCAAACTGGAGATTTGAGCCATATCGCAGACTGGGGCAATGTGGGATTTATGCTTCAAGTCGTCCAAGAATTGGTCGTTGATGTAGGTTGAGAGGGCGAGCATGAAAGCGTTCTCGGCAATCTCATCTCCGGTCTTCTTGTTCTTGTATTTGGCCAACCAGGAGTCGAAGAATGGCTTCCATCCGATATCGGAGTCGTTGACGAAAAGTACACCACCTCTAGAGACGGTAGCTGGGGTGGCATTCTTCAAGTGGGAGACCTCAAGAATGAGACGCATCTCTGGGGTAACTGGAATACGCTCCTGAGACACAAGTGTGAGCACTTTGTTGTCATCCATGACGGTGTTAAGAGACTCAATCCACTCTGGATCGACATCACCATCCAAAATGATCCACTTTTGTTTGTGCTCTGGCTTGTATGGGTAGTTGTTTTTGTTCATGTCTCTCATGATGACAGAGAGTACACCATCTTTCCACTCTCTGGTCTTTGGGTTCATGCAACCATAGAGCTCATCGGCAGTGACGGCCTTTGGATCGACGATATCGAAGACGGTTGGGGTCTGGCGAGCATCGTTGGTCTTGGCAAGAGTCTTCCAGATGGCGGACTTAGCGCAACCTGGGTTACCAATGATGAAGCAAGAGTGACGTACGACAAGAATTTCAGCGAACTCGACGATCTTCTTGATGAAACCATCCTCAGCTTGGAGACCGCTGTTCTTGGTGACTGATCTAGCGACGGCGTCAAGGTCCATATCGACCTGTGGCTCGGCGACGATACCTGGGAAGAGATCGAAAATGAGACCAAGGAAGATCTGTCTATCATCGACGACAATCTTTGGCATGTTGAAATCTCTGAGACCTCTCATGAGGATCAAATCTTCATTGACATCTGGCTCAGCTCTCTTGAGACCACCAGCTTGTCTGAGTACAGACTTGACTGCTCTGAGACCCCAATCATAATGGATCTGCTTGGAGAGGAGGTTCTTGGCGAGGTTATAGAGGCACATGAACTTCTTGGAAAGATCTCTGGCAGTGGCGAAACCTTCAGACATGAGCATGTTTTCGCAGATAAGAACGATATCTGGGACAACCATTGCGCAACTTCTGAAGAGGGCCTTAAGGTTCTCTGGAAGCTCGGTACGTCCAGCATAACCTGGGTTCATGGTAATGAAGAAACCTACGGTAACTTTAAGACCAATCTCCTCATCGAAGAAGAGGAAGGTGCTCTTGGCTGGGTTGAGCTTGATCTCGCATACGGCATCGAGGACGTACTTGACCTGAGTGGATACGACAGACAATACCTCAATGGAGATTCTGTTGAACTCATCGAAGCATCCCCAAGATCCGGTTTGGGAGAGACCCATGAAGATCTAAGCCATGGAGAGATAGTTCATCTGATCGGAGCAGTTGAAGACGACGACCTGAAGACCAAGGGCTCTACCGAGATCCTTGGTGGTCTCTGTCTTACCAGTACCGGCTGGACCAGCGGGGGCACCACCCATGGAGAGGTTCAAGGCCTGAGTAAGGGTGATGTAGCATCTATCGGTAAGTGGGGTAATAACGAGTCTACCGCAGTTACCAACGTACTCGTAGTTGTAGTAGGTCGACCAATCGCAGATTCTTGGGACGCAGACCTTCTTCTCGTCCTTGGGGTTCTTCAACTCCATGTAGAACTTGAGCTGACTCTACCACTGGAAGAGACCGGAGTCAGTGACCTTGTTGAGGACGAAAGACTCAATGACATCTCTCTCGTGGACATCAATGGTGATAATGGTAATGATTTTAACACGAAGATCGTTAACCAGTGGGGTTCTGACTCTCTCAATCAAGTGCTTGATACCAACAAGGATGGTGGTAAGGAACTCCTTCATGGCAGTCTCACTACCTCCCTCCAAGTCATCGAAGGCTCTGGCGGTTCCCTCAGTCCACATGATTTGGGTGGCGAGAAGAGCGATCTGGGCGCAGTAGTCCTCGAGCCACTCGTGTCTCTTCTTGGCGATCTCCCAATCATCGGCGGTTTTCTTGGCAGTGTCCAAGATGTCCTTGAGGGTGGTCTGCATGCATCTCTCGAGGTCGCAGAGATAGTTCTCGACGGCACCGTTCATGGTGAATGGAACGCCGAATGGGACGTACTCACCCTCTTTGGACCACATACCCTTGGTGCTCTTGAGAGGACCCTTGGCATTTGGATCTTGGATGAAGTCGAGACCCTTCATACCGTCGAAGCAATCTCCGAGATACTCGTCAACCTTAACTGGGTTGTTACCGTTGGAAAGAATATCAAGAAGGGCTTGGTTGGAGACGAAGTAGAAACGGGCGAAGATCTTCTTCTTTTGCTCGAGATACTCGTTAAGAGCTTTCTCGCAGAGCTCGATCTCGGAGAAGAAGGTGTTGAGGCGTTCCTCTCTTCCCTCGTAGGTACAGGCAACAACGACACCTGGGTCCTCACGAGCTTCTCTCATCATTTCCTTGAAGTCACCATCGATTTGCTCGAATCTTCTGGTGTCATCGGGAAGCTGGGCTCTGATATCCTCAGAGGCCAAGAAGATTGGCTCGAGACGTTGCCAGTTTCTCTGGACTTTAACCCAGATCTGGATGACGGAGTCAACAGTCTTGAGGGTCTTTTGCCAGTGCATGACTCTCTCCTTGAATTCCTCGACATCTTTGGAAGACATCATACCCATGAGCTCCATGGAGTGGGTCTCGACGAACTCTACGATCTCATCAAGGGCTCCAAGGATTGGGACCTCCTTGTAATCGACGAAGGTGAAGAGTTGGTCTTACCAGATGCTCTGGATGATGTTGAGCTTGTTCTCGATCTTGTCCTCTTTCTGGGCGCCGTCGACGAGCTCAGTTACCTCTTCGGAGTATTTGAAAAGCTCGAGCTTGATGAGGTCATCAAGGCAGAACTTTGGTGAGCTGAAGGCAATGTTTTGCTGAGTGATTCTCATCAGCTTTTTCCAGTGCCTCTCCTGCATGAACTTGGAGTGAAGTTGCTCGATCAATGGGAGGATAGTGTTCATGTTCTTGACTCTCTCGTTGAGGCCAAGGAACGCCTTCCAGTTCTTGATGTCTTTGTTTTGTGGGCTCTGTGGGTTGCATTGCTTAGTCTGCATGTCCTTAATGAGGGTCATGAGCTGACCGACATCAATCTTGTCCCAGAGAGTGGTCTTCCAGGCCTCGAATTGGAAATCAATGAGGGCGACGAGATCCCACAGTTGCTTGAGGTTGCAAAGGTCGTTTCTGCAGTCCTTCAAAAGCTTGTATGAGGATTTTTGCATATCGAAAAGAGTCTCGAGGTTGTTGAGCTCAGCGGCACTTCCCTCAAGAGCTCCGGTCTTGGCGTAGTAATCACTGATCTTGGCATAGGACTCCTCAATGACGTCTGGGGAGGACTTTTGGATGTGGTATGGCATGGCTGCCTAGAATGTTTGTCTGTACTCTCCGACGGTGATCTCGAACTTTCTAAGTCTGTCCTTGATGTTACCGGCCTCTTGGTTTTGGAGAGGAAGGATGGCTTCCTTGACTGGTCCAAGAGCTTTCTCGCTGACTTCGATCAAAGCAGTCTTGGAGTTTTCAAGCTTGACGAGGAAATCCTCTTCCATCTTGAGTTGATGCTTCTTAAGGAGCATGACGGTCTATTTCATTGGCTCAATAGAGTCAAGAGTTCTTCCTTGGATCATCTTGACGTCTCTGAGGTTAGTCATGACCTGCATGAGGAGTTTTTTCTCCTTCTCAGACTCAGCAGATTATGGGAGAACTTTGATGCCCTCAGAAACCTCGCTTTGGAATTTCTCAATGTTTTTGATTTGTTGAACAGTGTTGTCCAAAAGGAAGCTGGTGTAGCAGTCAATCCATTGGCTGACAGTGTTTTGGAGCTCCTTGATGAGAGGAGTGGCGTTGACTCTCAACCATCCAATCTCTACTTAAGTCTTCATGGAGGAGATGTCATTCTTGATGGCGGTCAAGAAAGTGATTCTCTCGTCGAAAGCCTCAAGGTTTGGTTGCTTGGTCCTGACACCGTCAAGGATCTTGTCGGCCATCCAGATGAAGGTCTCATCCTCAACTTCTTCTCCATCACCATTGGTGATGGTGTGTCTTTACTCACGTGGGTCGACACCAGTGTCCAAGAAAGCTTGGAAGTTCTCTTCGAGGGTTTCCTTCCAGAGGAATTCTTTATCTTTGTACTGGTTGATGAACTCATTGGTGGCAGACTCGATGTCTTGGAAATGGTTAGAGATGACTTGGATAGATCCGAAAAGCTCGAATTGATCCTTGATTTCGACTAGATAGTCACCGCTATTGGTATCAAGACGGTTCATCATGATAGCAATGGAAATGAAATCGTTCATAACGTTCTGGAGAATATCTCTGATACCGCTTCCTTTGGAGTTGCATCCAATGGATGGGTCGAAGACGACCTCACGGTCTCTCAAGTCGACTTTGATGTCGAACATTGGTGGAATCATTGGGTGTTGTTTGTTGTAAGCAATGCTGATCTGGTCGGACAAGTAGGACATGGAGGCAACGATACCTTTGGTAATACCTTCAATGACGAGACCATTGACATAATCGACGTAAGCAATCCAAGTAGCAGATTTTTTGTCTGGCTTGATGTTCTCAGCAGTATCTTTCATCATCTTGTGGATCTCCTTACCGTGGTTTCTGATATCCTCAAGCTTTGGGGCGACCAAAGATTGATGGGTCTGCTCAAGATCTTCTGGTGGGACGCACTTGTTCTTTCTTTCGAAGAGTGGTACTGTAACCCATTTGGCCATCATGTCTTGCATCTTTTTGACGTTGTCCTTCATTTTCTTGACGAGTTCATCGACAACAGAGACATCGGCTCTAGCCTTGCTGATGAATTCATCAATGCCAGAGGAATTCCATTTGAGCTCAGAAACACCTCTTTGAAGGGCAAGGTTCATCTTCTCAATTCTATCAGCGAGGAGTGGCTTCTCGACTTAGAGAAGAGTGGCAAGGATGTCGTTGTACATGTTGACGATAATTTCAAGGTTACCAGTCTATGATCTGTAGATATCGACTTTCTTGTAAAGAAGAGAGGCTCTCTCTGGTACCTCGATGTCGAGGAGGAGCAAGTACTTGACTTCTCTCAGGAGTCTGACGAGGACTGGGTCAAAGTTGACTCTGACGAATCCCTCGACGGCAAGTGGGGTCTCCTCTCTGTAGATCAGGAATTTGTTGAGCTTTTCCTCAGTGTTTTCCTCTACACCTTGCTCCCAAAGCTTGACCTTGACGTCATTGTACTCCCTAAGGTTCTTGCAGAGGGAGGCATAGAGCTTTTGGACATCTTTGTACTCCTCTCTATCTTGAATAGATTGAGAAAGAAGGGTGAGCTTGTCCATTGGCTCCCTGATTCTCTCGTAGAGACCCTGGGTCCAGTTGAGAGCACCAGCAATTGGCGGCAAGTTGTTGGAGATGGGGGATCTCTCGTCGATCTTGTCGACCAAGGTCTTACCCTCCATGAAGATGGTAGCAACCGTCTTAAGGTCGTGCTTGTAGAGCTCAAGGAGAGTAATGTGCTTCTTTTCAAGCTCATCTTGGATGATTGGTCTGTTAAGAAGTCCCTCAAAGGAGTCAAGGAACTTGAACTTACCAATGATCGTGTCGGAGTCATCGAAACCTTGGGTGAGAATGGAAGCGAGTCTTCTCTCGAGCTCCTTGATGTTCTTTCTGAACTTGAAGAAGTCGTCATCGAAGTTTCTCTCCTCAATGTTCATGATGTCGTATGAGACTGTCATGAACTCATCAACAGCCTTGGTGAACTCCTCGAAGATTCTACGGACACTGGTGGTCAAGGTCGTACCTTTGGTGTTACCAATGTCAATCTTCTGGAGCTTGCTGAACTAGATGATAGTGGAGGTCAAGTGCATAATGTCTTGGCACCTCTCGGAGAAGGAGTCCAGTCTCACGAAGAGAGCGTTGGTGGTGATTTTCCACTGGTTCTTAGCCTTGGATTTGTATTCAAAGTAAGCATCTTTGAATTTGGAGCACACGTCCAAGGTGAGGATGAGCTTGTCATGAGCCTCTTTTGGCTCTTCACCCTTGATGAAGCCAAAGATCTTCTCACCATCGATGTCCTAGTGGCATCTGGTAATGATCGCGTTGCAAATCTCACGGATGAGAACTACGAGCCTGGAAGGCGTGTTGTAGTGCTGCGAATAGGTCCAGATGAGGAGGATGGTGTGCATGATTGGCACAAAGAGCTCAACTACCTCCTTAAGGTCATTGGCTGGGTTGGTGAGCTGATCGAACAGTTCGACCAAGGTCTGGAGATACTTGTAGTTCTCGTTGGCTTCAGATCGAGCGATTTGGACTTCCTTCTGGAGATTGCTGAAAGGTCCAGTGTAGGTAGACTTGTTTTGCTCGAGGAACTTAAGCACCTTCTTGATCCTCTCAGAGTTCAGCTACTTGCAGATCTCGTTGAGGTTCTCGCTCTTGTTCTTCCAGAATTCAACTTCTACGAGTGGGTCTGGGTGGTTACCGTTCTTGAGTGCGCTCTCTGGGTCTTGCTTGAGCACATTCTTGATCTACCTAGTCCAGTGGATGATGGAACCCTCGAGGAGCTGGGCTTTGTCCTTGCTTGAGGTCTTCTCGCTGGAAGTAACATCATCTGGTGGTCTTGGCAAGAGAGTACGTCCCTTAATTTGACCGATGGTGACATAGGTGTGGGCCAAGAAGACGTGGAACTTGTCCATCAAGTCCTTGGAAACGAGGTCGGACCATCCCATCATGTTGAGTGGGTTGCCGAGTACGGGCAGGTAGACCTCGTTACAGAACAAATAGAGGTTATCAAGAATCTACTTGTTGATTTCCATGAAGATCACCTCCTGGTCGATGTTGTCGGGGGTGATGACGACTGGCTCGCCAGCATCCTTCTTGGGTGGTGGTCTAGCTCTAAGGACAAGAAGGCATTTCTTGGCCATGAGCTTTTTCTCTGGTGGCTCGAGGGAGTAGATGACGTTATCGGCACCTGATGGCGCAGCGAAAAGGAACAGATGCATTCCTTGTTCTCCCAAGAAGTCTTCGACGCATTTCATTGAATCCTCGTTTGCACGGATTTTTTCAAGCTTGTCGTCGGCGATCTTCCTCATGTTGAGGTAGATCAATGAGTACTTCAAGATGTGTTCATTGAGCTAAAGTGGGCTCTTGCTAAACAGACTCATATTGTGTGTTATATATATTTAGATTTGTT
>Ga0115103_1042849_pt1 | contig 13868 bp, 9 predicted proteins | sample MBTome_2_FD_89643 | JGI IMG/M metagenome (GOLD analysis project Ga0115103, IMG submission 89643) | Marine eukaryotic communities from Pacific Ocean to study complex ecological interactions - MBTS_5May14_M1_3um Metatranscriptome... | ecosystem: Environmental > Aquatic > Marine > Oceanic | place... | reverse complement strand
TCGAGATTATACATAAAAACCCTCAGGTCAGCATGCGATCACCTTTGTTAAGGTTCAGGCTCACTGATTCTTCAGGCAGTTGGGTCCTTGCCGGGAGCGTACTGATCGGAGGCGCCTGGAACGTCGAGGATCATGGCAACACCGGAAATAATCCACTTGTCGGCGTTGTGCTTAGTCTTAAGCTGGGCTTCGAACACGAAGGTGCTCATACGATCAACAGTCTTGTAGACGGGGCACTTGTAGACGGACTTGTCGACCTTATCGTTCATGATCGTGGCCTTGCAGTTAACAACGGGCACAATTGAGAAGGACTGCTTAGGCAGAGACTCATCAATGACACCGCCGTTAATGTCCCAGCGGGCACCTTCAACTTGGAAGCCAAACACGAGGGCACCAGCAGTCTTATGGAGATCGGGCAGATCAGCCTCCCAGAACATCTTCTTGAGGACGTCAGTCTGGATGGTGGTCTTGTTCAACTCCTGTTGGGGTTGAGATTCACGGCAGAACACTTGCTTAATGGCAGTCAAGAAGGAGTTGGGGTTGATCAGTCTGTTGATGAAGACAACCTTGGGGATCTTCACTGGGTCTTCCTTCCACATGTTCATTTGGTCGATTCTTGCCTTGATGTTCTCAGTCCATGAGATGAGAGCGCGCTCAGATGGGTAAGCAATCTTCTTCCATTGTGGTGGGACTCTGTCGAGACGGATGCAATCTTCAAGGGCCTCCATTGCCTCATTCATTGTAAGCTCACCCTTGTATGCAAGGTCGAGGTCACTGAGGGAGCGGAGGATGCCGTTGATAAGGTTGTTGAGCTTTTCACACTCTTGCATGAAAGCGTTTTGGTAAGGACCACGGGTTTGGTCGTCGAGCTTGGAAGCCAAGTCTTCGAGGTTGACCTTAAGACTCTCAAGGCCGAGACCGTTTTGGACCAAGTCGAAGAAATCTTTGATCTTAGTATCCTCAACGGCACCAGCGCCACTGCCACTGGCACCCTTAGGCTGCAAGTCAACGAGGATTTCGAAGAGTTTCTCGCACTGGACGGTTCTGTAGTCGATTTCGGCGTTGGGGTGAAGACCGTAGCCGAGAGGGGTCTCTGGGGGCAAGTCTTGCTCAATGTACTTAACGTAGGCCTCGTGGGAGAGAGGAGTAGGTGTCTTGAACGTGATGTTCTTGCCCTCGATGAAGGGGAACATCTCGGCTTCGTCAAGGAGCGCATCGTTCATCAAGTTGTCCAAGAAGGTGTTACAGAAACGTCTGTCCAAGTCGTCGACGATGTGACCACCGTACATGATCTCACCGAACAAGTACTTAAGATCGTCCCATGGAATCTTGCCGGCGGCCTGGTTGTTGTCCATGTAGTTCTGGAGGACAATGCTGGAGTCACGCAAGTCACCAGTTGAGAAGGGGTAGTGTCTGTTCCAGCCCTTAGTTCCGAACTTACGTCTCTCGCACATGACGGAGTGGAAGTAGCAGAGACCGAAGAGAATGGTCTTAATCTTGGGGTCCTTGTCCTCAATCTCCTCCTTCTTGAAGAAGGAGAAGGCTCTCTTCAAGTTGTCCTTAAGACCCTGTGGGGGCTCGTTGGTAAGCTTGATAGACTTCTCAAGGAGACCAATGGGGATATCCTTGGATGCATCGGAAGTGAGGAAAAGTCTGAAGTTGGCGTTGGAGCCTTCAAGAGCGAAAGTGTTGAGCTTCTTCTCGAGTTCGTAGAGGTAGCGAGGCATAAGATGCACGTTCTGCAACATGACCCAGAGACCTTCACGGTGACCAGCATCAAGCTTGTCGTTGGCGTACTTGTCTTGACCTTGGCCGAGGGCAATGGTGTGGAGCATCTTCTTGGTGTCGAAGCCCTTGGTTCTAGCGAGGTACTCGACGTCCTCGACTGGGTTCACACCAGGCGACAAAATGAAGTAGATAGGTGTGGTGGTTGAGGAATCACCGTAGGCACTCTCAAGAATTTGCTTGGAGTTACTGGTAGAGTCACAGTCGACAAACTGGTCACCGTTGGGCATGACCTTGCGGATGAAGTTGTCGAGGGCAGTTGTGGTACGATCGGGTCTAAGAGCGCGCACGACGAGGAGCTTCTCGAAGGGCATGTTCTCAAGTTTCTTCCAGTCAAGGGGGAGTTTCTCGGACTCGGGGGTCAACTCGTTGTACCAATCCTCGAAGCGCTTGGCGGCGCCGAACTCGATGTGTTGAGCGAATTGTTCGAACAACTCAATCTCGATAAGTTTCTGCACGGAGAACCAAACGGTTTCGGGCATCCACTTCTTGAGGGTGATGGGGAGGGGTGAGTCCTTCTTCTGAGGGCAGAAGATAAGGAAATTCATCTTCTGTGCGTCGTACTCGGTGTTCTCAATGATGCCGAGCTGCATTAATCTGAAGACGAGCTGGGTAAGGAAGATCTGCTTGTGGCGCACGAAGAGACCACGGGAGACCCATCTGTAGATGGTCATGCGGATCTGGAATCTGAGGTCGATAACACGCTTCTCCTCATCCTCATTGGCCTCAGTGTTCTCAATAGCGTTGAAGAAGAAGAACTGGAATGACTCAAGGGAGTACTGGTACATGTGGTCGACAACGTTGAGCTGAATCAGCAAGAAGTAAAGGGTGGCACCCTCGGCAGCAACACGTCTAAAGATTTCTCTCATGTTGTTGATGGTCTTCTCGGTCTCCTTAGCCTCGAGCTGCTGGCGCTGAATCTCGGTAGAGGTGGCCTTGGTCGTCTCAAGGGACTCAATAAGGGAAATGTTGGTAAGGATGGTGTCGGGGTCAGCCTCAGCCAAGTTCTTGAGCAAGTCGGACTCGAGCTGGTCGAGGGTCACCAAGAACTGGTTCTGCTTGTTCACGAGCTCTTCCTTTGTGGCTTCGAGGTCGGGCTTCTCGACGCGGACGACGGAAGCGAGCAACTGGTCCTCAAGACCAGACTCAGTCACAATGAAGTTGATGATCGTGCACTGAGCGGCGGTTTCGGGCTTGTAATGAGGGTTGATGAGCTTGGTCTGCAAGTACAGCTTGAATGAGGGCATAATTTCAATGTCCTCTGAGCCGATCTTGACCTGGAAGTTCTTGCCCTTCTTGACGAATGACTTGGAAAGCAAGGGATCAAGCAAGGGGTCGATGTTCTCACCAATGGACTCGATCATGAGCACCATGCCGTTAATGAGGGCGTGCTCGACGCGCTTCATCCACTTGTCTTGAGTCAAAGTGATGTTGAGCATTTCAGAGCCTTCTTTGCCCTTGATCCACTTGATACCTTGGAGTTGAGGATCAATCATCAGTGGGTATCTGGAGCAGGCAACAACAATGGCTGCGTTCTCAAGAGAGACACGATCAGCGGGTAGACCTTGGGTCTTCCAGACTGCCTGAGCAGCCTCAGTTGAAAGCACGTACAAGGGATCAAGTTCACCTGCGGTGTATGGAATACCCTTGGCGACAATGTCATCAATCCACTGGGTGGCCCAAAGATCCTTTCTAAAGGTGGCGTTGAATGGTCCGATGTATGATACGAAAGCGGCAGAAACAAGGGCGTCACCGATCATGGTGAGCTTCTCCTTCTCGAAGTTTTAGACATTCCTGGACCATCTGATTTGTTCGTCAGCAAGACCGTTAACGAGACGATTAGCAAGTGACAGGTTAAGCTGAAGAGCGTTAGCATCATCCTCGACAGCCTTCTTCTTTGCGACGGCAGCGTCTAGCTGAGCCTTGAGGGCATCGACCTTTTCGATAATAAGTCTGACTTTCTCTTGCACGACGGCGAGCTCAGCAAGTTTTTCATTGGCAAGTTTCTCAGCAGCCTCAGCGGACTCCATGAGGGGCTTGACATTCTTGTAAATTTCATTGAATTTCACAGCGTTGATAACCCAATTACACAAGTTACCACCGGCTGATGACTTTCTTAACATGTTCTCGTAATTGAAGCCATCGGTCTTGAGGATAGGGTCAAGCTGCTTAAGAATCGAGTCAGTAATTGTCTTCAAATCGTATTTCTGAACGAATTCGAGGAACTGCTTGGGGTTACCCATCATCTTTTGGGCGGAGGTCCAAGAGTGGTTCTTTTCACCCTTCATGATGAGCACAGCCTTGGCGACCAAATCAATACCAGCTGGTGGTGAAGCCATACCCTTAAGTTCCTAAATAGCCTTGATCTCAAGGCAAGCAACAGCTGCTTCGGCAGCCTTCATGGCGGGAATAGCGGCCTCAAGTTCCTTGTTGGCACCGGCCTTGGTCTCTTGAGCCTCGTTGGCGACCTTGTTAGTCTCCTCAGCCTGAGTGTTGGCGATGTCTTGCTCCTTCTGGGCATCAGCAGACTCAATTTCGACTTGAGCGATGAGTTTGCCGGTAGCTTCCTTCTCAATCTCGACTTCGACCATCTTAACCTCGAGGAGCTTTTGAAGATCAGCGACCTTTGAGGTAGTTTGGGTCATAATGTTGAGACCTTGAGAGAGGCGGTCAATTGAGTCATTGATTTTGCTGGTCTTAGCAGTCAACAAGCCCTTGTAGAACTTGATCAACTCGAGGAAGGAAGTGGGTGTGGTGTAGTTGTTACGTCTCTGCTGGATCTTGAATTGAATGTTAGCTTCGCCAATCGACATGTGCACGAAAGACATGTGGCGGGCGATCTTGTCTTGCATCTCCTCATCGGGGAGGACTTCAATCTCAGCAAGGAATCTGTTGGCGACACCAATAAGCGCATCCTCGGGCCACTCATGGAACCAATCGATGGATGTACAGTTGATGAGACCGGGGAACATACGTGCGCGGATACGGAAAGCTTCGCCGACTGGGGAGAAGCAAAGCGCGATGTGGAGGTTCTTGCGGACCTTGTCAACGAAGAACTGGAAGAGGGGGCCGGGGGCATCCTCAATACCTTGGGATTTGGCCTCAGCGCGGACCTTGCCGATGATACCATCAAGTTCGTCCTTAGCGAAGAGCTCGGGAATGTAACCAGCAGAGAGGATATCGTTGATGTAAACGAGGAAATCATCCTTGACAATCTGGGAGTCAGTCAAGATGAAGAGGGTGGGTTGGCCAACAACACCAGCCTTCATGAAGACAGTCTGAATGTCGGTCTTAAGGTCACCCTTGTTGTAGTTAGAGGTAACCACAATTCTGAAAACGTCCTGAGCGACAATGAAGGCAGTCAACTTGGAGAGGGACTACTTTCCGGAACCACCTACACCGACGAGCAAGGCTGAACCGCAAGGCTGGTCGATGATTCTGGCAATTCTGGTGATGTGCTCCATAGCAACAGTGAAGAGCACGAGGTCCATAGCACCGATCTAGTCGTTGTACTGTTCCATCTTCTCTTCAAGGACTTCCTTAAGTTGGTTCTCATCAGTAATGCACTTAAGGGCAGCTTCGTGACCTTTAGCGACGGAAATGAATTAGGTGTAGATGAGAGGCTAAGCGAGGATGACATCAGGCTTGAAGTCACTGAATTCCTTCATGGCGTTACCCATGAATTCGTTGTACTTATCGACGTCCTCCTTAAGGATGAGTCTATCTAAGTAAACACGGTTGCACTCGTGGGCCCAGAGACGGACGAGGGCAAGGGGATTGCGTGCGTAAGGAGAAGGATCGGCTAGCAGCATGTTCTGGATGATCTTGGTGAAATCACGCAGATTGAACTGGTAGTGGAACTTCCTGGCGGTGGGCATGAATTAGGCCGACAGCGCAATAGAGTTGAACATCAAAGAAGTGGCGTTCACAACCTTCTGATCGTAGCCCTTGAACGAGTTGTCGAATCCCTTCATGTGGTGGCCGAAGATTTGACCGTACACAGTGTTCAGAATTTCCTTTTCAGGAAGGCCGAGAGCAATCAAGGTGAAGTGACGGGAAAGACGCAAGTCAATCACGAAAGAACCAGACTTAGGGTTAAGGCAACCAAGGAACATAACGTCTTGGATGGTCTTCTTCTCCTCAAGATGGTCTCTGTCGAAGACAAGCTGGTAGTCAATAATCTGACGAATCAGGCAGATGGGGGATTAGGTGCCGTACTTGTCGAGCTTGGGCATGTTAAGATCGTCCATAAAGAACATGAGGATCTTGCCACTGGGGGGTCCGAAAATCTTACCCATACGCTTGTCAACGTTTGACTCAATAACGGTCTGGAGAGCCTTGGAGTCAGTGTAAGAGTTCATAGACATGGTGGAGCAAACTGTAATCTCCTTGTCAACATCAGCGAAGTAGTCCTTGACGATAGTGGTCTTACCAGTACCGGCGTAACCGACAAAGAGCATACCTCTGCGGGTCTTTCTGTGGACGTTAATGAGGAAGCGTTGACGGGTGGTTTCGGCGGAGGGCACGACGAGGTTAGCGAAAAGGCCTTCAAAATCGGGGTTGTAGGGCTTAACAGATTCAGACCACATGGACCAGCCGCCCTTGAGGACATCAAAGAAGTAGTCGTAGACAAGGCCACCATCGGGGAACTTGACTCTGCCGGCCATGCCGCGGAGAACACCGTTGTAGCTGATCTTGCTGTCGGTAAGGGGGCCACCGAATGACCAGATCATACCGAAGATGAAGAAACCTTCGTAGATGATCTTGATTGCTTCTTCGTATTGGGTGGAGCCTTCCTCCTTAAGTCTCTTGAGGTACTCAGCAGTGTCCTTGGCGACAAAAAGATCGTCGTAGAGGTAGTCAATGATGGTAGTCAAAGAGATAATGCTCTGCATCTCACAAACGGGAGCGGCAACTTCCTTCTGCTTCATGTCGTTGAGGAAGCCTTCGTTCACGTAGTGGGAAATGGCGAGAGTGAAGGTGTTGTTGGCATGCTCGTCACCCTTAGCCTTGAAGCGGGCGAGCCAAGTGTCAACAAATGGCCTCCATCCGATATCCTGTTCGTTAATGAAGAGGACACCGCCGCGGGAAACGGTAGCGGGGGTAGCGTTTCTGAGTTGGGAAACCTCAAGGACGAGTCTCATTGAGGGGGTCAAAGGAATACGCTCCTGGGACACAAGGGTTAGCACCTTGTTGTCGTCCATGACAGTGTTTAGGGACTCAATCCACTCTGGGTCGACGTCACCATCAAGAATGACCCACTTGTAGCGTTGGTCAGGCTTGTACTTGCCTTGGCACTTCATCTGATCTCTCATGATGACGGAAAGGACACCGTCCTTCCACTCCTTGGTCTTCAGGTTCATGCAACCGTACAACTCGTCGGAGGTGACAGCCTTGGGGTCAACAATATCCCAAGTGGTGGACCACTCCTTCTTGTTAAGGGTGTCGCACAAGTTCTTCCAGACAGAGGACTTAGCAGTGCCGGGAACACCGATCAAGAAGCAGGAGTGACGGACCTTAAGAATATCGTCGAAGTCAATGCACTTCTTAACGAACTCCTTCTCGGCCTGGAGACCCTTCTCTTTGGCAACATCACCAAGCATGATGCGGAGGTCTTCATCGACAAGGGTAGGGGCATCAATACCAGGGAACAAATCCTTGATAAGACCCATGAAGATAGATCTGTCCTCGACCTTAATCTTTGGCCAGTTGAAATCTCTGAGGGCTCTCATGAGGAGCTCTTCCTCTGAAATGTTGGGATCGGCTCTCTTGAGCTGACCAGCCTGTCTCAAGACGGACTTGACGGCACGGAGACCCCAATCATAATGGACCTGTTCGGAAAGGAGGGACTTGGCCAAGTTGTAGAGACACATGAACTTCTTGGAAAGGTCACGAGCGGTGTCGAAACCTTCAGACATAAGCATGTTTTCGCAAATCAAAACAATGTCGGGCACAACCATAGCGCATGAACGGAAAAGAGCCTTCAAGTTCTCTGGGAGCTCAGTACGGCCGGCGTAACCGGGGTTCATGGTAATCCAGAAACCGACAGTGATCTTGAGTTGAATCTCACCAGCGTCTTCGAACTGGAACATGTTCTTGGCGGGGTTGAGCTTGAGGTCACGGATGGCATCAAGAACGGTCTTCACCTGAGTGGAGACGACAGAGAGCACCTCGACGGAAATTCTGTTGAACTCATCGAAGCAGCCCCAAGCACCAGACTGGGAGAGACCCATGAAAATCTGACCCATGGATTGGTAAGTCATCTGATCGGAGCAGTTGAACACAACGACCTGGAGACCGAGGGCACGACCCAAATCCTTAGTGGTTTCAGTCTTACCGGTACCGGCGGGGCCAGCAGGGGCACCACCCATTGACAAGTTAAGAGCCTGGGTAAGGGTAATGTAGCATCTATCGGTCAAGGGAGTAATGACAAGACGACCGCAGTTACCGACGTATTCGTAGTTGTACCAGGTCTTCCAGTCGCAAATACGTGCTTCACAAACCTTCTTGGCCTCTTTAGGCTTTGATTCCATGTAGAATCTAAGCTGCTGGGCCCAGGCGAAGTGACCGGAATCAACAATTTTGTTGGTGACGAACATCTGAATGACATCACGCTCGTGGACATCAATAGTAATGATAGTGATAATCTTGATACGCACTTCCATGGTGAGGTCCTGTCTGACACGCTCAATGAGGGTGCCGATTCTAGCAACGGTTACGTTGTAGTACTCCTTCATAGCGGATTCGGAACCACCATTCTCGAGTTCTTCGAAGGCACGTTGAGTCTCCTCAGTCCAGACGATCTGGGTGGCGAGCAGGGAAACCTGAGCACAGTAATCGTTCAACCAGAGGTGGCGAGGCTTAGCTAAATCCCACTCCTCAGTGGCCTCCTTGGCGCTGTCAAGGATATCCTTAAGGGTAGATTACATCTTTTCCTCGATGTGGCACAAGTAGTTCTCTACAGCACCGACACATTCGAATCTGGTCAAGAATTCAACGAATTCATCACCGTCCTTGGAGTTCATACCGAGGGCGACCTTGTAGGGTTCGGGACCCTCCTTAAGGAAAGTAAGGTTCTTAAGATTGTCGAAACAATCACCGATTTGTTCGTTGACCTTGACGGGGTTGTTACCGTTAGACAGAATGTCGAGCAGAGATTGGTTAGAAAGGAAGTAGAATCTGGGGAAAACCTTCTTCTTCTCTTCGAGGTAGGCGTTCAGGGCCTTCTCACAAGTCTCAATGTCTTGGTAGAAGCCGTTAAGTTGCTCTTCACGGCCTTCACAAGTGCAAGCTTCAACAACTTACGAGTTCTCGACGGCATCACGCATGAGTTCCTTCCAGTCGATGTCGACCTTTTCGAAACGCTTGGTGTCGTCGGGGAGCTGGCCACGGATATCCTCGGAAGCCAAGAAAATGGGGTTGAGGCGGGACCAGTTCTTCTGGACCTTCATCCAGATCTCAATGACGGCGTCAACAGTCTTGAGAGTCTTTTGCCACTTGCTGACGTTCTCTTTGAACTCTTCAACTTCCTTCTGGGCAAGCATGGTCATTAAGTCCATGGATTGGGTCTCAACAAACTCGATAATAACGTCAAGAGCGCCGAGTTCGTAAGTGTCACCGACCTCATTGAAGGTGAAAGCGAGGTCATCCCAAGTGCGTGAGATGATGTTGACTTTGCCTTCAATCTTTGATTCCTTTTGGGCACCGTCGACGATCTCAGTGACCTCCTCAGCGTACTTGTAGAGGTGGAGCTTGATAAGGTCGTTCATGCAGAACTTGGGGGAGTTATGTTCGATGTGTTGGCCAGTGATGTTCATCAACTTCTTCCAGTGGCGAGCTTGCATGAATTCGGAGTGGAGCTGCGAAATCAGGGGCAAAATGGTGTTCATGTTCTTAACTCTGTCGTTAAGAGCAACGAAGCCACGCCATTTGGAGATGACTTTGTTTTGGGGGGCAGTGGCGCTGCACTACTTGGATTGCATGTCCTTAATGAGCTGGGTCAAGTTCTCAGTGTTGATCTGGTCCCAAAGAGTCTGCTTCCATGAGTCGAATTGGTTGTCGATCAAAGCGATCAAGTCCCACATTTCCTTGAGGGAGACGAGCTCGTTCTTGCAGTCCTTGAGCTGCTTGTAGGATGAGCGCTGCAAGTCGAACAGACCTTCGAGGTTGTTCAATTCCTTGGCCTCCTCCTCGAGCTGGCAAGACTCAATGTAGAATGCGGTGATCTGGTCGTAAGCGTTGGCGATGATCTCGGGGCTGGTCTCGGTGATGTGCTTGGGCACGTGGTTGTCGAACTTAATTCTGAATTCCTGGACGACGATACCGAAACGGGCAAGGCGACCCTTAATGTTCTGGGCCTCCTGGTTCTGAAGGGGAAGGATAGACTCCTTGACGGGGCCGAGAGCCTTCTCAGAAACTTCCTTAAGCTGGGACTTGCTGGTCTCGAGAGTAACGAGGAAGTCCTCCTCCATCTTGACCTGATGCTTCTTCATGAGCATAATAGCCTGCTTCATGGGGTCAACCTGGTCAAGGGTCTTGTCCTTAATGACCTTGACGTCACGCAAGTGAGTCATAACGGACATGAGCTGCTCCTTTTCGGCGGCAGACTCGTTGGACTTGGGCACAACCTTGATACCCTCAGAGACATCGTTGATGAATTCTTTGATGTTCATGATTTGCTGGGTGGTGTTGTTCAAGAGGAAGGCGGTGTGAGCGTTGATCCAGGCCTCAATGGTCTTCTCGAGCTCCTTAATAAGGGGGAGAGAGTTGACTCTCAACCAGCCGATGTCGACTGATTGCTTCATTTCGCTGATCTGCTTCTTGACGGAGGTCAAGTACTGGATCTTTTCGTCGAAGACGTCGAGTGAGGGGTAGCGAGTCACAACGTTGTTGAGGATCTTGTTTTCCATAGAGCAGAAAGAGTCCATCTCGTCGTCGATGCGCTGGTCATCCTCATCAACACCGGTTCTGGTGGCCTCGAGCTTCTTGGCGAAGATCTCTTGAAGGGAGGCACCTGAGTTAAGGAATTCTTAGAAAGAGACGTCAAGGCGCTCCTCCCAGAGGAACTTCTTGTCATCGTACTGGTGAATGAAAGCAGCAGTAGCATCCTCAATCTCGTTGAGGCCTTGGGTGATCTGGTTGATGGAACCGAAGAGTTGGAACTGGTCCTTGATTTCAACCAAGTAGTCGCCATTGTTAGCAGCGTTGTTGGGGTTCTGGGAAGCGTCGATTCTGCCGGGCATCATGATGGCGAGAGACACGAAGTCAGTCACAATCTTGTTGATGATGTCGCGAATACCGTTCTCACGTGAGTTGGACTCAATGGTGGGGTCGAATTCGACTTCGCGGTCAAGAAGGTTGACCTTGATGTCGAAAATGGGCTGGAGGCCGTTCTGCTTGTTGTAAGCAATGGACAGCTGGTCGCGCAAGTACTGCATAGAGCCGTTGATACCGATGGTGATACCTTCGATAATCAATCCGTTGATGTAGTCCTGGTAAGAGAGCCACTGGGGTGACTTCTTGTCGGGCTTGATGTTGTCTTGGGTGTCCTTCATGAGACGGTGGATTTCCTTTCCGTTGTTGCGGATGTCTTCGAGACGGGGTCCAACCAAGGCCTGGTGAGTCTGCTCGACATCCTCGGCGGGGAGCGCCTTGTTCTTGCGCTCGTAAAGTGGCTTGTTCCACTTCTCCATGATCTCGTGCATCTTCTTGACGTTCTCCTTCATTTTCTTGACGAGTTCGTCGACTTCAGTCACGATCTTCATGGCCTTTGAGATGAAGGGGTTGATGTTATCAGCGTTCCACTTGAGAGAATCAAGACCGGGTGCAAGAGCATCAAGCATGGCCTGAATACGGTCACCGAGCAGAGGCTTCTCAACGGGGAGGAGCGTGGCCAACACGTCGTTGTACATGTTGACGGTAAGCTCGAGGTTGCCGGTCTGTGTGCGGTAGATATCGACCTTTGAGTAAAGGCTGGAAGCACGCTCTGGCACCTTAAGTTCGAGCAGCTGCAAGTACTTGACTTCACGGAGGAGTCTAACGAGGGTGGGGTCGAAGTTGACTCTAATGAAGCCTTCCTCGGCGAGCTCAGTTTCTTCCTTGACAAGGAGGGGCTTGCTCAGGTGGATCTCGGTGTTTTCCTCAACACCTTCAACCCAGTCAACGAGCTTGGTCTCTTCGAACTCCTTCAAGCTCTTGCAGAGGGAGTTGTAGAGCTTCTGCACATCCTTGAATTCTTCGCGGTCCTGGATGGTCACGGAAAGCTGGCTGAGACGCTCCATGGGCTCGTGGACTCTGTCGAAGAGACCACGGGTCCAGTTAAGAGCACCAGCAATTGGGGGCATGTTTGAGCTGATGGGGGATCGCTCGTCAACACGCTCAACCAAAATTTTACCTTCCTGGAAGATGGCTTGAGTGTCCTTCAGGTCGCTCTTGAACAGTTCCAAGAGGGTGATCTGCTTGCGCTCAAGTTCGTCCATGATGATGGGGCGAGTGAGGAGACCTTCAAAGGAGTCAAGCATCTTGAACTTGCCAATGATGGTATCGCAATCGTCGAAGGACTGGGTAAGCACGGCGGCGAGGCGGCGCTCAAGCTCCTTAACGCGTTGGCGGAACTTGAAGAAGTCATCGTCGAATTCACGCTTCTCAATGTCGAGGATGTCGTACTTCACAAGCATGAAGTCATCGACAGCTTTGGTGAACTCGGAGAAGACGGTCATAATGCTGGCAGTCATGGCCTTGCCCTTAGTGTTACCGATCTCAATCTTCTGGAGCTTGCCGAATTGAGAGATAGCGCCGGTGAGGTGCATGATATCTTGGCAGCGCTCAGAGAAGGCGTCGAGGCGGACGAAAAGCGCGTTTGTGGAGATCTTCCACTGGTTCTTGGACTTGCCCTTGTATTCGAAGTAGGCATCCTTGAACTTGGAGCAGACGTCAAGGGCGAGGGAAAGCTTGCCATGGGCGTCGCTGGCCTCCTCGTTCTTGATGGCCTCGAAGATCTTGTTGCCGTCGATAGTTGAGCGGCACTGCTTGATGATGGCGTTGCAGATCTGGCGGATCAAAACTACGAGGCGCGCGGGCGTGTTGTAGTTCTGAGAGTGGTTCCAGATGAGCAGGATTGTGTGCATGATGGGAATGAATTGCTCAGCGACCTCGGGCAGCTCCTTAGAGGTGTCGGCGAGGTTGTAGAAGAGGTCGGAGAGGGTCTGCAAGTACTTGTAGTTCTCGTTGGCCTCCTTCTGGGCAATTTGAACTTCCTTCTGGAGTTTGCTGAAGGGAGTGGTGTAGGTAGACTTGTTCTGCTCGAGGAACTTGAGGACCTTCTTGATGCGCTCAGAGTTTAGCTGGACGCAGATGGAGTTGAGGTTCTCGGACTTGTTCTTCCAGAAGTCGATTTCAGTGGAAGGCAAGGGGTGCTGGCCACCCTTGAGAGAGTTCTCAGGGTCTTGCTTGAGCACATTCTTGATCTGCTTTTGCCAGTGGACAATTGCGGTTTCGAGGATGTGCGCCTTGTCCTTTGAGGAGGTACGGTCGCTGTTTGTAACGTCCGATGGGGGAAGAGGCAAGAGGGTCTTGCCCTTAACCTGGCCGATGGTAACGTAGGTGTACGCGAGGAAAGAGTGGAACTTTTCCATCAAGTCTTTGCTCACCAAGTCAGAGAGGTTGACCTGGTTCAAGGGGTTGTGCAAGATAGGAAGGAACACCTCCTGGCAGGTCTAGTAGAGGTTTTCAAGAATTGGTTTGTTCAACTCCATGAAGACGACCTCGTTAGCGATGCCATTAGGGAATCCTTACTCCTTGGTCTCTGGCCTTGCCTTAATGACAAGGAGAGCCTTGCGTTTGATCGCACTCTGTGCTGGGGGATCGACGGCGAACGCAAGGTTCTCTGCGCCCGTCGCATTCACGAACAAGAAGTTCGAACGGCCTGCGAAGTCACCGAGGGCACTCTTGTTGGCGTCGTCGTTCATGATCTTGGTGAGATTTTCATCCTTAATCTTGCGCATACCAAGGTAGATAAGCGCAAACTTAATGATGTAATCCTCATCGGTAAGCTCTTTCTTGTTGAAGATGGCTGACATATGAAT
>Ga0115103_1743928_pt1 | contig 13886 bp, 11 predicted proteins | sample MBTome_2_FD_89643 | JGI IMG/M metagenome (GOLD analysis project Ga0115103, IMG submission 89643) | Marine eukaryotic communities from Pacific Ocean to study complex ecological interactions - MBTS_5May14_M1_3um Metatranscriptome... | ecosystem: Environmental > Aquatic > Marine > Oceanic | place... | reverse complement strand
GTTTGTTCATGCCACTTATAAAGTGTAATAATATCAATATTAATTATGAAGAGCGTGGTGGTGGATTGCCTCTCATTCTCATTATGGGACTCAGTGCCCGCGGCGCTTTTTGGGAAGATCATATCTTAGAATATGAAAAACATTTTCGCTGTATCATTATTGATAATCGCGGCGCTGGAGACTCTGATAAACCAGCAGGCCCATACAACACTGCAATGATGGCTGATGATATCGCCGCCTTGATTCAATCTCTGGATCTGGGCCAATGTCACATCGCGGGGATTTCGATGGGCGGAGCGATTGCTCAGGAGTTGGCGCTGAATCATCCCCAGTTCATTCGTTCTTTAGTTATAATTAGTAGCTGGGCTAAGTGTGACTCTTACGCAGTACAGGTTTTTGATCACTTTAAAGACATGCGCAAAACCTCTACCCCCGCTGATTTTATGAAACTGCTTCAATTGTGGATTTTTGCACCGCCTTTTTTCCACTCCGAGGAGTGCCTAGCTAATCTCAAAGAAGGCTGTGAAACAGCTCATGAAGAGTACATGGAATTACATGCTTTTCTGGCTCAGTCCGATGCCTGTATCAGCCACGATACCGTGGATCGTGTTAGTGCATTAAGTCAATTTCCGACCCTGATAACTGTTGGCGAGCAGGATATTTTTACCCCGCCAAAATTTTCCGAGCAACTTCACGAGCTCATCGAGGGTTCTGAGTTGTTCGTTTTCCGAAGTGCGGGGCACGCCCACCATTGGGAAGATCTTGAGGCTTTTAACAAGGCCACTTGCGACTTTTTACTTAAAAATTAATTTTCTACGGAGAGAAAGGCATGAATACAATAAAAATTGGTTGTGAACACTACGCCTGGGTTATGGCGGGCTGCATCGAGACGAATGAGCCTTATTACGATAAATTCGGATCTATCGCCAAAACCGTCGGCAAGGCTGGTTTCGACGGTTTTGAGCCCATTGATAAGTTTCTATTTAGCCATTATCACGCAGATCGTCTGACTGCTGTTCTCAAAGAGGGCGGTATTGAACTCTCCTCTATAGTTTTGCTGGATGACTGGCTTAATCCACAGGAGACTCAGGCAGAGCGTCAGGCAGCAGATCAACTCATTCATTTTTTATCGAAATACTTTCCCGATGCTGTTATGATGCTCTGTCAGATGCCAACCACCCGCGATGAAGCTACACTGATCGAGCGCCAGGATAATCTCATCTCTTGCATCAATGAAATTTCACGGCGTGCTGCAGCAAGAGGAGTTACTTGTTCTTATCACCCGAACTCACCAGAAAGCTCAATTTGGCGAACGCAAAGCGACTATGACCGCCTCCTGCCGAAACTCGACTCAAAAGTCCTGGGTTGGACTCCAGATGTCGGCCATATGGCCTATACCGATATGGATCCAGTTCAAATGATGCGTGATCATCGCTCTATCATCAATCACGTGCATTATAAAGACATGCATGCGGATAAGTCCTGGGCTTTGATGGGCGAAGGAATTGTCGACTTTAAGACAATCACTGAGGATCTAGTCAACAGCGGTTTTACTGGTTGGATAATTGTTGAAGACGAGTGTGAACGCTCTGTGACTGAGCCAGACCAAGTGACTCTGGAGTGCGGTACTTATAGCACTGAGGTTTTACGGCCTATTATTGAAAGAAGTGCGGTAGAGGCATGAAAAACCTTTGGTCAGAAAAAGACGCTGCTGCCTGTGCCGGTGACGACCTGGCATTGCGCGTTTATACATCGTGCCTTTTAGGGCAATCGGAAGACCTGGTACTACATGGTGGAGGTAATACTTCGGTAAAATCCACCGTCAGCAATATTTTTGGTGAGGAAGTTGAAACTCTCTATATCAAAGGTAGTGGCTGGGATTTAAAGACTATTGAAAAAGAAGGCTTTTCACCTGTAAGAATGGACGCCTGTTTGAAACTATCTGCGCTTGATGAACTCAATGACTCCGAAATGGTCAAGCAATTGCGCCTGGCGTTGCTCGACCCGGCTGCGCCAAACGGCTCCATCGAAACTCTAGTTCACGCCTCTATTCCGTATAAGTATGTGGATCACAGTCACGCCGATGCAATCGTCGTTTTGACCAATAGTCCACAAGGCAAAGCAAAACTACAGCAGACCTTCCCCGATTTTCTGATATTGCCTTACGTTATGCCCGGATTTGTGCTTGCTAAGCAGTTCGACTTAGCGGTGAAATCCGCTCAACTTGACGGTAAAAAAGGCGTTATTCTCTGCGGGCATGGTTTATTTACATTCTCAAATAATGCCAAGGAAAGCTACGATCTTCACATCGATGCGGTCACTAAAGCGGAAGAACTCATCGCTGAATTGCGCACAGAAAATCGTCGGACTGCTGAAGCGGCTGCTGTTAATTACCTTGAGCTAGCGGCCATTCGCAAGGAAGTTTCAGCATTGCGCGGTACCGCTGTTACTGTCAAACTCAATCAGTCGCCTGAAGCTGTAGGCTTCTGCAAACGGCAGGACATCGACAGTATCGCCAAGCGCGGTACACTGACACCGGATCACAGTATTCGCACTAAACGGACACCAGTTATTATTGGTGATAATTCAGCTGTAGACATGCAAGCTTTTAAAGAGGAGCACGAAGCCTACTTTGCGAAGAATGCCGGTGAGCAACATAGTATGCTCGACCCGGCACCGCGCTGGGCTGTATGGAGAGATAATGGTGTACTGTCCTTCGGTGCCACTCGCAAAGAAGCGTCACAAATTAGCGATATCGCCGCTCATACTGCTAATGGCATTCAGGACGCCGAAGCGCTGGGCGGTTGGCAGCCTCTCGGCGAAAAAGACTTATTTGAAATCGAATATTGGGAACTCGAACAGCGCAAGCTTAAAAAGGGCGGCTCTAAACCCATGTTACAGGGGCAGATTGCCATCGTTACCGGTGCAGCAACTGGAATTGGCCGCAAATGTGCCGAAGACCTTATGAGTCACGGTGCGTTGGTTGTCGGCTTGGATATCTCTCCTGGGGTTAAAACTCTTAACGGCTTAAATTCTCTGGGGCTCATCTGTAATATTGCCGATGAAGAGCAGCTCAAAGCGGCTGTTGAAAGAACCGTGGAGACTTTTGGCGGTCTCGATCTGATTATCTGCAACGCCGGAATTTTTACGGCCGGTGAAAATGTCGAAAATCTCGATCTCGCTAAATGGCAGAAAACTCTGGAAATCAATCTCACGGCTAATCAGTTATTACTGAAGCACGCTATTCCTTATCTGAAGTTTGGCATTGACCCGGCAGTACTTTTTGTTGGTTCACGCAATGTTGGTGCCCCCGGTCCGGGCGCTTCGGCTTATTCTGTATCCAAGGCCGGTTTAACTCAATTAGCTCGCGTTTTGGCGATGGAATTAGCACCAAACGGTATTCGCGTCAATGTGCTTCACCCCGATGCGGTATTTGATACGGACTTATGGACTCCGCAAGCTTTGGCCCGTTCGGCAGAGCGTTATGGAATGACGATTCAGGAATACAAAACGAGAAACCTTCTCAGCACGGAGATTAAGTCAACTGACATAGCCAAAATGTGTACGGCGATGGTCGGTCCGTTATTTAATAAAACAACTGGAGCGCAAGTGCCGGTGGATGGCGGTAATGACAGGATTATTTAAGAGGTAGACATCAAAATGAAGTTTTTTTGAAGGGGGAGTCTGAGGAGAAAATCTTTTTGTTCACAAAAAGTTGCCTCCCTCAGGATCTTCTCTTTTTAAGAAGAGCGCCTCCGGCGGCCGGGGAGCCCCCGGTGGCATATAAAAAATATAAGGAAAAATATTATGGCAGATTTAGACGACATCAGAGAAGGCAATGACTTTGGACTTGGCGTAGCCGCCAACACAGAAGGCTTTTACCTAAAGGGTTTAAACAATACCGACTGGGGCCTCAAAAACCGCCTCTCGCGTATTTTTAACAAGAAATCCGGCCGCACGGTAATGTTGGCTTTCGATCACGGTTTTCTCATGGGACCCACTTCCGGCTTGGAGCGTATCGACCTCGACATCGCCCCGCTCGCTGAGCACGCTGACTGCCTGATGGGTACTCGCGGTATGATCCGCAGTTCAATCCCCGCAAATTGCACGAAGCCTGTTTGTTTGCGTACTGACACCGGCACAACAATTCTAACAGAAATGAACAATAATGTACTGATTGCAGAGGAAGAGGCCATTCGTATGAATGTCTCTGCCATGGCTGCCATGCTCTCTATTGGAGAGAGAGACACCGAGGCCATTACAATCGCCAATTTTAGCCGCCTGGTTGATATCGGCATGAAATATGGCATTCCGGTTATGGGTGTAACTGCTGTTGGTAAGGACATGGCTCGCGATGCCCGTTACTTCGGTATGGCTGCACGTGTTTGTGCTGAAAATGGCGCCAGCATTGTAAAAACCTATTACACAGAGGGCTTTGAAAAGGTTGTTGCCAGTTGCCCAGTACCAGTAGTGATCGCCGGCGGTAAGAAGCTTCCCGAACTGGATGCTCTCGAATTGTGCTACAATGCCATTCAGTGCGGTGCCGCTGGAGTTGATATGGGCCGCAATGTCTTCCAGTCGGACAATCCTGTTGCAATGATAAAAGCTGTTAAGGCTGTTGTTCACGACGACATGAGACCTAGCGAAGCCTACGAGTTTTATCAGTCACTAATTAATTAAAACATCAGGTTCGTAGTTCAAGCTTTAGCTTGGTAAGTCTCAACGAATATCAACTCCCATGCTGAAGCATGAACTACAAACTTTTGGAGAAATTATGGAAACACTAAAACTAGATGATATCTACGCCATCTTAGGCAAGATCACCACTATTATTTGCGATAACGCCATTCACCTTTGCGAACTCGATTCAGTAGTTGGCGATGGCGATCATGGTACCACAATTCGCCGTGGAGTCAAAGCTGCTCAGGAAAAGATCGAAGCCGAAAAGCCGCAACAGGTCGACAAACTTCTAGCCGCTTACGCCATGGGCATGGTATCTACTATGGGGGGTGCTTCCGGTCCTATTTTCTCCAGTCTCTTTCTCGGAATGGGTATGGTCACACAAGGATCAGAAGAAATTAGCTTAACACAACTCATTGAGTCATTCAAAAATGGCTTGGCCCGCGTTCAAAAGATTGGAAAATCTGGCGAAGGTGACAAAACTCTTATCGATGCGCTGGCTCCGGGTATCCGCGCTTTGGAAGCAAGTTCAGCTGCCAACGAATCGCTGGAGCAAGCCCTTGCTAAGATGCATGTAGCTGCTCTTACGGGTCTTGAAAAGACCAAAGAACTGGTCGCGAAAAAAGGCCGTTCGCGTTATGCCGGTGAAAGAGGTCTGGGACACGCCGATGCCGGTGCCACCTCAGTATCAATGATCATCGGCTGTTTTGCCGAACATGTGAACCAAGGATAAATTATGCGTAAACTCATCAACAACCCGGAAAATCTTGCCATTGAGCTTATCGATGGTTTTTGCCTCACCAACAAGAAAAAAGTCAAGCGTATCGCGCCGCATGTCTGTGCCCGCAAAGATGCTCCAATTGCCGGGAAAGTCGGTATCGTTATTGGCGGTGGTGCCGGACACGAACCGCTTTTTTTGGAATATATCGGCTTGGGTATGGCAGATGCCTCGGTGCACGGTCAGGTTTTTACTGCTCCGACTCCAGATAAAGTACTGGATGGAATAAAAGCGGCCGACTCTGGCAACGGAGTTATTCTGCTTTACAATAATTATGCTGGCGATGTCATGAATTTCGACATGGGGCAGGACTTTGCCCGTTTGGAGGGGATCAAAGTAGAAACAGTTTTGATCAATGACGAAATCTCCGCCTTTCCTGTGGAAGAGGCCGAAGAGCGTCGCGGCACAACTGCGGATCACATGGTGATTCATATTGCCGGAGCCGCCGCCGAAGCTGGCTTGCCCTTCGATGAACTGAAAGTACTTATTGAACGGGCAGTTTTTAACTGTCGATCACTCGGTGTTTCCACTTCCGAATGTACTCTTCCTGAAACCGGTTTAGCGACCTTTGAGCTTCCGGAAGGCCGTATGGAGTTCGGTATGGGTATTCACGGAGAAGCTGGTGTTGAGCAAGTGGACCTGATGAGTGCCGATGAAACGGCAGAGCGACTCATTGATGAAATCGTTAAGGATCTGCCATTTCAGCCTGGCGATGAAGTCGTAGCGTTGATCAATGGTTATGGCGCGACCACTCGCATGGAGATGTTTATTGTAATGCGCCATATACATAAATATCTTGAAATTAAAGGAATTGATGTTTACGATACCGAATTGGGTGAATTCATCACGGCCCAGGAAATGGGCGGTATTTCAGTAACGCTTATGAAGTTGGATCCCGAACTTAAAAAATATTATGATGCCCCAGCTGACAGCCCGGGATATGTAAGGAACTAATGATGATGACAAAATGGATAGAATTTACGGTTCAGGCAGTCGATATCCACTCTTTTAATGCTGCTTTGATCGTTCTCGAGAAGGCATCCCAAAAAGAAGATGGCTGTGTTGACTACCGCGTTTTTCAGAGTACAGATGAGTCTACTTTATTTACCGTGTTCGAAAGCTGGGCCACTGAAGAGGATTTTGAAGCTCACCGGGTTGCATCGCATACAAATATGTTTAAAGAGCAATGTGGTGTTATGATTATTAGTAAAAGAGCCCTGACACTTAATCCACTTTTAAAAGGCGATTAGCATGAAAGTATTAATTCTAGTATTTCTTGTAAGTTTTTCGGTGTTGGCAGCCGATAAACCAAACATAGTTCTTATTCTCTCCGACGATCAGGCTTGGAGTGATTATGGGTTTATGGGACACGAGCACATCAAAACACCTAATCTCGACAAGCTGGCAGCCCAATCGGTGCTTTTTAAGAGAGCTTACGTGCCTACAGCACTGTGTCGGCCTTCTCTGATGACCCTTGCTACGGGCCAATATGTGAGTGTACACGGTGTTACTGGTAATGACCCTTATGGTGATAGCCTAAACCCCAAGAATCCGGACTTGAAAGAATCATTGATTTCTAAAATCGATAAATTCGATACTCTGCCCGAGCTCTTAGGAGAACAGGGGTACCTCAGTCATCAGAGTGGGAAGTGGTGGGAAGGCAACTTCAAGCGCGGTGGTTTTACTCACGGCATGACTCGTGGTTACCCGCAAAGAGGTGGTCGGCATGGCGATGATGGTTTAAAAATTGGTCGGCAGGGCATAAAATCTGTTGAAGATTTTGTCGATATGGCCATCAGTAAAGATAAGCCGTTTTTTCTTTGGTATGCTCCTTTTATGCCTCATACACCACATAACCCACCAAAACGAATTCTTCAGAAGTATCTCGCAAAAAAGTTGCCTGTTCCAGTAGCAAAGTACTATGCCATGTGTGAGTGGTTTGATGAGACTTGCGGGCAAGTGCTACAAATGCTAGATGACAAAAAAGTTCGCGATAATACTCTCATTATTTATGTCTGCGACAACGGTTGGATTCAAAACCCAAAGAAGAGCAATAAATACGCTCTGCGTTCAAAGCAGACTCCTTATGAAGGTGGGGTGAGAACGCCAATTTTCTTTTCGTGGCCCACTGAGTACAAAGCAGTCGAGCGGAAGGAATTGTGTAGCAGCATTGATATTTTCCCAACGATTGTTTCAGTTGCCGGTGCCAGAATGCCCAAGGGTCTTCCCGGGCTTGATCTTCATGCGAAAATGAAAACGGGATTAAAGATTGACCGGGATTTTATATTCGGGGAGTCCTTTGCCCATGATATAGCCGATATTAACGACCCGGAAAAATCTCTGTTGTTCCGCTGGTGTATTAAGGGGAAGTGGAAACTGCTGCTCACCTACGACGGTAAGGTCGGTAAATACAATACTACTCATCCACGTAAGGAAAAAAGGCCTCAGTTGTTCGACCTTTCTACAGATCCAACGGAAGAACAAAACTTGGCCCAAAGTAACCCGCAAGTAGTGGCTGAATTGGTAAAAAAAATAAATGACTGGTACCCGATTAAAAGTAGAAAAGTGATCACGATTTTTAAATAAGGGCCTCCGGCGGCCCCAGAGCTCGGGGTGGCTTATAAAAAAGCAATTACAAAATTAAGGAAATATTATGAAAACATCAATCGGAACATGGGCCTACTCAATCGGGCCATACGCAGACAAACCAGTAGACTTCGACACAGTTTGCCAAAAACTCTCGAAGCTGGGTTACGACGCTCTCGAACTCGGCTCATTTGCACCACACCCAAACCCGGATGACCTGCAAACAAAAGAATCCCGGCAGGCCATCGTCGAAAAAATTAAGAGCTATGGTCTGCAGATCAGTGGTATTGCCGCTAATCTCTGGGGTGAACAGTTGATCAATACCGCCGACAACAGCAAGTACATCGCTGAATTTACTAAAAATTGCGAATTCTCAGTCGATCTTGGTATCAAAACAATACGCGTGGACACGGTTCAACCACCGACAATTTTTGAAGAGGTCGATTACGCCACGGCGAAGCAGCGCGTTGTTGATACCTGGAATCTGTGCTGTGACATTGCGGCATCTTACGATCTCAATGTCACTTGGGAAGCCGAGCCTGGTTTTGCTTTTAATAAACCTTCTGAAATTGTCGAAATTCTCGACGCCATTCAAAAACCAAATTTTGGCTTCCTTTACGATACCTGTCACGCGCAAATCATGACTGTCATGGGTACACGCCAAAATGGCGAGAAAGAAGTTTTTGAATGTCAGACTGAGTTCCTCAAGATGGTCGGTCCACGCATCAACCATGTTCACTTAATTGACTCAGATAACAAGTGTCACCAAGATGCTAATGGCGAGGACGAAACTTCCTCTCACCCGCCATTCGGCCTGGGTATTTTGGACTTCGATAAAATCGTCCCCGCTCTACTTGAGTACTACCCGGCCGATGCCTGGTGGACCAACGATCTGTGTTTCTGGGATAATGCTTGGGAAGCGACTGAGACCTGTATAACGTTTATGGACAAACTCAATGAAAAGTACCTCGTAGAAGCTTAATATTTTATAAACTGGTTCCGGGAATTAGTTCCCGGATATTTTTTGATAAATTATACTTCAAAGTGCACTTGAGGCGAGCAAACTGAAGTTGAACTACAAACCTGAGCGATAAAAGGAATATGAATGAAAATCTTATCAGTATTACTGCTCTTTTTTCTTACATTTAAGGGCCTAGCCGCAGAGCAACCCAATATTGTCTTTCTGCTCACCGATGATCAGCGTTTCGATTTTCTCGGCTGTTCTGGTCACCCGATTGTGCAAACTCCCAGCATAGACAAGCTTGCTCAAGAGGGAACGCGCTTTGAAAAAATGTATGTTAATACCGCCACCTGCTGGATAAGTCGGACCACTATGTTTACCGGTCTTTACCTCAGAGGTCATCGTTACACAGGGCGAAAACCTTTGGACAAGCGCTGGTCCTCAAAATCCTACCCGCGTCTTCTAAAAGATAATGGCTATCAAGTCGGTTATTTTGGAAAAAATCACGTCAAGTTTGCCAAAGGAGAAACGGCAAAAATGTACGATCACTATAAGGTTATCGGTCGCAATCCTTATTTCAAAAAACAGAAAGATGGCAGTCTGCGGCATGAAACAGAACTCATCGGTGATTTTGCCGAGAAATTTATCGATGGCTTAAAAGGCAAGAACCCCTTCCTGCTCAATCTCAGCTTCAACGCCGCTCACGCCGAGGACAATGATAAAAAGAATCACTTTCCTTATCCTAAAGCGACTGCTCACCTTTACGAAGGCATGACAATGCCTCTACCAAAACTAAACGACCCGGCTATTTTTAAATCTCAGCCGGATTTCATGCAAAAATCGATGCACAATGATCGCTTCAAGTGGCGCTGGGATACACCCCAAAAATACCAAAACAACATGCGCAATTACTTACGTATGATCTCTGGAATCGATAATGTGATTGGCCGTGTCATCGCAAAGTTGAAAGCAAAAGGCTTGGCAGAAAATACCATATTCATCTATGCTGCAGATAATGGTTACTATGCCGGCAATCGCGGTTTTGCCGGGAAATGGACACATTACGATGAATCTCTCAGAGTACCGCTTATTGTCTTTGATCCCCGTCTCAAAAGTAACAAAGGTCAAAAAGCGCAGCAGATCGCTCTGAATGCCGATATCCCGGCGACCATTTTAGAATATGCCAACATCACTCGCCCGCAGCATTATCACGGCCGTAGTCTGAAAGGCATCGTCGAAGGAGAGCAGCCACAGGACTGGCGGCAGGACTACCTCTGTGAGTTTTTTTCACGGCACAAGACAATTCCCAATTGGGAGGGTATCCACGGCAAGAGATATGTCTATGCCCGTTACGTCGATGAGAAATATGAATTTCTACACGACCTGGGAAAAGACCCGGATCAATTGCAAAACTATGCGAAGAATCCTGAATACAAGAAAATTCTTGAGATGATGAGAAAGCGTTGCGATAATGAGATTAAAGATAAAGGTGGGAAGTTTAAGCCTGTAGAGTATTAAAGAACAGCTAAAGCGTACCTGGTACGAGACAGCTATCGACTAAGAAAAGGTAAAAGCATGAAGAGGGTAATTTTGATATTATGGGCCTCAGTTGCCTGCTTAATTGCTGTAGAAAAGCAGTACTCCCCAAAGCCCGATGTTGTTTTTATTGTCGTCGATGATCTCAACGATTGGGTTGGTGTCATGGGTGGGCACCCACAGAGTAAAACACCAAATATAGATGCGCTGGCAGGTCGAGGAGTACTGTTCACCAATGCCCATTGCAATGCCCCACAATGTGGCCCGTCGCGAACCAGCTTTTTGAATGGGCTCTACCCCAAAAGTACGGGAAGGTATTTTAATAGTACCAAGAGACCACCTTTTTTTAAAGATCAAGTTATGGGGGGCATTACCTCAAAAACGCCGCCTGAAAACCCCTTTTATTTTCACAAGCACTTTATGAACCAGAACTACCGAGTGGTGAGCGGCGGGAAAGTTAACCATGACGGTATGAAAAAAGAAGGTCTCGATGCTAACTTTAAGCGTTCAGGGGAGAAGACAGAATTTACAAATAAGAAAGTAAACCTGTGGAAAGATGGTGGACCTCAAAATTTGAGCGACGCCGAAACGGGTGATTACCAAGTTGCCCGGTGGGCCATTGGCGAATGGAATAAAGTCAGCGACAAACCACTTTTGATGACGGTAGGTTTTTATAGACCACACCGTCCCCTCAATGTACCAAAAGCCTATTTTGAAAAGTTTCCTCTGGAGTCAATTCAACTGCCGCTGATACCAGAATACGATGACATGAAAGACTTGTCTGACTACGCCAAAGGAATAGCCCGCTTTCACGCCCATAAAGACACTTTTAAGCCCAGAAGTGACCATCAACAAATACTTCACTTGGGTGGAGAACAGGAGTGGAAATACATGGTACAGTCTTATCTGGCCTGTGTTAATTATGTCGATGCTCAAATCGGTCTCTTTTTAGAAGCTCTTAAGCAGAACCCACGTGGACGTGAGACGGTTATTGTACTGACCAGCGATCACGGCTGGCACTTAGGAGAAAAAGGTCATTGGTCCAAAGCAGCACTGTGGAGAAATGCGACTCGCGTGCCTTATATCGTCATCCTACCTGGAGTAACCAAGGCGGGGACGGTCAATAATCAGCCGATTTCGCATGTCGATCTCTATCCGAGCTTGTGTGATTTTGCCGGTATAACCAAACCAAAACACTTAGAGGGCCGATCGATTTTACCTTTGTTGAAAAACCCTAAGTCTAAACGCGATGTTGCCTTCATCAGTTACGGCCCCGAAAATACCGTAGCTCAAAGCGAGCGCTACCGCTACATCCGTTATGAGGACGGATCGGAAGAGTTATACGATCATCGTAAAGATCCACACGAATGGACTAACTTGAGCAAGAATCCGGAGTTTGCCGCAATTAAAGAAAAAATGAAAGCCGCTGTAATGGATTTTCAAAATAAATGATAACGACGATATCTGCAATTTCACAGAGTTTCACTGTGCGAATCAACTTAAAATAATTATCTGGAAGAAAATGAAACATCTATTTTTACTTAGTTTACTGGTCAATATTTCTGTGTTTGGGCAGTATGAGAAAATTACTTTGACAGAAAAATTCTATTCTGAAGGGTCGGCTTTTGGTGATCTTAATGGCGATGGCATCAATGACATCGTGGCCGGCAGCTTTTGGTGGGAGGGCCCGGAGTTTAAAGTCAAGCATCAGATTCGGCCGTTAAATGGCAAGAACAAACCGACTCCAGTTGAAAAAAATGCCTACAAGCCGGTCAAGTACTCCAACTCTTTTATCAACTGGGTCAGGGACATCAATAAGGATGGTAAAAATGACATTCTTATTGCCGGCTTACCGGGCACGCCGCTTTATGCTTACCTCAACCCCGGTACTCCACAAGGCAAGTGGCAGGAAGTTGCTCTGTGGGATGTCGTTGATAATGAATCTCCAGAACTGGTTGACATTGATGGCGACGGCAATGAAGAACTGATCTGTAACTACGGCGGTTACTTCGGTTACGCCAAAATGAATCCAGCTAAACCTCTGAAGAAATGGATCTTCCACAAGGTTTCAACTAAAGGCAAGTGGCACAGGTATACTCACGGTATTGGTATTGGCGATGTCAATAAGGACGGCCGTATGGATATGCTTGCCGGTCACGGCTGGTTAGAGCAGCCAGCGAATATTTCAGCCGGTCAAGAGTGGGTTTACCATAAGCAACAGTTCTCAAATGGCGAAAGACACTGCGGCGCCCAAATGTTTGCTTATGACGTCGATGGCGATGGCAAAAATGACGTCATCACTTCCGGCAACGCTCACGGCTATGGTCTTTACTGGTTCAAAAATATCGATAACAAGACATTTACAAAACAGACCATCATGGGTAAGTCCCCTAAAGATAATAAATTTGGCGTGAAATTCTCTCAACTGCACGCAATCAAACTTATCGATATGGATGGCGATGGCCTGAAAGACATCGTCACCGGTAAGAGGTACTGGGCCCACGGCCCTAAAGGCGATGCCGAGCCAGGCGCTCCAGCAGTGCTTTACATTTTTAAATTAGTTCGCGAAAATGGTCAGGCATACTTTAAACCCATTAAAGTTGATGATAATTCTGGTGTCGGCACTCAGGTAAATGCCGGTGATGTCAACAAAGATGGTCTCAATGACATTTTAACGAGCAACAAGAAAGGCACCTTTGTCTTTTTGAAGAAGAAATGAGCACCCAAAACTAAAATAAGTAGTAAAGGCGGAAAATCCTCAAAATGAAAAACACTATTTTACTGATCCTCATGTGCTTTAGCATTTGCTTGACTACACACTCTGAAATAAGAAAAAATATTCTGCTTATTCCAGTTGATGACCTCAATGACTGGATTGGTGTTTTAGGTGGTCACCCTCAGGCAAAAACACCTAATATCGACAAGTTAGCGGCGCGCGGCGTGCTTTTTAGCAATGCTCATTGTCAGTCTCCGGTGTGCAATCCCTCGCGCGCTAGTATGATGATTTCACTTTATCCAGAGACGAGTGGAATCTATTTTTTGAATCCGCCCTTAAAGAACTCTCCTGTTGGCAGTAAAAGTCTTGTGTTGACACATCGCTTTCTAAAGGAGGGCTATCACGTTGCTGGAGCTGGGAAGGTAATGCACGGTGGGGAAAATAAGCTGTATATTCCCAATTATGGTGGCAACTTTGGAGGTTTCGGACCATTGCCGAAGAAAAAACTGAGTAAGTTCAATGGCCATAAGCTATGGGATTGGGGAGCCTTTCCTGAAAGTGATAGCGATATGCCGGACGCTAAAACAGCAGCATGGACTGTTTCCCAATTGCAAAAATCTCACAAGAAG
>Ga0115103_1854994_pt1 | contig 14103 bp, 6 predicted proteins | sample MBTome_2_FD_89643 | JGI IMG/M metagenome (GOLD analysis project Ga0115103, IMG submission 89643) | Marine eukaryotic communities from Pacific Ocean to study complex ecological interactions - MBTS_5May14_M1_3um Metatranscriptome... | ecosystem: Environmental > Aquatic > Marine > Oceanic | place... | reverse complement strand
CAGGATTGCTGCGCCACGCTTGACCCAGAACTCAGGAGGGTAGTCACCAGTCTTGACGTCGACTCTCAGCATCCAGGACTCCATGGTCGTGGTGCCCTGCCTCTTAGGATAGTAGTAGCATGGACACTCGTATACCCCGGCGGGAGGCTTGGTTCTCTTCTGGATCGGCTTGAAGTGCACGATCGGCATCGGGCAGGCCAGCTCCATCACATCTGGCTCGCACAGAGTGCCTTTCTCGAGGTCCCACTTTGCTCCCTCAAGGTACAGACGAGAGACGAAGGCACCGTCCTTGGGGTGCTCTGTGATCTCCCTGGGCTCCTTGGGTACCGGGATGAAGTCGAACTCGAGCCTGTCGATAGGAGCACCACTCGCCTTTCGGCTGAATCTCTGCAGCAGTGCAGTCGTGAATCCAGTCGGGTAGGTGAAGGCACCGATCCAGAAGGTGAATGGGATGCCCTTCTGGCCCCAGGTCGCGAAGTACTCGTACCTCGCACGCATGTCGTCGTACCAGTTCGCGAGAGGCTTCAGCGAGAAGTATGCGTTCGACCAGGCGGCTGGCACCTTGTTCTCTGCGAGCGCGGCCTGCACGGCTTCCAGCTCTGGCGAAATGGCTGTCAGTCCCTTGATTCCGCTCTCGAGCTGTTCGAGGTCAGCGCGCAGGCGGCGGAGCAGCACGGCGTATCGCTGGAGCTCCTGCACAAGCACAACGTTGAGTGGATTTTCGTCGCCCTTGAGCTTGTGCTTCAGGGCTCGCAGGTCAACGAGCTCCGGCACTCGCTCGCGTAGCTCGACAACGAGTTTGAGCTCGCCGCTGTCTTCACCTTCAGCACCAGCGCCACCCTTCTGAGGAGTGAGACTAAGGACAGAGTCGAGCAGCTCACCCGAGTCGAGGATCTGCGAGGTGATCTCTGCATTGATGTGCTGGCCGTAGGCCGCTGGTGGGTCGCGGTCGTCCATCTTCTGGAGGATCTCCTCGTAGAAGTACTCAGGCGTGAAGAGCTGGGAGGGATCGGGGTGCTTCACGTTCTGCTCGTCAGCGGGGTAAACGTAGGTGAGGTCCTCGGTTCCATAGGGTCTCCAGCGCTCGGGCGCGATCAGGGCCTCGTTGAAGATTTCCTTGGCGTAGACCTGGATAAGGCGCCTGTCCCGGTCGTCGGTGACTCTGCCTCCGTAGTTGGCGGCCGCGATGAGATACTGGATTGCCTGCCATGGGAGTGGAGCCCGTCTGTCGTAGGCTGGGTCCATGGGCTTGCCGTCGACTTGCCATCCCATGTAGATTGCAAGCAGATCCTCGCAGACGCTGTAGTCCGAGTCGTTGAAAGCGTAGGACACATTCCAGCCGAGCGACTTGAACTTCTTTCGCTCGATGAGCACGGTGTGGAACCAGCTGAGGCCGAAGAGGGCCTTTCGGAAGTTTCTGTCCTGGTCCACGACCGTGAACTCAGACTTCGCGCCGTAGAGCCTGAGCAGGTTTGCCTTGATGCCCTTGGGTGGCTCCTGGGCGACCTTGAGGGACCTCTGCAGCAGAGAGATCGAGAACTGTGGATGAGGTCGGGCGGAGAGCAACAGACGGAATTCGGGGTTCACCTCCTGCTTGAAGAGCTGGTCGATGATCGACTCGAGCTCGGGCAGCAGGCTCACGGAGAGGTGGCAGTTTGCGAGGAAGATCCAGCTGCCCTGCTCTGCTCCCTCCTGAAGGATCCTCTTGGCTCTCTCGCTCTGTCCCCTGCCCATCGAGATGGCCTCGAAGGGGACGCGTCGCTCCTCGGCCGCCTTCCGGAGACCATCCGCTGGATCGACTCCCGGGCTGAGCACGAACACGACGGGCTCGCTGGCCTGCGAGTCCTCGAGCACCTCCTTGAGGATGACGGGCCTGCTCTCCACGAATTCTTTCTTCATGAAGTGCTCGACGTAGTTTCGGATCGCGAACAGCACTCGATCCGTCCTGAAGCAGCGCAGCACGATCATCTTCTTCAGTCTGTCCTCACACTTGGTCTCCCACTCGCCTGGCAGCTGCGCCGACTCGGGAGGCGCTGGCTTGACCGACAGGTACCATCTGTGCCAGTCCTTTGGACTCAGGGTCACCGCGTTCGTGATGCCAGTGAAGGTCTCGGGCAGGGCCTTCTCAAGCTCGCACACGTTGTCCCAAGCCTGGGGAGTGATCCAGTCGAATGGAGGGCGCGGTGGCTACGTCGATCGGTCGAGCACCTGGCCACCCCTCAGGAAGAAGTTCCACTCGTCCTCGTTGACGACGCCTTCCGCCATCTGGAGCTTGACGCACATCTGCATCGAGAGCAGGAGCTTGTGCTTCTCGAACAGCGACCTGCAGGCTTGCCTGTAGACCTGGAGGGTGTGATACCTCGTGATGCTCTTGTAGCGGTCCTGGAACATCTGCTCGCGGCTCTCCTCGATGGAGCGCTGGAAGAGGGCTTTGTACCAGTCGAGGCTGAACTGGTACATGGGGTCGATCTTGACGAGGTCGTTGAGGACGAAGAACAGGATGGACGCCTGTCTGCCGCACTGCCTGAACTGCTCACGAGTGTCGTCAATCTTCTTCATGGTGATCTCGGCCTGGTCGAGCGCCTGCTTGACCTCGTCGGAGGTCTCCTTCGAGGACTGGAGGGTGTCAATCAGAGCAACGTCCTCGAGGAGGTTCACCTTGGACTCGGAGAGCATTCTCAGGATCCTGTCCTCCAGCTCGATGATGGTCGCCTTGTTGGTGGCGATCTTCTAGATGACGTCGTTCTTGGTGTTCTCGAGACTTGGTTGCTCGGCCTGCACGACAATGCCGAGGCACTGCTCCTCGAGGCCTGACTCCTTGACGGTGAAGTTGACGACAGTGACCTTGGTCGACACTTCCGGAGTGTAGTGAGGGTTGCTCATCCTGGTGGTGATGTACAGCTTGAAGTCGCGGTTGTACTCGATCTCCTTGTCTCCGACCTTGACGCAGAGGTTGCGGCCGACCTGGATGAGTGACTTGTTGAGCACGTTGTCAAGCACGGGGTCCATTTCCTCGCCCACATCCAGGAAGAGCACTTTCCGTCCGTGGATGATGCCCTGCTCGATCTTCTTGATGTAGTTGGCGTCCTTGAAGTCGGCGATGACCAGTGCCTCGCCCTCGGTCTTCTTGATCCAGTTCATGGCCTGGCTCTGAGGGTCGATGTTCAAGGCCCAACGGAGTCCCTTGGTCACGAGCACTCCGTTCTCCGTCGAGAACGGGTCGCTGGGCAGTCCGTTCAGTCGCCAAGCGCGGGCCTGGGCAGCCCCGGCCATGAACTCGGCGAAGTCAAAGCGCGGGGTGAAGGGGATCTTCTGCACCTCCACGGTCGAGATCCAGTCAGCGATCAGGCTGGTCCTGTACTCGGACGGGAACGGTCCGCAGTAGCTCATGAACGCTGCCGCGAGAATGCAGTCACCGATCAGCCTCTCGTACTGCTCGTCGAGGTCGACAAGCGTCGCCTCCCAACGGGTCTTCTCTCCGGCCAGGCCGGAGATGAGTCTGTCGCCGCGGTCGATCTTCACCTGGAGGCTGTCGAGCTCCGCCTTGAAGGATGCCATCGCTGCCGTTGTCGAGTTGTAGGTCTCCTCGAGCTCGGCAAGCTTTGCAGCGAGCGCCTGGAACTCAGCCTCGAGCTCCGCCATGTAGGCGAGCTTCTTGCGGAGCTGCTCCTCGGCGTAGGCTTTCTTTTGCCTCTTCGGCGCGACAACCTTGAGGGCCTTGGCGTAGTCCTCGAGCGAGCGGGTCCATTGGCAGAGGGCACCTGCGGCAGTGGAGACCTTGGTGACGGTCGCTGGCTGGAAGTTCTCCATCTTGGTGTACCTCTCGATTTTCTTGAGGGTGGCCTGGCCGATGGCCTCCTTGTCGAACTCTGCGATCTTCTTGACGAAGGTGGGGTCCGCGAGCTCCTTCTTGACGGATGGCCAGCCAGGGTCTTTGCCGAGCACCACCATCACTGCCGCCATGACCGTGGCGACCGCCTCTGGGGGAGTCGGGAAGGACTTGATCTCAGAAATGTGCTTCTTGTCCAGGCCTTCGAGAGCCTCTTGGGCTGCAAGCAGTGCTGGCTCGGCCTTCTTGAGCTCGGCTTCGGCGTCAGCGGCCAGCTGCATGGTCTCCTCCTTCTCTTTCTCGATCTTCACGGTCTGCGCTTCGATGTTCACCTGCTGCTCATCGGCATTCTTCCTCTCCTTGGCGATGTTGATCATCAGCTCCTCGCAGACCTTCTGCTGCCTCGACACTTCAGCTCTCGTGACCTCAGCCTCGGCCGACATCTTCTCGACCTGGCCCCGGGCCTCGTCCAGCCTGCTGAGTCCGTTTCGGAGCTTGGTCCTCTGATTGTCGACCTCTGTGCGCTTGGCCGTGATGATCTCTCCGTAGCCCTTCAGCAGCTCGACGTAGTTCGTTGGCGTCACGTAGAAGACCCTCTTCAGCTCCTGCCTCATCGCCTCCGCGTTGGCAGTGGTGGTCGAGTGAGCGACAGCGCACAGCTTGGCAAGGCCAGCCTCAAGTTCTTCACCGAGGTCCATCTTTCCGATGAACCTCATGGCGACCTCGGCGAGGGCGTCATCGGGCCAGCCCATGAACCAGTCGATCGTCGTGTTGTTGATGAGCGCGGGGTACATCCTGCAGTAGTCGCGGAAGGCCTGTCCGATGGGGCTCATGCAGATGCTCAGGTGCAGGTTGTCCTTGATGTTCGTGAAGAAGAACTCGTTCATGGCGTCGGGAGTCTCAACGGTGTTGCCTGCCTTCTTGAAGGGCCTCCGGATCTCCTCCCGAATCTTGCCCAGCTCTTCGCCGGTGTAGAGGTTGGGGACCACGCCGCCGTTGAGCATGTTCTGGATGTCCTCGAGGAAGGACTCCTGCACGACGTCGTTGTCGGAGAAGACGAAGACCGTCTTGAGCTTGTCCTTTCCTCTGAAGGCGGCCATCTCGTACATCACTTTCAGGAAGTCTCGGAACTGCTTCAGGCCGAATCCCTTAGTGACCTCGAGTTGGAAGACGTTCATCTGGGAGATGAAGGCCGCGAGGCGAGTCAGGGAGTGCCTGCCGGATCCACCGACGCCCACCAAGAAGGCGTGGCCTCGCTTGAGATTGAGGACGCGATAGATCTTCGCGACGTGCGTGATGGCGTCCTTGAACAAGACCAAGTCCATGCTGATGAGCTTTGGCTGGGTGTTGTACTGCACCAGCTTGTCCTGGAGGTACGTCCTGAGCTTGGCAAAGTCCGTGACCTCTTCGTACACCGCCATGTTCTCGTTGAGGAAGTCCACGAAGAGAGCGTCCTCGCCCTCGGTGGTGCAGTGCTCAAGGTAGTTCATCTGGAAGACCGTCTCCAGCTGCTCGTTCAGGTAGCCTTTGAACCTGTCCCTGTCGGCTACTGAGTTGAGGCGGTCGTGAAGCACCCGGAGGATCTCGTGCGCCCAGAGCTTGAGGATCTGCTCTTTGCCCTCGAAGTAGTTCTTGTCTGCCTGGTAGAGGCCCTGGAAGACCTTCGACACGTCACGCATGTTGAAGACGTAGTGACTCTTGGCGGGAGTCGGCAAGAACTGCTCCTGGACGATGTTGAAGAGGGTGATCGTTGCGCTGGCCAAGGGCTCGGCCAGGTTCTTGATCTCCTCGTCGAACGCCTGGAACTTGAAGGCTCCGATGGTCTCGAAGATTCTCTTCATGTTCGACTCGGTGGGGATCGTGTAGTTCACCACGTGGAACTTGGACAGCAGACGGGGCGAGATCTCGGCTCTGCCACCGCCGGGCTTGCCCATCGCGGAGAGGAACTGCAGGTCCTGGATGTAGTTGGGCACAATCTTCTGCCTGTCGAACCAGAACTCGTAGTCGATCCACTGTCGCATCAGCTCGAGGGGTGGCTGAGACCCGAAGGTGTCCTTCCTGGGCATGTTGAGGTCGTCGATGAAGCAGACAGCCTTTTGCTTGGCGTTCTTTGGCCTGTACTTGTTCTTCGCCCGGCGCTCGAAGTTGCTCTCGATGATCTCCTGAGTGTTGAGGGATGAAGTGCCGGCCGAGAAGTTGATCGTGAAGTGATGAGTGTTCGCGTCGAGGGTGCGCAGAATTCCGTCGACGAGCACGGTCTTGACGACACCAGAGTGGCCGACGAGGAGGACCTGCGAGCCGTGGTCGAGGAGAGCCTGGACGATGTACCTGTTCCTGACGGTGTCGACAGTGGGCACGTTGATCTTGTGGAACTCCTTCTCGACGGGCTTCCAGTTGGCCTGGAGCTTCTCGTCCCAAGGCGCCCATTCCTTCTTTTCTTGATTGAGGTAGTGCTCGTACACAGTGTTCGAGTGAGGGAACATCGACTCGATGTCCCTGAGGATGTAGTCGATCTCGCGCCTCGAGGACTCCTCCACGGTGGCGCCGACGGACCAGATCAGGCAGAACACGAACCACTTCTCGACGTACAGCTTGTGGGCTTCTGCCTCCTCAGGGTCCTCGGGTGGACGCAGGTTCCTGCAGAGGGCGTCGAACAGACGGCAGAGGTTGATGACGCCGGCGGTCTCGCTCGTCTTGGCGAGCTCTCGGCACTGAGCTCTCTTGACCTTGAGCACCTTCGGCAGGTACTTGTCGACCAGCTCCTGCAGGAGCTCCCTGAACTCTTCTCCTTCCTTTTGCTTGATCCACATCGCCATGTAGGGCTCCCAGCCGAGCTCGTCGAGGTCCAGGTAAATCATGCCAGCCCTCGAGACGGTGGCAGGGGAAGCGACTGCGAGGTTCTCGACTTCGAAGAGCAGGCGGACGTTCGGTGAGAGGGCGATTCTGTCACCGTTGGTCAGTGTCAGCAGCTTGCTGTCATCGAGCACGGAGTTCATGGACTCGATCCAGAGCGTGTCGACTGGACCATCGAGCACCATCCAGCGCTGCTCGTGCTTCTCGAGGCAAATTCGCTTGAGCACGTTGGAGAGCACGCCGTCGTGCCACTGAGGTGGGTTCTGGTCATCAGAGTAGCCGTAGAGCTCGTCAGTCGAGATCGCCTTCGGGTTGATCAGCTCTGGCCTCACTGCCTGGTACCTGAAGTCGTCTGCCTTCACGCCTCGCTCCTTCTCCTCGGCGTTGAGCTGGTTCAGGGCGTCTGCGAGGACCTCCCAGCACCTGGTCTTGCCGGAGAGGGTGGCCCCCACGAGCATGTTGCCGTGCCTCGTGACCTTGGATTCGTAGAGCTGCATGATCTTGACCACGAGGTTCTCGTTGAGCTGCAGGTTGCGGCGCATCAGGGACTCCTCGATGGCGATCTGCAAGTCGTCGTTGTCGTTCTCGGGCTCGTCACAATCTGGGAACAGATCGATGAAGAGGTTGTCGAAGAGAATCACGTCCTCTGCGATGAACTTGGGCAGGTTCATGTCTCTGATGGCCTTGATGATCACGGTGATCTCGTCAGCAAGGTCGGGGCGCTCTCGCTTGATCCTTCCCGCGGCATTGAGCACGGACTTGACCGCCCTCATGCCGAAGTCGTAGTGGTCTTGCTTGGAGAGCTGCCTCTGCATCAACGCGTAGATGGTGACCACTTTCTTGGCCAGGAGCTCGTTCTGCTTGAAGCCCTCACTCATCAGGGTGATCTTGGCAATGGCGTTGAAGTCGGGCACCATCATCGCGACGGGTCTGAACAGACAGGCCAGGTTGTCGGGCAACTCGGACCTGCCCGCGTAGCCTGGATTCATGGTGATGAAGAGGCCGGTGTCCTTCTGGACCTGGATGTTGAGCTCTCCGAAGGGTGTGCTGGCCTCCTTTCGGCGGATCGCATCGAGGATGACTTGGACCTGCTGCGCGACCACCGACAAGACTTCCACTTGGATGCGGTTGAACTCGTCGAAGCAGCCCCAGGCTCCGGACAGAGCAAGACCCGCGAAGATCTTGCCGAGCGAGACAATGTCCATCTGGTCCGAGCAGTTCTAGATGACCACGAAGAAGGCCAAGTTCTTGCCGAGATCCTTGACGGTCTCGGTCTTGCCCGTTCCCGCAGGACCTTGTGGAGCGCCTCCTCTCTGCATGTTGAGGGCGTTGGTCAGCGTCATGTAGGCTCTGTCCGTGAGAGGCGTCACGACCAGTCTTCCGTTGTTGCCCTGGTACTCGTAGCCGTAGTCGAAGACGCAGTTCGTTTGCTCGACGGCGATGTACAGCTTCTCGTTCTCCTCGGCTGCCACGGCCTTCCCGAATCTCAGCTGCTGGAGCCACTCGAAGTGTCTCGGCGAGGTGATCCTCTGCTGGTACAGTCGCTCGATGATCTCGCGGTTGTGCTCGTCGATGATGATCAGGGCAACGAGCTTCAGTCGCTCAAGCTTCGGAAGGCCCGGCTTCTCGACGAGCTCTACGTAGCTCTCCACCTTCTTCTTGTAGTTTTGCCTGCACTTCTTCAGGCTGCCTACTGCACTGGCCGCTCCTGAGTCCATGTTGGCCAGGGCTGCACCGACCTCGGTGGTCCAAGCCATCTGGGCGGCCGTGATGAGGACCTGTCCTTGGGTGGCCTTGATGACCTTCATCAGCTTTTCTCTCTCGTACTGCTTCTTTGACGCGGCTCCGTGCTCGTGCTGGTACTTCCAGAAGATCTTTCGCAGGGCGTCCCTCATCTCGGAGACGAGCTTCTTCAGCCAGCTCTCGACTTTGGCCTCGACGAGGATGGGCTTGAGGAGCTCGACGGACTCCTTCTCGGCCGAGATCAGCGCCTCGATCTCGTAGTTCTTGGCATTCCTGCCTCCGACCTCGTTGATCTTGAGGCTGGCCACTCCCTCGAACATCTTTCCGATGTGCTGGAGGATAGGCGTGGGGTCTTTGGACTGGCCGATGATCTCGAGCAGGTCCTCGTTCGAGAGGAAGTAGAACCGGGGGAACTGGCCTCGCTTGGCCTCGAGGAACTGGTTCAGGTTCTTCTGGATCTGCTCGAACTTCTTGTTGAGGTCAAGCAGCAGGGCTAGGAAGTTCTTGACGATGAGGGCTCTCAGGCAGTTCTTCTCCTTGTTGATCCTCTCCATCTCGGCCTTGAAGATTTGGTTGTTGCGCTTGAAGATCGAGTCCTCGCTCGGCAGCTGCTTGGAGATATCCGGCTGGCCACGGAATATGGATTCGAGGTACTTCCACTTGCCCTGCACGGCAAGGAGGGCCTCGAGCGTCTCGGTGATCTGGGCGATGTTGCCCTCCCAGAGATCGATCTTGGTGTCGAACTCCTTGTAGTAGGGCGAGCTCTTCATGTTGCTGAGCTTGACGCCGTGGTCTTCGATCAGCTGCATCACGTTGTCGGTCGACCTGATGTAGAAGAACTCCTCCTGGTCTGCCTTCGACTTCTGCTTGTCGATGTCCAGGTCAGTCACTGGGTCTTCCTCCCAGCTGTGCCTGATCTCCTCCAGGGCCACCTCGATCTTGAGCTGCCTCCTCGCGTTGTCCGCGAGGGCCATGATCTTCTCTTGGTGGTTCAGGAGGCCAAGGCTGAACACCTTGTCGAGGGTGAACTCGTCGCTGTTCTCGTCGAAGTCGTCCTTCACTTCGAATCGGAGCTCCTTCCAGTGCCTCTCCCTCATCGCGTCGTCTCGCAGGTCGAGGATGAGGGGCAGGGTGGCTCGAACCGTGTCGATGTTGCTCTTGAGGGAGACGTACACGCCCCAGTCCCGCACATCGCGGTCGAAGGCGCGGCACTTGTCCTGGAAGTCCACAGCCAGGTCGTCCATCTCTTCGATGGGGAGATCGTAGAACTTGATGTCCTTCCAGGCGTCCCACTGCTTGTCCCAGTCGTTTTTGACCTCCCAGATGTCGGTCAGCTGGGCAATCTCCTTCTCCACTAGCGCCACCTCGGGGTAGGCCATCGGCTCGATGTCGAAGATCTCCAGTCCGAACTTCATGGCTTCTTCCTGGGCCCTGAGCTCAGCCGTGTGGCCCTTGAACTCTTGCAGCTTCTCAAAGGCCTTGGCGTTGTCGAAGCCCTTGTCTGCGGTGTAGGGCGCCTGCAGCTGGAAGTTCTTCTTGTTGTCCTGGCATTCTTTCTTGAAGTCCTCGATGGAGTTGTCGACCTCGGTCTTCAGCTGAGCGTAGCACTTCTGAATGATCACGTTGGCCTCGTCCAGTCCCTCGTTGAACCGCGCCCAGGCGTCCTCGAGGCCGTCCAGTTTGGCCTTGTCGTCGTCGCCCAGCTCGGCCAGGCCAGTGTCCTGGTCCTGGTTTTCTTGGATGTACTGGAACTTTCTCTTGATCGGCTCTCGCCTGGCGGCCAAGAGGGGCAGCTTCGCCCTGACTTCGGCGTAGAGGTCCTTGTTCTTCTTCAAGTGCTCCAGCTTGGTGGGCGGCGTCTTGAGCTCTTCGATGGTCTCGGTGAAGTGGGTGAGCAGGCTGTTCAGGTCCTCCTTCGACTCCGTGATCAGGTGCTCGAAGATGTCCTGGATGAAGGCGTTGCCGCACTCCGTCAGGCTGCTCTTCAGCTTGGAGCAGTCCAGGATGATGAACTGCTCAGGCTTCTGCGGCTGCTTGTTCTTGACATCGTTCATGACATCCACCAGGCTCTCGATGGACTCCTTGTAGCGCTGCACGGGGTCCTGGTCGAGCTCACCCTGCGTTCCTCTCAGGATTCGCTGCCTGCCTCTCGCAGTCCGGATGTTCTAGAGCTGGCGCACTTCCTCTGAGGCCTGCCAGTGCTTGCGGTCTTCCTCCATGTTGGTTTGGATCTTTTCGATGCCTGCGATGATCTCGAGCGTCTTGGCGTTGATCTTGCCGTTGCGGGCGATACGCTCTTCGTACTCCGACCTTTCCTCGCACGCTCGGGGCAGCTCCCACCTGGCTTTCCACTGAATCTCCTTCTCCTCCTCGGAGAGATTCTGGTAGTTGGCGTCTTGCCGCACGCCCGCCTTTGCGAAGGCCGCCGCTGGGTTGCCTCCGCTCTTCTCGGACTCGTCCAGCTCCTTCTTGATGGCTGCGATCTTCTCGTCGCGAAGCCTGCGGAACACCCGCTCGACTCGGGGCACGACGCGTGTGACGCGGATGATCTGCTTGATGAAGTGCTGGATGTTCGTCTTGAGCTGGTCGTGAGTGGGGTCGTGGACAATCCTCCAGCTCGCCTGGTGGGGAGCAGGGTCGAGGATCGTGTACACGCGGAAGATTGGGACGAGCTCTTGTCGCTGCTTGTCACCAATGATGTGCTTGCCAAGGTCCAGCAGCGTGTTCTTGACCGCCTGCTTGAGTGACCTCTCGAGGGCGCGGTCCAGGCCCTCCACGAACTTCAGCCACTCTGACTGGACCTTCGGGCCCCTGTGGATGAACAGCAGCTCGTAAGTCCTCATGACCTTCCTCGCGATGCGCTCGAAGGACTCGACGAACTCGCGCTCTCGGGTCGCGAGAGTGTCCTCCTGCTGGCGAGTGAACTCCGAGAGGAGGTACAGCTTCTTCTGCACATTCGTCAGCGTCGTGGTGGAAATCTTTTCGAACTCCTGGGAGATCTTCTGGACGTTGCTCTGGAACTTCTTGACGTTCCAGAAGACGTCTTGGCACTCCTTGCGGCAGGCGTAGACGAAGTTGTCGGCCTACGAGCCCCAGTTGTGGCGCCCCATGCCCGGGGCAATCGTGCGGTCGAGGATGTCCAGGTGCTCCTTGAAGAGCGACTTCTCTCCCTCGTTGACGGTGTGGATGATCGTGTTGTAGTCTCGCACGATCAGCATCACGTTCTCTCGGAGCACTCGGAGCTGCTCCTTCCTCTGCAGCAGGCGTGAGACGTGGTGAGGGATCGTGACGAAGCCCAGCGTCTGAATTTTGGTCCAGTACGCGACTTCGACCATCACCTTGTGCAGATCGCTGTCAAAGTTGCTCTCCAGGAGGCCGCTCTTCTTGTCCTTCGAGAAGAGCGCGTTGCCACTGAGACTCGAGGGCAGGTCTCGCTGGTTGTGCTCGGCCCTGATCAGCACGGGCACCTCCAGTCTGGAGTCGATGTTCTGGGAGTCCCCGATCTGCTCGATCTCGTTCTTCCAGTTGGTGAAGCAAGTGTTGGCGATGAAGTTGTCCAGCGCCGTCCTCAGCTTCGTGTAGGCGTCGATCGCCTCCTTGGCGTGAGGGTGCTCGGGGATGAAGTAGAGACCCTCGATCGCCGACTTGGCCTTGTCGATTCTGACGATCAGGCTGCGAGCCCAGATGGCAAGGCCTCCGTACTGGGGATGCGAGAACGGCATCGGAGGTGGACCCTTGCCAGCCTTGTCGTGGCCGTCGAAGGTCTCTTCGACCTCCTTGATCTCGTCCTTGAAGAGCTTGTACACCATCTCGGCGGCCTTCTTGTGCACGTAGTCGCGGACGAGAGGGCGCTTCGCCAGAGAGTCAAAGTTTTCGAGCATCTCGACGGCGTCGGCGACCGTGGAGACGTTCTTGAAAGCGAGGGCGATGATGTTCTGGTACATGATCTCCAGGCTCTTGCACTGCTCCTTGAAGAACTGGCCGTAGTCGTCGTGCCACTTCGTGATCTTCACGTCGAGGATGTCGTAGTCGAGGTCCTTGATGTTCTGCAGGTGCTTGGCGAAAGTTCGCTCCAGCTCGTACAGGTTCTCGGTGTACTCGGGGCCCTTGGTCCCGCCAAAGACGGGCATCACTTGCTTGGCGCCCTTCCTCGCGAACTACAGCTGGCCCTCGCAGATTTCGAGGAGGTCCCTGCATCGCTGGATGAAGGCCTCGTTCTCGGCGAAGATGGTCTCGTCGGTGTCCAGCTCCCAGCCCGGCCTTGAAGAGTACTTCTTGATGAGCCTCTGTTGCTTGAGGCAGATGGCCTTCCACTCGCGGCAGCAGCTGATGCTCTCCTCGAGGTCCGACATGCACTTCTCGACGTCTCCGTCAAGCATGTCGTCCTTGTTGATCTTGGCTCTGCACCGCTTGATGATCTGGTTGCTGATCTTGGTCAGCAGTCCCTTCATCCTCTCGGGCGTGTTGTAGTGCTCGCTCAGCTCCCAGATGACCCTCACACTGTTGAGCACCTCGGGGAGGATGCCTGGGATGTCCTTGGGCTTGGCCTGCTCGATCTTGCGGCAAGGCTCCGAGAGCGTGTTCAGGAACTGCAGGTTGTTGTGGGCCTCGGCTGAGCCTGCCTGGATCTTGCGCTCGAGGTCCAGGAAGCCAGGCAAGTAGGAGCTAGAGGCGTGCTCGAGCACCTTGATGATCTTCTTGAGCTCAGGCTTCTGGAGCCTCTGCGTCAGGACCACGAGGTTGTTGCTCCTCCTTGTCCAGTAGGCGATCTCATCGAGCGGGCTCTCGATGGCGTGGTTTGTCGGGGAGTCCTGGTTCGAGACCAGCTCCTTGATCTGACGGGTCCAGTAGATGACGGTGGACTCGAGTCGCTGGAGCAGGTCCTTGTCCTTGGCTGCTGCCTCGATGTCTGTGAGGTCCTCGTCGGGGATGTACAGGTACGTCTGGCCTCTGGCGGCGTGGGTGGTCTCGTTGAGGAAGGCCATGAACCTGTGGAGGTTGGCGATGAACTCCTTCTTGACGCCATCTGGCCAGTCGTTCTCCTGGAGCAGCTTTCGGACGTACTCGGTGTTCATCTTGTCGAGTAGGTCCTCCAGCGGGTCAGTGCCGATCGACTTGAAGAGCACGCACTCCTGGAGGTTCTCGGGGGTGACGGGCACGTCCCAGCGCTTCTTCATGAAGTAGGCGACCTGGTAGTCCTGTGGGTTGATGCCCTGGTCGTAGAACTTGGGCGGGGCTGTGTGGCTGACCCTGAGCGTGAGCTCCTCGAAGTCGTTCCAGAAGAAGATGACCCTCTGGTCTGGCTCGCTGAGGAAGTCGTTGAGCCAGACGTAGTGCTCGTCCTTCCAGTGTTCCTCCTCCTGGAAGTTCTCGAGCGACTCAGCGACATGAGCAATCATGGTTTTCATTCTGGTGTCTTGTGAGAAGTCGAGGGCCTCTTGCTGCTCCTCTGCGGCTTCTCCTTCCGCCTGCGCGGCCTCACCGTCTGCGGGTGAGGCGCCATCTTCGTTGATGCCGCCTTCAGCGGGGGCTCCGGCCTCCATGGCTGGTTCTCCTCCGGCCTCAGTGGGCGATCCGGCGATGTCTTCAGCAGCTGTGGCATCTGCGGGCGGTTGTCCCGGCGCTTCTGCGGCAGCTGGCTATTCGACTGGTTATTCTCCGTCCATTGCTTGGATTTT
>Ga0115103_1313289_pt1 | contig 14161 bp, 13 predicted proteins | sample MBTome_2_FD_89643 | JGI IMG/M metagenome (GOLD analysis project Ga0115103, IMG submission 89643) | Marine eukaryotic communities from Pacific Ocean to study complex ecological interactions - MBTS_5May14_M1_3um Metatranscriptome... | ecosystem: Environmental > Aquatic > Marine > Oceanic | place... | reverse complement strand
GAGTATTTACCTACGGACCCCTGGTTATCATTTTCATGATTTCCAAATGATCCGTTGTAATTTCTCTACTACACAACAACTTGTTTTTGTTATTAATTTTTGTTTAATTGTTTCAGTGACCTGGTATCAGTTTCCCAATATAAAACGGTTTAGGCAGTTACTTTTTGATCTTCTATTATTGACAAAAGCATTTGCAATTTGTGTTCTATTTCTTCAACATTTGTGTTATACTTAGTTGCGTTTATTTATATAGATTCGTTTATGTCATTCCAATTGTCACCTATATCGCCTATAAAACCATTGTCTTTTATAAATTGATCAGTACGATTGTTTTTTCCAATTAGGGTAACATAACTAAGAGACCTTAATAATATATCATAATCTGTTATTACCTTAGTACTTTTAAATAATTGTATTTTTTCAAAAATGTATGGGATATCAGGAGCCATTCTCAATGATTACCCGTCTATTGAATTAAATATAATTCGTTTTAAAAAGATTCCATGTGTCCTGCTTATACTTATTGTTGAATCCATGTTGTACATGTTTTTTGTTCGTTGTTTTTGTTGTTTAGTGTCAACAATTGTGTTACATGCCATTAATCCGTCATCACCTAAAACAATGAACATTGTTAATTTTGGACCCAATTGTTTTATTAAATTTGTGTTTACTATTAAGTTAACGATGACATTACCTAAGGATGTATTTGGAAATCCTGTTAATCTCATTTCAGTTCCCATACCGTTTACTTGTTTGTTAAACCAATGCCATAATGTGTGCACTTGTTTGTAAAAGTCCAATAAGTTTTTGTTCATTCCTAATTTTTCGTATAATTCAAATTCTACTTAAATCAAGTCCATTTTTGTTTGTCTATCTTGTTTTTTAAGATCATTCTCAACAAAGTATTTGGTTGGTTACATATTTCGTAGTAGGGATTGTATCTGTAGTTCAGTCATTCCATCTGCATAAATTATGTGTTTCATTAATGATAATTTTAAATTGCACATTATTCGTTTAAACGGTTTTGCAAAGAGGGCTGATACATAATATTGTCCTGCCATTATAGCCCTTGGGTTTGTGTCTTTTAGACTTGAAATCATCCCTTCTTTAACTAAAGTTTCTAATTTTATGAAAAACTTTACATCGGATATGTTTTTTGTTACTTAGTTATATTTGAGAAAATCACAAAGTTCTTATGATTTGAACATTGGACTGGGATGTTGTTAGAGCCAATTTATTGTGTCATCTATGTCGAGGCCTATGTTATTCTATCCTGATTTTATTATAGTTTCTTAATAATTTTTGTTAAAACAATGTTTAATTACTTACTATACTTCATATTTTATTATTAATTTTTATTTCTAAAATTGGTCAATTGCAAATGCTCTAGTGGAGATTGTTTTTTGTTCTACCCCCAGTTGTTTTGTTAACAACAATTAAACAGCAGTGGGTGTTTCTGTCATTGATAAAAATAATCTTTCTTTTAAGATTCCAATTGCCATTTTAGCTTTAAATTTATAATCATTTTTTGTTGCAAAATAATCGATCTCATCTATTTATTGGTTACACAACCAAAATTGTAAATTTTCCAGCGTTACTTCCATTCTTATATCATTTTTGTTTTTTGTTTTAGGAACTACATTTTATGCAAATGTTTCCAAATATTTAACAGCATCTTGTTAGTCCATTTCAAAAATATATCTTATACTTGATCTGTCTTAATTTAATGACATAATGTTATTTAAGTTATTTTTAACCTGTTTGTTGTCAATGAATTATTGTTGTTTTATGTCCTGTTTTTCGATAATTTCAATTTGTTTATTATATTATTGTAACAAAGCTGAGTTCACTGTAGGTTACAATTAATTTTATATTAATTATTCTCTACTTTTAGTATCAGTTATTCTGTATTATTTTTTGTCAATATTAACCAAGCTGTCAAAGTCTTGTTCAGTCCATTTATCATATTAGCTTGCACCACCTCTTAATTACAATGTTAAAACACATCCTGTCATCATATTCAAGAATGATGTGCCTGATGCGTCTTGTAGTAACATTATTTGTTTTCTACCAATGTGATTTATCATGTTTATTTCATTCATTTGTTATTTAAAAGTGTCCACATCATTCACGTTTATTACATTATCATTACTATCTAATAGCAAATTCATATCTACTAATTGAGTTATTATGTCGACATCAAATATTTATGTTATAGTTTACCAATTTATAGATTGTTTGCCATATGGAAGGTAATTTTGTTATGTAACATATCTACCATTTGTTTTAAATTAAGAGCATATTTCATCTAGCCATTATTGGATGTATCCATCAGTGGTTTCAACCATTTGTATAAAGGTTATGCATGTATCCATGGTTTCAATTTCACCAGCTAATTTTATGTTGTAGTCATGCAAACTCTTCAATAATATTTATTTTAAATTTTTATTAGCACAGTTATGTAATCTGCCAATCCTACCATCAATGTAGACATGCCTATTTAAACTCATGTTGTATGAGTTGTTTATGTTTTATATTTCCAACAGTGTTGGTTGTTGACCTAACCATACTATTTTGTTGTTTATTATAAAGTTTTCCATGTAATTTCTTTGGCCGTCATGGAATTAATTGTCGTATGTCCAAATGCAAATATGTTAACCAGTGCTATCACCATCACATAATTTTACACTTTGTTTGTGATTTCTAAATATGAACTGTTATGTTACTCTATTAATTGCATATAATTTTTCTCGTAGTTGTATATCTTCTAAATCATTTATTGTCATCTATTTGGTTTTGTTGTCATGTGTCTCAAAGATTGATCTGTCCAATGATATTAAAATTGGTATTATGTCAAGGTCTTGCAAATCACTTATTAATAATACTTAATTCATATAGCCATGATACTATATTGTTATACATGGTATCAGTTGTCCATTGGTTGTTGCTACAACACACAATTTGTTTACTTGTGTGCCATCTATCAACAATAAGTTTTCCTCGCAGTTTGCTAATATTGGTCTAATATTAAACTCCTTTGTTCTTGTCAGTACAGGAATCAAATTTTTCATGGAAAGAGCTTGGTCAATGTATGTCTTTTACAATAATCCTGAAATTGTTTCATCATGTAAAATGTGATTAACCACCAGTTGCCATTCAGTTTCCATATATTATTAACAATTGTTGTTATTTTCGATTACATTTACGTAGCATTGTTTTTGATTCATTGGGTTATAAGGTTGATAACATTTACAATGTAGTTAACCGGCATTGCTCAATACAATTTGCAGTCCTATTAATGGACAATCTTTGTATATTATGATTGTTTTATATTATTGGTTATATAAAACCTGCACATTTACCATGCAATTTAAGGCATATTTTATTATGTCATCAGTTTATATAAAGACCTCATCATTGTAATGATTGATTATTTGCATTAATTTTGCGTCTTATTTTAATTCTTTGAACCACCATTTCATACATTGTTAAACACATGTTACTGTGTTTATAGGATTGAACAATTGTTTTGGTTATTGTAAATCAGCTCCTTCACAGTCTAATGACAGTTGATCTTCGTATTGTCCGTAATAACTCATTTTTCGTTGAACGGCAACGCCCTTGTATATTTTATGTTTCCATGTATACTGTTTAAAGGTTGAAACATCTAAGTCATGTTCAGGTTAAATGATTTCTGCCAATGTTGAGGCAATTTATCCACTATTATGTAGATGATGTATATATTCAAAGCCTAGAACTAATATGTTGGCAGTGTTTGTATGTCCAACTTTGAATGACATACCTAGGTTGTTAAGTTGCAAAATTACACCATGTATATAGTGGTCATCATCTGTTATTGCATAGGATACAACAGGAGTTCTATACAAAATACTCTTTTGTAGTATAGCCAGTGAAGCATATCCTATGAAACAGTAGAGTTATCTGAAATATAAGTCAAATTCAATGTATGTTTGTACATATACATTTTTTGCAAGTTTTACACCCCCAGCAATTTCTTCAACATAACCTATCATTATTTTCAACCTTTGTATTTCACTATTTGTTAATCCATTTATGATAATTGTAAATTTTTATATTCTATTTTAGGGTTGCATAATGTGGTTTATCAATTATGCAATATTGTTCTCAATCATTTGTAACCCTACAGTACCACAATTTACCAAAATTATTTTCTTTTTGTCTTTTAACAAAATGTCCATGAGTTAGTTTTACTTTGGTTTTATCGGTTTGCCATATCTACCAGTAGATATTAGGCTATCTGATCTGGTTGCCACTTAATCAATTATATTCCAATCTATTCCTATATAAAAGGTGTCATTTTTTGATTGTTTGTAAATTTACGAAAGTGTGGCAAGTATTGAGTTATCAACTTGTTGGATTACATCACAATATTGCACACCACTTATTGGGTCTTGCTAGAATGCCAATGTTGCCAAACTGTATTCCTTATGTTTACAATTGGTCATTGAATCCATGTAATAACATATTTCCTTATCTATTTTTATATTTAATTTGGTAATTATTTACTTTATTTTGTTTTTTGCTTACATGTGTTTTGCTACCTTCTTCATTAACGTATGTGCCGTTGTACTTGTCTTACATAAGAAATGCAATTTCATGTATTCAACAGTGTAAGGATGAGTTATTATGCTATATTCAGTTAATTAGTCTTTAAATGATGCACTAGTTAACATTATAAAATTGGTCAGGCATAAATGTTTTGCAATGGCTATTGAGTTACTTAAGTCACCTCTTGTACCAGCTAATGTTATAATTGTGACAGGTTTAGTACTATCGATGGGATATTTGGTGCCCATTACGAATACTGAATCCTTTAGTGATGCAATTGCTTATTCACTCATGACGTTAATATCTTCATTCATGTTTTTGTTTAGGGATGCAATGCTGGTAAATGTGTAGTTTTCTTTACTTGTGTGTAATGATAAGTTTTCTCTTAATATCATTGTGTAAGTCTTATTTGGGTGATTTTCAATCTCATTTATTATTTCCTCAAGCAATGTTAGAGGCATGCTGTTGTGTCTAACATGTCCTATACATGCAAAGCCCAAATTGTTTATTAGTTAATTTTATTAATCACTGATAACCACAATATGTTTATTGTCATTGCATTGTATCAGGTGTAATGGTATGTCACCTAACCATGCTTTATATCCAACAATTTTTTAGTTGTGTTTAAAACTTTATGTGTCATATAATTCAATTCTGTTATTAATACCTGATGTCAGTTCTATCATTGCTTCATCATTTATTCCAAATATATTGACTATCAATTTAATTATTATGTTTTCAACTTTGGTAGTATCTAGACTTCTTGTTGTCAATATTCCATTTATATGATTTAACTTGTCTTTAAATTATTGGCTGGTTATTGTCTCATTTGACATATTGATTATGTATACTTGTTAGTCAATACCACTAACATTAAGCTATTCTAATTATCTAGGATATGATAATTTTGTTGTTATCCTCACATTGTTGTTTATGCATTGTTTTCCAAAAATAAAGTTGTACCTGTTCTGGCTCCAATTGTTTGCGGTTGTTTGCTTGTTCATTTATTAATGTTAAAATTGTTCGGTTTGATAAACACAAGTTTGTTCCAAGTACATCAATTGGTGTGGTATTATTACAATGTCCAATGATGGGTCATTACAAACTTCCAATAATTCTCCATTCACCATTGTATCCTATAATATAGGATCAGTTTGTATTTGATGCCATTTTGTGGGCTGTTTAGATAGCACACTAGAGCAATATAATTTTGTTAGTGTGTTTTTTGTATGTAAGTATGTTGGTGAGTATATGTTTTTAAAGGTTATTCTTATTTTCTCTTGTTCATGAATGCTATCTATTATATTTTATATTAAGTTGTTTAAGGCTTTACTACTAATTGGTTCATGGCCTTATAAGACTTGTATAAATTGTTAGCTAATAGGACGCCTGCCACTTACTTATGTTGTCATTTGTATACAATCTCTTTTTTACAAAAACGATGGTAGAGTTATCCATTATTCAATCATCAATTATTCTGCATAATCACTAGAACTTATAAACAGATTTAGTGGCATGTCTAAAGATGTTTTTCTCATAGTAATTTTAAATTATGTTGTAGACACATTGATGAAGGCTCTGTTATCTTCTGGTGGCAGAACTTTGTCGTCAATGGGCTCATCTATGTCGTCCTCAACCAATGCACTGGCTGATGGCTCAACAGCTTCGTCGTCAGCTGTTTTAAATGATTGAACGGACTCTGTTTCAGATTATTCATTTGATTTGTCATCTAAGTATTCAGTTGAATAATCGCTGTTATCATATATTGGTAGATGGCTATCATCAATTATTTCCTTGTCAGTTTTGCAGCCTATTAATACTACTTTTTACATTATTTTGCTAGGTTTTATTAGAGGCATCTTGAATTTTTAGTCAATGTTTAGAAAAGTCATTAATTTGTTAGATACCTCGTTAGTAATGTAATCTAACCCGAATTTTAAGATACTGTTCATTTTTTGTTGCATACCAACTATTGCTAGTACGTTTTATTTGTAAACATGGCTGTCACTCATTTGCATTATGTTGTGTGCTACATCAAATTATTTTGTTAAGCCCTTGTATTCAAGGTAGACAGCATATGCTGCCCACATTGTGTTATGCATATCAGTATGATTTACGTCAAACACACCTTATTGGGTGGTTATTGATGATAAATTTAGTTACTTAGCATAAATCAACAATTCGTCAAAGGTTATTTCCATTTCAACATGTATTCTGTTTTGCAATTGTTAATAAAGCTTAATTGGTATGAACAATTCTTATATTCTAATTGGGGTCTAGTTTTTCAACCATTGCTCTACGTTTAAATCAAGTAATGGTATTTAAAAAGCTACAACATTATTGCTATAATTGAATTGGTTGTTAACTTTGTATATTGGGTTGTTAAATTGTTTATATATTTCTACAAAAGACATTCCTTATATGCAGAATTTAGTAATAACTCTGACATAGCCACCATCACACTCATACCATTGTTATTGATCATTCAACATATTTTATATTTAGTTTCCATTGTTAAGTATATAATCATTACCTGATATGTATATGTTAGTTTAATCAGTTGAATCAACCATGTGTGTTCTTATGTTTCTGGCTATTGATATTCCCACTATTCTTTTATATTGAACCAACAGTTGATTGATATCGTTTTATTACAACATGTTTAATAAAACACCCACCATTATTGTGTCACCTTTAAAGCTTTTGGCTATTGATTGAGGTATCATTTATTCCAAGCTGTTTGTTATTATTGTTTTCTTTTCATCAGTCATGTCTTGGTATTCTGTTATGTTATCAGTATTCATATGTAATTTTTGTTAGTTGTTAAAATCTAGAGATATTAGTTTTTATGTATATTAAGCCACTCTAATGGTCCAGTCCACCATTAATGTTCTAATCAATTGATCCTTAAATTGAATGTTTAATTTCCCGCACATGGTCAATTGTATTGGTTCAGCACCAGCGTAACATATATTATGACTATTATTTTATGTACAATAGCTTTATATCATAATTTAATCCAATAATCCAGCAACCATATTTTTTGTTTATATGCTTGGAATTGTGTCAATTATTATGTTTGGTATACACCTGGTTATATTATTTATTATTTCCTTGTTTAGTTCTTCGGGAGTATTTATTTGATTCATGCAATGGAAAGAGTCAGCTAAACTGAGTTTCTTATATTTATTTAATACAGTCACCACATCTGTTTGGTGTGTTATATGATCGTCAATTGTCATATGCATGCCATAATCACCCTATATATATAAGACCTGACCTTTAAGCATTTTAGTAAATGCTGTACTTGTATAATCACACATAATTAATTCTGACAGTTTATTGTCTTTTAACACTTAAATAAAATTCCATTCCTTATAGCTGGGTATAAATTTGGTTATTTTTACTGACCTGTTTATTAAACTTGAATATATGTTTCTAAGGGCATCACCCTTACTAATTATTAAATTGCAGTCATCATCATATCCATAGATCACTCTACGTTGTTTTAACGTTTTTAAGTGATATTAATGATGTCTGACTGATTCGTTATATTTTTATTTATCAGAATGGTCAATGGTGGTTTATTTGTTTTGTGTTCTGTAATACTGGCAATAAGGTTCATTATTCCACAGCGAATGTAGTAATAAGATGGGTGCACTTAAAACCCTATCTAGTTTAGCTAGTATTGTCATCCATGGGCTAATTTCTAGTCTATTGAAGAAGTTTTCATCTAATTAAGTATCAGCTATGTCCTCTGTTATGTTCAACCAATTTCTTAGATCAACTAAAAACACGTATGAAAATTCGGTATCATTTATATGTCCACTTTATATTTATAAGTTGCTTCTGCTAATTTTTAAATATGGTTCAGTTTGCTGGTCTATGTATATATATATTTGTGAATTTAGAGGACAACCACGTTGTTTTTTAATTGTTAATGTATCAAGTTTTCTGTGTATAGTTAATCCATTTTGGTGTCCAAAGGATTTGTCAATAATGTTTATTAGGCCTAGTATGTTGTTGCCTTGTGCCTTGCTTAGTTGTATATCTTAACATGACCCTTCATATATTTGTTAATTGAAAACAACTTCCCTTTCTGTCTCTATAATTGAATCTTTTTTCATTTTTAATAGTTTGGTTGTTAGGCTGGGTGAACCCTAGATGTCAAAGGTGTCATCTTTAACATTTATTGAAATTGCCCCGGTTGCAGCTGAGTTCAGGTTTATCGTAATGGAATGGTCATCATCATTTCTATTCCAAGACCATTGGTCACACTTTGATAATAATGGTGATTATTTAAACACCCTGTCAATTACGTTATCATCAAACATATGCAATGTTTATAAGGATAAATGTGCTCCACCATCCATTATTAATGATTACACATGTTATATTTCTATGGGGAAATCAACATATACTAGGGTTAAGTGTTTTCTTGCTCTGGTAAGGGCACTTATAAGGTATTCACGCTTTTATTGGGCAGAGTTGGGACTACCTGTGTGTCGTATGACCACCATAACACTATCTGCGTCTCTACCCTGGAATTTATGGGTTGTAGTTGTATTTTCTTTGAGCTTCATTGAGTCAACGGTTGCAATTTATTGGCATTATTCTCTAAACCAGTCTATGACATCTCTAGTTGCACCTATACATATATCGGGTTGGTACATATTTATTGCAGCTTGTAATTTTGCTCTATCTGAACAACCCATGTTTATTTGTATGATTGTTGTTTTATGATTGCATAAATTTTTATGTGGCAATATTTTTTGCATGTAATCAGATAAAGGTTGTCCAAATCTTCTAATTATATCATTTTTGTGTATTTGTTTTTCTTCAATAAAGTTTGTACATTGCATATTGTTGTATTATGTGTTAGATGATACTATATTTAAATACCCAATTTAATTTATGTCTCCATATAATTTAACCTACTTAACACGGTTTTATATGCATCTCGCCAATGTGTCAATTGATATCATAGTACATTCATCAATATATAATGTATCAACATTCACGGCACTGTTCAACCATTTTTCGATGGACATTACACTTATCCTCTTATCCATTTATTTGCTTTTTGCTTATAATGATTGTTTGGCTCCACCAGTCATACAAATTACAGCATCGTCACTGTTGATGTCATTTACTATTGTTGTGGTTTTTCCACTACCTGGTAGTCCATAATACAATTTTGCGCATTATATTATTTTTATTGTGGTTTAGTTTATTGTTCCAACTTATAATAATGAAATAACTCTCATCAACAAAGAACTAAAGCTCACATTTTTAATATTGTATTTTAGTGTTGTTGCTTTCAAATCAAATTATTGTGTAACTGCGCAAAGTTAATCCCCAATTCTTTTGACCATCAAAGGAATTAGTTGTTTGCCTTGTTTTAGTATCACATAATCCATTGTTTTCACAGACATGTGTTTGTCATAAAATTTCAATATACCGTTATTATAGCTAAAATCTGTACAATATGACAAGTCATCATCTTTCCTATTCAATTTTAATGTAGATATATACTCCATTATTTATTTCAATCCGTCAGATAATAAGTCCATGTAACTTGTATTTATGTCTTATATATTTTTAATGCATATGTTTTTGTTTTAATTGAATAAATGAGTTAATTACAATTCTTAACTCTCAAGTTGGATTAACAAATCACGTTGTTTGATTTGTATTGGTATGTGTATGGATCCTTATTTTATGTTATGTAATTGTTGGTTGTTGTTGGACCAGTAATGCTAACCTTATACTGTTATTGTTTTTGGCATACCAAAACAAGCCATCATGTTTATTTTTTCCATTGTTTTCTGTAATTTTAAATTTATCATTATGACATGATCAGGTTAAATTGTGGTAAACAATGTTCCAAAAGATTCACGTTAACATGTGTTGTAGTTATCTACAGTAAATATGTTGTTGTACACTCTTATACAATTTAATCCTTCGGGTAGCCTGATGTTAACAGGTATGTAATGTGATGGTTTATGTTGTATGGTATGGAATATGTTTGATTCATTTATTTTTAGTAAAAATGTGTATATACTGGAGAATATTATGGCGTTAGCTTCAATTTTTTTAAAGGCAGCCATCAGTTAATCAATAGTAAAGTTGTTTTCTTCAGTGCCTTCACACCATTCTTTAAATTCTGCTAGACTTATATCGTTATTGTCAATAGCTACACAGAATGATTCATAACCACAGCTATCAACGGCTGTATTATCTCTCTCGAAATTTTGTATAACAGTAAAGCTCTATGTTGTTATGCTTTGTTCACCCATTGGTATATTGTTTAATCTTATTGTGCATGGGTTTTCCAAGTCAGCGTCTTCAAGTTGGCTTTTGTCTTTGTCTTCAACTACAAGGTCAACAAAATCTTTGTCCAATTTATATATGTGTTTTTAAATGTATGATATAACCAGGTCTTATTCAGTTGTTTTCGTTTTTGTTGGTTTTAGATTAATATCTACAGGTATTTTCAACCCCTAATCATTAGTTATAGTTTTAGCTTGTTTATTATTTGTTGATTTAGTATTGTATTTCTTGTCGTCAGTGGGTCCATTTTCATTAATATCAGTTTCTTGTGTATTGTTGATTTTCGTTATTTCTTGTTTTTTGGCCTTTTTATTACTAACCAAATTTTGTTATGTTATTATGTCTCTTAAGGTTCTAAGATTTTATCTTGCAGGTTTGCAACATTTACAATAAGGTTAGCTTTGGGAAGGAATGCCACAACATACACAAACGTGTTCACATGTGGACAAATGATCACATATATTGGTATGGTGGTGACATTTTTTATAGTCTACAGAAATACAATCTTCCATTTTTATTAAGTTTAATTTTTATGTTTAGATTCTAGGTTTCATAGTCATCAATTGTCTCCAATCATTTTGTGTTACCATGTTAGTAATAACCTGTTAACCCATGTCACTTGATAACCAGTTCAACAAGCTATCAATGTCCATACCCAATAATTCTTTAATATAATTTAATATTGTTTGTATTACTTTCTCTTAATATTGGCCGGACAATGACACAGCTAATGCTCTTCTAAGTTAACACATTAATTGTTCTGGATATATTGAAATGTTAAGTTGAGTACTAGAGTAAACTTGTTTGTAACTTAGCATGCATAATATTATGTGTGCTTCTATTTGTTCTAAATCAAACTGTTGGCTAACTACTACCTTAGTACCAACGATTTTCCTAGTTCTCATTATTTAAACAGCAAACTTTGTTAGTTCTTGTCGTTAAATGCCTTCATACATTTTGATGTATAATTTGTTTAATAGAATGAAATCCACTTTTACTACAACATTTTTAAGGAAGTTTACCATTCGTGATTAATCAAATAAAGGATTCATAATGTCAGGCACAACCATATTTATAGTTGGTTGTTGTTGTTGTATTTAACAGTTCATTTAATCCATATAATCAAATTGTTTTTGCATAATTGTTGTTAGGACGAAATGAGGGGTATAGCGCTATACACTAACTACCCATTCATTGCCATTAATGGAAATTATGTTGTTAGTTTATAATGATTATAAGAGATTGGTATTTAAGTTAAATACATAATCTAGTTATTTATGACCTATGTAAGTTTACATATTAAATTCCACAGGTTTTGTAAATCCATTGTTGGCAATTATATTAGGTATAATCAAATATTGTTGTCTTCCAGTTTGTTGCCTTAGTTAATTACCTAAAGTGTTTAAGTCATTAAAGGATGGGCAATTTAAGGAAAAAATATCACGTTTCTTCATTACACATTAACAACGATTGCTCTTTTGACAACAATGTTGCATGTTGTTGTTTAAAATAGGCAAACTGTTTAAGTTAACAACGCTATTATCATTATAATAGCTAATTTGTGGACAAATACAACCATCAACAACAATTTGTTCAATTGAGTTATAAGATGACATGGCATCTGTCAAACACATTTAATATTCCACTTATAAGTCATGTGCATCAGTGAGATAAAGCATGCTTTACTTAAACATAAATTTTTCAAAGTTTTTATTATATTGTGTTACGCTGTGCTGAGGCATGGATGGAGAATAATAAACCATCATTCTTATTTTTTAACGCATTATTCTTTCTAGGATAATTGTATCATTTCTAACTATTTCAGTTTTTGCCTCTTAGTTTAATTGTTGGAATATTTCTCCGTAGTCTGTTTTCATATGTTGGTCAAGCTTACCTGTTATACCAAAGCATATGGATTCACATTGTTTGTGGTCATATATTTGATTTAATCTAGTTTATTTAGTTTTAAGATTTAAATTAGTTCCACAATATAAACAATAATTAAAGTAGTTTAATTTACCTTGTTTTAGATAAGTTTTTAATTATGTTACCGATGTGCATTTTTGTTAACCATTTCCGTCATTCAAATTAATTAAAGCAAATCCTTTTGTTTTGATTTATTGTGTTAGTTTCAATATTTATTTTTTCCCTACTGTAGGTCCTAAATTAGTCACCATTTGACAGCCGTTGCATTATATCAATTTATATTTCTTTTACGTTTGTGTGTTATTTATATATTTATGATAAACACTATGTTATGAAAACCCTTTTAGATTATTTAATAGTTAATTGATAGAATAACGTTGCATTATAAATGATAATAATTATAACGAGTCTTGGTAATTGTTATTGCAAAATCCAAGTATTTGTGGTTTACCATTATCTATGTTCGAAAAGTTAGTTATTTATTTATAATTTAGGAAGATCAACTCCCAACTTGTTCCAAACAATCTACAAAAATTTAATTAATTATTGATAGTTAAATAAGTTAAAATCAATGCATAAGGGTTCACCAATTTTCTTATAAGTTTTAGTAGGTTTATATACAACAATATCAATATTAGTTAAATCCTGTCCATTTTTATATGATTTAATGTATTTTATATATCTTTAAAGTTCAGAATAGTTAGTTTTGTCAAATACCCTTTACATTTGTATTTTTTCCATTATCGGAAGGATTGGTGTGTCATGTTCAACTTTAATTTATTCTATGTTATTTAGGCAATTGTGTTTATCATACATTGAGGGTCTCATTGAGTTTTTAAAGTTTACCTTCAATAATTTAGTTTAATCCATTAGTTTGTTTATTTTTTGTCTTTATAACTCATGTCTTTGTAGTTGTTTTTATTTCAATTCTTACAACTGTAATGCTCGATCTTGTTTTTAATCATACTACTTTGAGTCGGTAATAGAGGGTATCAAATCTTCTTACTTTGGTTGTTGGCTTACGAGATTGGTTGTAGCGTTGTCATCTTGCTCCACAACAACTTCTTTTATGTCATCTGTTGTACTTTCTGTACAAAGACTGTCTTTAGCTTAATTTTTCTTTGAAAGTATTTTATTTAATCTTAATTTAGCTTATTATAGTCTCAGTATCATAGCGCGGTTTCTATCAATTGTGGTAGTATCCTTAACCATATTTAGTAACGTGGCGTTTATTTACTGGGACTCTTAAATAGAAACTGGCTCGTGGCCAGTTTCTATTTAAAGTTGTTGTGTTGTGTTGTCTGTTTCTTTC
>Ga0115103_1007493_pt1 | contig 14199 bp, 19 predicted proteins | sample MBTome_2_FD_89643 | JGI IMG/M metagenome (GOLD analysis project Ga0115103, IMG submission 89643) | Marine eukaryotic communities from Pacific Ocean to study complex ecological interactions - MBTS_5May14_M1_3um Metatranscriptome... | ecosystem: Environmental > Aquatic > Marine > Oceanic | place... | reverse complement strand
GTTTTGGAAAACGAATAGTTAAATGAATGCAGAAGTCATCGCTCTGAGTGCGAAAGTTACCAAAGTTATACCCGAATTAAAATCAGCTTCAGTTAGGCCAGATCTTTATCGCGGGCTTGCTATAGGAACTAATCACACTTGTTGCGAAGGTTATAGCATAAATGAGTACCACTCACTCCTTCTGACAAAGGAGAGCAACACCTCTTAGGCGCCACTAGTTTACCATGGGGTTCTGGTCACGAACAACACCTTCTCCCTTCTTACCGGCCTTCTCCTGTGGGGGCTCGGGTTTGAGGTTGAACTTGGAGATGAGGTATCTGTCTTAACGCATGGGGTACTTGTATACGGGGCAAGAGTACATGTTCTTGTCATCGACAGCGGCTTTCTTGGGGGCTCCAGGTCCCTTCTGTTCGGCAGAGGGGCATTCGGCGTAAACCTTAACGTTAGGGAAGGCGAAGAAGAGATCTTTACCCTTAGAGTCTTCAAGGTATCTCTGGGGCTTGTTCCAAGCGGCACCTTCGAGCCAAAGTCCATGGACCCAGCATCCTTCAGCAGGTTCAGCAATGTTCTTTCCTTCAATGCGGGCATCGTCAGCAATGATGGTGTTTCTGGGGTCAGCAACTTCAGCACGAGACTCAACGGCATCAAGAGCCCAGTTATCAGCTCTGTGAGCACGGGTAATCTCTTGGTTAACAGAGGTAAGGAAACCCTGAGGGTTGAAGAATCCAGTCAACCAGAAGGAGATAGGTCTGTCCTTGGCCAACCAGTTAGAAAGACCATAGTGTCTGTTCTGGAGAGATCCGAGCCATCCAGAGAGAGTAGGGCTCAACCAGGCGATTTCAGCACCAGAGGGATCGAGGAGCCACATTGTGGGTACACGGAGATCGAAAATGAACTTGATGCAAGTGGCAATTTCAGGGGACATAATAATCTGTCCATCAATAGCAAGGCACATATCAGTCATCCATTTGCGGACAATTCCAAGAATGTTCTGGAAACGTTGAATTTCCTGGAACAGGAACATAACAAGAGGAATAGACTTTCCAGTTTCGGGAAGACGTCTGTGCTTCATGGCTTTAAGTCTATCTTCGACATCGAGCATCTTGAAATCTTCGGGCAAGAGCTTAATGAATTCGTTCTCAATCATTTCCTTGACGAGCTGTTCGGGAGATTTACCACCTCCAGCACTGGCATCAGCGGGTTGAGTATCAATAAGAGTAGCAACCATAGCTCTGGAAGCATTTAGAGATGCAGTCAAATCGGCACTGGGGTTAAGTCCGAAAACAAGAGGGTTATCCTGATCGGGCATGGAGTTGATGAAGTTGATGTAACTAACGTGATCAGGGAAGTCGGGGATCATGTAGTTGTACTCCATAGGTTGCTGGTTGAACATGAAGTTTCCACTGAAAATGTCTTCACGGATGAAGAGGTATCCATAAGTAAAGAACAAAGCTCTATCCTCTTCCTGAGTGATCTTTCCTCCATACTGAATGGAGCAGCACATTTGTTGCATGGCTTCCCACTCGTATTTACGGTTCTGGAGGAGGCAAGTACTCATATGCTTTTCCATGTAGAGCATAGAGGCATCCAAGTCAGAGGCATTGAACTCGTAAGGCATGGAGAAACCGATGGGTCCGAACTTTCTTCTCTCCTAGACAACAGAGTGCAAGAAGCAGACGGCGAAAGTAAGGGGTCTCCATTTTTCATAAGGCTCGACCTTCTCAATGAAGTCCTGGTTGACCATGGTGTTATAAGTTCTGTTCATACCAGCCTTCATTCCCTTTGGTGGCTCTAAAGTAACCTTGATTGCCATCTGGAGGAGACCAAGAGGGAAAGCGTTATCGGGAGCACAAGTAATCCAAAGACGGAATTCCTCGTTAACTTCGACATCCTTGGGGTTAAGAATGACTTCCATTTCAGCCATGAATTCAAGAGACAAATGGCAATTGTTGAGAATAACCCAGTCACCGGTCTTGAAACCATCCTTGATCTGGGCGAGAGCGGGGCCTTCCATTTCTTCTCCCATAGAGGTCTTCTTGGTGGGGAATTTCTTGAACTTTCTAGCGTAATCATCAATTGAAGAGGTGGGATCAGCACCAGTAGACAAGAGATAAAGGACGGGCTTGTTAGGAAGAGAAGCGGCATGGATGTCAGAAATCTGATCATTGACAGGTTGTCCGAATTCGCTATCAAGCATCTTCATGATATACTTGTTAGCAGCGACCTGTAGTCTATCTTCACGGAAAGCTCTAACGAGACAGAATTGTAAGAAAGGACCGAGAGCGGAGTCGGCGTTAATCTTGTCATCGTAATCGGGCACGGGCTGACTTTCTGGGTCATCAGAGTCGTAGAATGCTCTCCATTCGGAGGCAGAGCGAGTCATTGAATCAACGATACCCTTGTAGAACATATTGCCATCGGGACCAAACTTATGCTTGGTGAGAGCAATAATATTGTTCCAGGTCTTCTGGTCGAGCCAGTTGAATTTCTTGTTTCTATCATCGACAGCAGCTCCAGCCTTAAGGAGTAGAGAGACATCGGATCCGAGGAGAGTACCTTCCTTAATTTGAATTCTAAGTACCATCATGAGTTTGAAGGTGATCTTGTCTCTTTCGAAGATACCTCTGTTAATATAACGGTAAGCCTTGTAAGTAAGAGCGTAAATAATGTTAGCGACTCTATCTTTAGTAAGCTGAGCTTTAGGAGAATTATCGATACCATCGTAGAAGATTTCAAGGAACTGTCCTAGAGAGACATTATACATCCAGTTGACGGCAGCCATCTCGACGATACAGAAATAGAGAACGGCACCACGAGCAGCAACAGGTCTGAAAGCTTCACGCTTAACTCCAATTTCTTCAGAGGTCTGTTAAGCTTCTTCAAGAGACTGCTTAACTTCAGCAGACTTGGTCTTAATGTTACCAAGTACATCAATGAGCTCAACATCATCGAGAAGAGATCCTTCGGCGTTAGCAAGTCTTTCAAGGAGATCGGCTTCGAGCTTAGCAAGGGTCTTCTTGGACAAGTTGACAGATTCCTTTACACCGTTAAGTTGATCTTCGAGTTGCTTCTGCTCACGAGAAATAAGTCTACCAAGTAGCTGTTGTTCAAGACCAGTAATTGTGACAGCAAAATCAATAATGGTGGTCTTAGCAGCAAGCTCGGGAGACCACTGAGGGTTGGACATACGAGAAGTCATGTAAAGTCTGAACTTATCATCGTAATCGTATTCTTGATCTCCAAGTTAGAGTAACTTGTTTCTTCCCTTGATAGTGATTTGCTTCTCGAGAAGAGGATCAAGCATGGGGTCAACTTCGTTCTCAACGTTTTCAATAAGAACTGGACCACCATCCATAAGAGGAAGCTTAAGGGCATCTCTCAAGTTGGGGTTAGTCAAAGTGAAGATCCAATTTTGGGCCTCAAGTTCGGGTTCACGAGTCTTAATCCAAGAGATAGCTTGACTCTGAGGATCAATCATGAGAGGGAAACGAGAGGATCTGGTAACCATGATACCGTTCTGAATGGAAAGTTCATCAGAAGGTAATCCTTCCAGATTCCAATCTCCAACAGTTTGTTCATCAACTAAGAAGTTAGTTAGTTGGAGGCCTTCAGTGTTAGGAATCTTTCTAACGTTAAGGTCGTTTACGAAGTATTATTCAGAAAGGATGGCTCTGAATTCAGCATTGAAAGGTCCACAGTAAGACACGAAAGCAGAAGCCTTGGCAACATCACCAGCAAGTCTAATCTTCTGACTGGAGAACTGGGCAGAAGCTTCAGTCCATGCAATCTTGTTATCAGTAAGAGAATCAATAAGCTTGGTGGCTTGGTCCATCTTTCTCTTAAGCTTGTTAGCATCAGCTTGCATCTGGTCCTTAACAGCTTACTTCTCTGCGTACATAGCATCGAGAGCAGCCTTCTTCTTGATGACAGCATCGAGTTCAATCATAGCAGCCTCAAGTTGGTTTTCAGCAACTCTGAGTTCACCAGCCTTCTGTTAGAGTAGTCTAAGTTTAGGCTTTACGATCTTGGAGGCTTTGTGATAATCAGACATAGCACGAGCCCAATCGCAAATACCCTTAAGAGCACTGGAAGAACCTTTAGCAATATCACCAGTAACGACGAGTCTTTCGGGGTCGTCTCTGAAAGCACAGCTCAAGTAGGGAGCGAGGAGTTCAATGGTCTCTTCGTTAATCAAATCTTTATCGTTGGCTCCGAAATCGTTAAGGAGTCCAAGGAGATTCTGCAAGAAAAGATCATAAGTGAATTCTTCATTAGAATCGGCAATAAAGTTGACGGCCTTCTTCTAGATAGTGAATTCTTTGACAGATACAGGCACAAGGGGTCCCATGAAAAGAATTTAGACGGCATCTAGGATAATCTTACCGACATCATGGAGTTTCTTCATGGCCTTGAGTTCAGTAATATCGTTGGGTTTAATACCACTAAGCGCCTTTTCGGCAGCTTCAACGAAAGGCATGGCAGCCTTCAAATCTCTATCAGCAGCTTCTTTCTCAACAGAAATGTTTTCTTTCTATGTGATAACACCAGCCTTTGTGGCTTCACATTCAATAGTCTTCTTTTCAGCAGCTTCGTTCTCAATGGTGAGAGTAGCAATAAGCTTGTTGGTTTCATCTGAAGCAACTCTAAGCTTTTGATCTTCAATCTGGAGCATTTTCTTCATTTCACCAACACCAACAGTGGCTTCCAAAAGTTTATCGAGACCAGACTTAATAGAGGATTGCTGGACATCAATTTCATCATACTTCTTTTTGTATAGATCCTTATACATAGCGAGGAAGGAAAGATAAGATTTGGGTGTAGTGAACACACTCTTTCTCATCTGAATGAAGTATAATTCAGAGACTTCTCGCACCATATCGTGACAGGCACCCATGTGCTGTACAATTTCTTCCTTAACTTCCTTGGTGCATTCAATATCGAATTAACCGATGAAACGGCCAGACACATCAACCAAGGCTTCTTTAGGCCAGGGCAAGAACCAATCAATAGAGCACTGGGAGAAGAGAGAGGGGAACATACTGGCACGAGTTCTGAACTTGGTTCCAACAGGGGAGAAGGCAAGGATAATGTGGAGACAATCCTTGACTCTGTTGAGGAAGAAGTTAACTAATTGACCAGTAGTGGGTTCAACACCCTTACCGAGTTCTTTTTGGAGATGAGGCTTCACTCCAAGCATAAACATTTCCTTGTCATCCTTAGTGAGCATTCCAGGGATTTCACCAGTAGCCAATAGGGAGTTAATAAGTTCAAGGAATCCATCAGATTTAATTTCCTGATCAGTGATGATGAAGGAAACTTGGCCATATGCGTTACAAACGGTTCCGAAAAGTTCCTTAATATCTTCCATAAGGGACTTCTCACCATAGGTCTTGGTAAGAGCGATCTGGAAGAAACGATGCTTACAGATATGAGCACAAAGCTTAGTTAAGGACTGTTTTCCAGAACCACCAACACCAACAAGTAGGGCATTACCAGCAGGAGAGTTTACAGTTCTAGAAGTTCTGAGTAAATGGAAAAGAGCATCATCGAAAATAACCAACTCCATCTTCTTGGAAGGATACTTTTCGTTGTAAGCAGCGAGTTACTCGTTAGCTCTTTTCTTAATAGCATTAATGCTTGGGCAAGCTTCGTATACATAAGGAGCTTCAGCAAGGATAGAGCCATATTCATCAACTTCAGCATCTCTTTAGAAATCAGCGAAAAGCATATCAGTCATAAGCATATCATCATCAAAGCCACAGGCGTCTCTGAATTTCTCCTTTGTGATCTTGTTTAGCATGTCCATGAAGATCTTCTTATCTCCATATGTGATAAGCTTATCAACAAAAGTACGTTCGCACTCGTGACGCCAAAGTCCAATCATGAAGAGTTGGGCAGGGATTTTCTCCTTAAGTCTAGAGCAGGTCTGGATAATCTTAAACTCGTAAGCATATGCAACACGGCAGATACCGGAGAAGACACGAGCCAAATCACGAATATTGAATTCGTAATGGAACTTAGTGGGAGTAGGTAAGAGTCTCTTAGATACGGTCTCCCAAAGGTTAATGGTGGCTTCAATAAGCATTCCCTTCATGTTAATAATTTCAGTACCTTGAGCACCAGGGTACTTCTTGGGAGTAATAATAGCCTCCAAGATTCTACCGTAAATGTTCTGTACAGATCTCATGGATGGAGGAGTCATGTTAAGGCAGAAGAAATGGCGTTGCATTCTATCAGGGATAGAGTTACGTCCACCAGTGGGGTGACGCATAGCGGCGCAATACTTCATCTTCTAGAATGCGTTGAAAGATCCAGCTTCTTCAGAGTTAAGTGTGTAAAGACCTCTTTGCTCAATGACGAATCTGACGATTTCAAGGGTTTCTTAATCACCCCAATCGTTAATCTTTGGCATGGAGAAATCATCCAAGAAGCAGAGCATTTCTTTGTTTCCAATAGGCCTGTAGACACGGGTCTGATGTTTGGCGATTTCACCTTCAATACCGAATTGGAAGTTAGAAGGTCTGGTAGCACTAGAGAAATTGATTCTCTTGAAAGACTGAACATCACCATCAAACTTTTCAGCATACATGAGGATAACAGAAGTCTTAGCAGTACCAGAAGCACCAACAAGTAGTGTGTGTTAGAGACCCCTTTCTCCTCTCTTGACGTTTCTCTCAAGAGGGAGCTTGGAGATCTTATCAATAATATATTCAGCACGAGTAGAATCACTAGTGGGAATAAGAAGTTGAGAGAATACAATCTTTTTAGGGGCAGTCCAACCTTCGGGCTGCCAGAGAGCCCATTGCTTTGTGTCAGGGTCAAGGAAGTAATCAAAGATAGTTTCCTTCTCAGTGAGTTGCTTCTGAGCGCTAATAGTGGGTAGGGGAGCTCCAGACTTTTCGAGAATTTCTTTGTGGAATTTAACCCTTTCATCAGTCTCGAAAAGACCGCCCATAGACCAAGCAAGAGCGTAGACGAAAACCATCTCGTAGCATTTGCGGTCAATAATTTCTTTTCTCTCCATGGTGAATACCTGTAGAGAAGCATCGATCAAGTTCAAAAGCATAGTGGTTCTTACAACTTCGGGAGTCTCCATCGTGTAGACATAGTTAGCTTTCAAGGTACGGAAAAGTTTGTTTTTCTCCATGTACTTAGTAACGAATTCGCGGACCCAAACCTTCTCCTCAGCGTTAGCATACTGCTTTTCCTTCTCACGATCATCACACCAAGTGTCGACGAGTGGTCTCCAGGATAGATCTTCGGGGGAGACGAAAATGATACCAGCACGAGATACAGTAGCGGGAGAAGCATTGTTAAGGTTCTCTACCTCAAAAGTCATTTTAGTGGTATCACTCATAGGGATACGCTCAGCATTAGCGAGGGTAAGCATACGGTTATCATCGAGGACAGTGTTCATGGATTCAATCCAAATAGCATCGACTGGGCCATCACAGATAATCCAAGTGGTGAACTTGTTAGTTCTTATATTAACCTTCTTCCAGATCTCAGCGAGAATACCGGGTACCCACTCACCACTAGAGGCACTCTGTTCTCCGAAAAGTTGAGCGTTAGTGACGGCCTTAGGGTTAAGGACTTTCTGCTTAAATTCTGGGTTTCCAGGAATAGCTTCGAGAGACTTAAGTAGAATGTTGAAAATAGTGGTTTTACCGCAACCGGCTGATCCGACCACCATGATTCCGTGACGCACAAGAGAAGTTTCATAGAGTTGAATAATCTTGAGTTTCCACTGAGGAATCATCTGTAAGTTCATATCATCACAGTTAATCTTAACATATTTCTCAACAGCCTCGTGAGTTTTGTTAGGCATGTTCTTCTGTCTAGGGAAGATATCATCAATAAGCTGACCGAACAGAGGAATATCTTAAGCAATAAACTTAGACATGTTCATATCTCTGAGGGTACGAGCAACAATCATCTCTTCGTCAGTTCCTTCCTTTTCAGTACGTTTGTTAGTACCAGTAGTTCTGAGGACGGAGAGAATGTTACGGAGACCGAAATCATAATGTCTGGTCTTAGAAAGCTGCATCTCACAAAGTTTGTACAAAACATTGAACTTAATAGAGAGAGGCTCGTAGTTGGTGTATCCCATGGAGGCCAACTTAACCTTCATGATAACCTGTCTATCGGGCAACATCATAGTTACACCTCTAAAGAGTACCTTAAGGTTCTCAGGGAGTTCCTGACGTCCAGCGTAACCAGGGTTCATGGTGATGAAATAGGCAACATTCATCTTGAGGACAACCATACCGTAATTAGGGAACTCGAACATCTTCTGCTTGAGTTTCTTACCGAGGGTGATAGACTCAACCTGAGCGGCGACGACGGAAAGAGTGGGGAGAGAAATTCTGTTGAATTCATCGAAACAACCCCAAACACCGGCGGCACAAAGTCCCTTGAAAATCTTAGCCATACCTCTGAATTTGAATTCAGGAGAGCAGTTAAACACGACGACCCAAATTCCGAGTGTGCAACCAAGATCCTTGGTGGTCTCGGTCTTTCCAGTTCCGGCGGGTCCAGCGGGGGCACCACCATAGCACATACCAAGAGCTTAGGAAAGAGTGATATAGCATCTGTTGGTAAGAGGAGTAATAGCGAGTCTCTCCTTTACTCCGAGGAATTCGTAGGAGTAAGTGAAAGAGATATCACAAATTTCAATGTAAGTATCAGCTTTGCCGGTAGCTTCATCGTTCTTCCAGTAGACACGAGTGTTAGATTACCACTCAAAATCGTTCATGCTCTTATGAGGGTTAGCTCTGTAGAGATCTCTGAGTAGAGAAGATTGATCTCTCTGGTAGACTTGAATGGTCACAAGAGTCTCAAGTTTAGTTCTCTGTAGCTTAGAGGGAATTTCTTCAAGACACATAACAGACATGAGGGCCAAATCACCAAAGACTTCCTTTAGTTTGACATCGAGTCTTTCTCTTCTGTCTTTGTGAGAGAGGATGAGGGCATCTTCCATAGCATCAGTCCACTTCTTCTGGACACCAAGAAGAGAAACTTAAGAAGCAGATTCAAAGATGAATTATCTAAGAGGCATAGAGGTGCAATCTTAGCAACCCTTTTTGCACTCAAGTCTCATGGATCTCTGCATCTCATCGGTGAGGTAAGTCAACCAGTTCTCAATGTTTCCTTCAGCGACAACGGAATCAAAAAGCTCAATATCTTCAGTGAATCCAGCGAATTTCATGTGGATTTTGTCAATGTGAGAGCGTTCGTCTTCGTTGAAGGTTACGGAGGTGATACCAGCGTAAAGTTTCTCGAAATCGTCTTAGAGCTGCTCGGGGTTAGATCCCATAGAGAGAATCTTGAGGAGATCGTTCATAGAACAGAAGTAGAATCTGGGGAAGAGAGCACATTTACCATTGAGATATCCATCAAGCTGCTTTTGGCAATGCTCGAGTTCAGATTGGAGTCCAGGAAGTTGAGAGGTAAGAATATCGTTGGTGCAGCAAACGACAACATTAGGGCTTTCGTTAGCACGCTCCATAATCTTTTACCAGGATTTATGGACTTTACCGAATCTGGCTGCGTCTTAAGGCAAGGCCTTAGCAATATCTCCTTCAGTGAAGACAGTGACAAGGGATTACCAGAGACCCTAAACCTTAAGCCACTTCTCAATGGTTTCGGAAACAGAGGAAAGGAGTCCAATCTTCTCAAGGACTTCGTTCTTGAAGGGTCCAACGTATCTCATAACAGCCATCTGATTGAGGTTGTTAACGTGATCTTCAATTTCTTGCTGAATATCAGCAATATCTCCACCAATTACGGCGGGAACACCGTTAATGGCATTAACTTGGAGTTCACGAGTATCATAATGAGCAATGATTTCGTTTCTGAGTTGTTTCTCAAGCTTGAGCTGCTTGTCGGCGTTATCAGTGATATCTTCAACCTCTTCTTTGATCTTAAGAAGGTTGGCGTCGAAGAGCTGCTTAAGGACGAAAGTCTCCTGATCGTAGGGGATCTAGACTCCAGTAAGCTCGATGACTTCTTCCCAATGGCGGTCACGGATAGAGTCCTTAGCAAGACCCTCAATGACGGGGAGGATTTCAATCATATCATCAATTTCGTTCTTAAGGTGAGTGTAGGTAAGCCACTTCTTAAGTTGTCCAGGTAGTCTCATGCAATCTCTCTGGAAGTTCTCAACGATTTCAACCATCTTAGCGCAATCTTCCTGTACACTGAGGAAAGGCAACTCGTTCCAGAGTCCGAAGGTGGATTGAGTTTTCTGGTAGAGACCATAGAGTTTATCAAGCAAGTTAATTTCGTTTTCAGTTTCAACAAGCTTAGCATACTCCTGATGAGGGAGTCCGAAAAGAGATTCTCCAGAGTTAGCGGTATCGTACTTCTTCTTAATAACTTCGAATTCGTCACGTTTAGCCTTCAGTCTTTCTAAAGCTTCGTTAGGAGCGAGACCAGGCTCACTAGGTCCATATTTGACGAAGGCTTCTCTGAAGTCATCAACCTCAACGATGAGGTTCTGGACGTTGGAAATCAAGCCCTGCTTGAATTCAGCTTTCTTGACGTGCATTTCAGCTCTGACGGTGTCGGCCTGCTCAACGAGTCCGATCCAGCGTTTGTCGAGGGCATCCTTATTGTCAGACTCATCCTTATCCATAATGTCGGGGAAGTAGATCTCCAAGAGTTTGTACATCTCGTTGACGGGACGGATCTGGTGAGAGAAGTCAGACTGCTTCTTGCGGATTTCTTCAAGAGCAGACATGACGCTACCAAGGGAATCGATATCAACGGCGGGTTTGTCAATCTTGAGTTGGATCTGCTTGAGCTCGTCCATGAGGCTCTCAAGCATGGCCTTAGACTTCTTGTGGAGGTCCTTGGAGAAGCGGAACTTCCACTTTTCGATCCATTCCTTGAGGGAGTCCTTGACCTTCTCGGTCTTGAGGGAAAGAGCGCCGATCTGGTGGTGTCCTTCAATGGCGTCGACCTCAGCGATGTTCTCCTCGAAGGATCTAAGCTTAGCTTCGTAGTCTTCGAGTTAGGGGTCGCTAGCATGGAATGCCTTGAGTGCTTCATCCATGTTCTTGTTCCAGAGCCAGGCATACTTATCAAAGCTGGCCTGGAAAGCAACAACGATCTTTCTAGTTCCCTGGATAGAACCAGTCAAGAGAAGGATAACCTTAACGATTTCCTTGTCACGGGCAATCCAAGTGTAGAAAGGCTTACGCTCATCCTCAGGTAGATCCTTCTGGTTCCAGTTTTGAACCTTTTTGGTAGACTTGAGTACGGCAGAAGCGGCTCTGTTAATAGAACTCTGAACCTCATCAAGAGAAGGCTTAAGGAGAGTCTTACCAGCGTCAAGGAAAACCTCAACTTCGAAGAAGGGCTTGAGACCACCTCCTTTCTTGGCGGCACCAGTGCTACGTCCACAAATACGCTCCTTCATCTGGTTGAGAGAGTATTTGGTGGCATGTAGTAAAGCCTGATACATGGACCAATTGTAATACTTAGAGAGACGGATAATGTCCTCCATAGGGATAGGGTGGACAGTAGGGTCAAGCTGGTAAGAGCAAATGGTTTGGAGTAGATCTTCAACAGCACCTTCAACTTCGTAATTCTTAGAACGGAGCTTCTTGGAGGCAGTCTTAATCCACTGCTCCTGCATGTCGACGAATTCGTCAAGAGAGAAAGTAGAAGAATCCTAGGGGAGGTCAACAAGAATAGTCTTGGATAGAGCCTTTAAGTTGTTCTCAATTCTGTTCTCCATAATATCATTAATGTTGATAATAAGCTGATCGAGCTTGGAGAGACCTTAATGGACGTGGTGGAGGAAACCATCAATGTTCATAGAGGTCCAGGTAAGAGAGCAAATACCAGGGCGGAGTCTACGTTCGAGGTCATCAATATGAGGAGCAAGAAGAGAACGTGTGTTAGGGCGGATCTTGTTAACAACACGGACTCTTTCGCGTACAACGTATTAGAGCTGGTTGTTGTAGTTCTTGAACTTCTCTTCTTGGAGAAGAACGATCTTAGCACTCTCAGGGATTTCAATTCCAATTCTAGCAAGGCACTTAGCCTCACGGATGAGAGTCATGATTTCACTATCAAAGTTGACATAAAGCTTAAGGTTTTGGTAGTGACGGATGAATAGAGTAGCTTGGAGTCCAGCCTTTGCTCTATCAACTTCCTTCTGCCATTCCTTTCTCCACATGTATTCGTAAGAGAAGAGGGTGTAACCAAGAGAGTTATGGTTTCTGACATGCTGTCTGATGTTGTTAGATCTCTGCTTAACCAACTCTGGGGGGAATTATTCCATAGGAACTGATATTCTGAAGAAGAGGTGGCGAGACCAGGTGATAGCACCAGAGACAGGAGGCAAGTTTCTTACAATTGGAGGCTTCTCTTTATCCTTCTAGTAATCGTTCTTTATCTTCTCAATCTCGTTACCGTATTATAGAAGAGCAAGTTGTACTTAGACTAAAGGCCATTTTAGAGAGAAGGTCTGTGTAAGATGCTCTCGAATTTACGGAGAAGTCTGAGGGAGACAACCAAATCAGTGATGTTCATGAATTGCTCGTTGATGTAGTGAGCAAGGTCGGTCTCAACGTTAGAGATATCGACATTGAATTCAACAAAATCTCTGTCAAACTTATCGTCACGGTATTCCAAGAGTCTGTGGTTCTTTCCCTTGAATTTCTTGACGTAGCCAGAGAATTTATCGATAATGGGGCTGATGTTCTCAAGGTTATGCTTCTCAAGGGTCTTAAACTGCTGGATGGTACTGAACAAGTCAATGAGTTTACCAACACGTCTTTTGAAGAGGTCAAAGCGTCCGAAAATCTTAGTGGGAGAGAAATCGAATTGCTTAGTCTTGGGCATGTGCTCAAGTCTCTTTTTGGTGAACTCGTATTAGGCCTGGTAGGTCTCATGAAGAGCCTGGCATTAAGACATAACTTCAATGAGCTCATCATGAGGGATGACCTCAGCTTCCCAAAGAATGGAATCGTCCATACCAGAACCACCCTTCTTAGATTTGGGGGCCTTGGCACCGGTATCCTTCTTGAAGGTAAGGATGTATCTCTTACAGTTATCGATCATTTGGTTAGTGATCTTGACGAAGAGACCGGTCATACGCTCATCGGTGTTGTAGTAACGAGCGACAGTGTGGATCATTTTAATTGAGTTCATAAGGACGGGGAGAGTTTCGCGAATGCTGTTAGGTGTTCCATCATAGAGAGGCTCAATGAATCTCTCAAGAGTCTGGAGGTACTTAACATTATCCTTAGCCTCGTTCAGGTTTTCAGTAACTCTAAGCTCAATAGATCTCCAGTTGGAGAGAGCGAGGTAAATTCCAGTATCAGGAGTCTTAGCATCAGATGAGCTGTGAACGGTGAGAACAGTCTGGACGTTCTTACAGTTAGGGGAGCGGATCTGCTCTGAGACAGTAGTAAGCATTCTCATGCGGAGCTTCCAGTACTCGAGTTCATCACGGGGACCTTCGTCCTTGTCGTTTCTTGCTCCGGTAGACTCCTCAAGAGCGCTTTCGATCCTTTCAGACCATTTAGCGAATACGTTCATGAAGTCACTGATCATCTCGGGGTTGATCTTTGAGGTGCTGTGGATGTTCTTAACATCCTTTTCCCACCTAGGATCGTAGTGTTCGAGAGAGATGTTGCTGTGTTAGGATTTAACAGCCTCCTAGAGTTCGCGTCCGAATTTCTCAAAAACGCCGGAAAAGTCGCGTTTCTGTTCAACTTCGCAGATGCCCCACTCTTCAGGGGTGACCTTGTCAATGAGTGGCTTGTATACACTGTTCAATAGAGCGTTCAAGGAGAGTACGGAGTGCTCAGAGACCTCTCCGAAAAGAACTTCAGAGTCATAGGAATTCTTGTCGTTGATAGCTTGGCCAGCTGGCAGGCAGCGGAGGAAATAAACACCTTTGCCGTTTAGCTTGATACCATCACCATTAGTGACGAAGAAGTCGGCGTGAGAGCTGACATTCTGAACTTCTCCAGTTTCGTTGATTCTCTGATCAGGCTAGTGGTAGACGAACAGTTGGGGAGGACCGGTTCCGTTCATCCACGCCTTGATCAAGGAGGCGTACTTTTCGTTTTAGATTGTGTTCTCCTGAACGGAGTGGGTCTGCTCATCAAAGGCAGAAGCCATGCAATCGACCATATACTTGGTCCTAACATTCATAATCATTCTGAACGATTCTTTTTG
>Ga0115103_1236500_pt1 | contig 14201 bp, 13 predicted proteins | sample MBTome_2_FD_89643 | JGI IMG/M metagenome (GOLD analysis project Ga0115103, IMG submission 89643) | Marine eukaryotic communities from Pacific Ocean to study complex ecological interactions - MBTS_5May14_M1_3um Metatranscriptome... | ecosystem: Environmental > Aquatic > Marine > Oceanic | place... | reverse complement strand
CCCATTGCCTGACGCAAAATTGACATCACCACAATAATCCGAGTAAATGAGGTCATCATGACCACAAACGCAGGTATTAGGCTAAGTGCAGTCATTAAAAACAGCACCTGCAATGTCATGGTGTAATCACGTGTCCCGTCTGGATTATCCGACACAGTCAAGGCGGTTAACCCTGGCTCGGCGATAGCGTCCATCGACCATAAAAAACTAAAAGCTGCGACCAGTATTACTCCCCAAGACAAACCCCATCTGCGCCCTGTGAGAAAATGTCGTGGGTTTTGTATGGCATCAAACATTTGTTGTATCCCCCAATTAGCCCTTTTTCTGCTCTTCATTTTGCCCATTGTCATGATTGACTTCACCGCTTTGTTGTTTTTGTAAAATCTGAGCAAATCGATTCCGCATTCCAGAACCAAATAAATCTGGCGCAAGCTCATCTTTAATAGGATGTTCAAGTCTCGCTAAATGATTGATATTACGGGAGGTTATTCCAACCAGATGCTGTTCTTCACCAACTTGAATTACCACAATACGCTCACGGGTTCCTGCCATCATTGAAGCAACAACATGCAGTTGCGCCCCTTTCGATTGAACCACATTAAAACGCTTAATCAAAACGCCCATTAATACGATCACTCCAATGACGATCAGTAAAGATGTGAGCACCGAAATTAAGGTATCAGCTGAGCCTATTTTTTCAGGAGATGCAGATTGAGCAACAACCAATAAAGGCAGAAGGATTAAGGACAACAGGAGAGTAAGACAGAGCCATACTCTCCTGAATAAGAATTTATTTGAGCTTTTTGATTCTTTCGATTTGACTAATAACATCCGTTAACCGAATACCAAATTTATCGTTAACTACCACAACCTCTCCGTGAGCAATCAATGTGCCATTTACCAACACATCCAGTGGCTCCCCAGCCACGCGATCCAATTCAACCACTGAACCTTGGTTCAATTGCAGCAAGTTGCGAATGCTGATCAAACTGCGCCCGACTTCCATGGAAATGGTAACAGGAATATCGAGAATTGTATCAAGTTTACGCTTTTCCTCGCCTGAAATTGGCTGATCGATTAACTCGTCGAGTTCTGCGGTTTGCACATCTTCGGCACCTAAAGCCTGGGCATCATAATTCGGGGATTCAATTTGCTCTCCGGCTTCAGAATCGGCTTGTTCAGCCATCGCCGCAGCCCAATCATCCATATCGTCTCCACCACTCATACATCACCTCTGTTTTTTATTCGACTACAAATCATCTTCTAACACCTGTAGCTCAGCATCACTATCTATTCTTCGTCCGCCTTTGGTGAGCAGATGAAGCTGCGATTTAACCGATACCGGACGCGGTATCTTTTCAATAACTTTAAGCGCCAGATATTCTCTGGAACGTCCCATTTTACTGCGGAAGGTTGGCAAACCTTCTACTAAAATAGTGATGTGTTCTGGCATTTCGATTGGAATAATATCGCCCACCTTTAAGTTCATCACGCTGCCAAGTTGCATCTCAATATCCATCATGTGTGTGGTCATTTCGACCTTCACATCCATAATTTCGTCGCGCAGCGCTCTACTCCAACGCAGATCAGTGTCTTCTTTGTCACTCTGTACACCCGCGTCTAATAGTTCTCTGATAGGTTCCAGCATGGAGTAAGGTAAAGCTACGTGGAAATCTCCGCCGCCACCATCTAATTCAATATGAAAGGAACTGATCACAACGACTTCGGTAGGATTAACAATATTTGCCATGGCAGGATTAACTTCAGAGTCGAGATACTCGAACGATACATCCATAACTGGCCCCCAAGCTTCTTTATAATCTTCAAATATGATTTTCAGCAGCATTTGAATGATTCGACGCTCGGTAGGAGTAAATTCACGGCCTTCAATTTTGGCGTGATAACGCCCATCACCACCAAAAAAGTTATCAACCAATATAAACACTAAACGCGCTTCCATGGTGATAAGACCTGTGCCTTTGAGCGGGCGAAAACGGACCATATTTAAACTGGTGGGAACAAATAATGTGTGTATGTATTCACCGAATTTAATCATCTGAATACCGTTGATCGATACTTCAGCAGAGCGACGCATCATGTTAAATAAACTAACACGCATGTGACGCGCGAAACGCTCATTGACCATTTCCAGTGTGGGCATTCGCCCTCTTACGATACGATCTTGGGAAGAAAAGTCATATTCAATCGCAGAGGAGCTAACCTCCGATTCTTCAACTTCTTCTTCTTCAACCTCGTCCACACCGTGCAACAGGGCATCAATTTCGTCTTGTGATAATAAATCGCTCAAAACTTGTCTCTTTTAATGTTACGCCAACGGTCAGAATACGGTATGACTACTGCATCACGAACCCGGTAAACAGTACTTGTTCTATTACTGCTTCTCCGGTGATTTCCCGAAGAGCTTTTTGCACTTCCCGAAGCGATTGATCTCGCATTGCCATTTTTCCGACTTCGGTTACTAAATCATCAGCATTTGCAGAGCTAAACACTTTGAGCAACGTTCCTTCAATCATTGGAATGTGCATTTTTGCCTGCTCTTCGTTATCGCTTCCCCGCACCATTAATTGGGCTTTTATCTGTACTAATCTATCGCGACCCGCACCGGGCACGTTAAAAATAAAGGGTCTAGGCATGGCGACGTACAATGCTGTTCCCAGGTTTGGTCCGGTTAGCGACGCTGCATCTGCTACAGAATTAGCGCCCGCTTCTTGCTCTGGCATGGATTCGCTAGAGCTGCCGAGAAAAAACCAAGCTGCTGCTCCACCCACGGCTAAAACGACAACGGCTATGATGATAATCATCAGTTTGCCTTTCTTTTTGTCGCCCTCTTCCATTTCTAATTCGTTATCACCATCAGCCATTTTTCACTAAGTTTCCTGAAAGGTAAGATGTTTATTGAACAATGTTGTTCATTCTATGCTAGGCCAGCGAGCAAAACCAATTTGAATCCAATAATTGTCCATTTGTTTTTTAACAATAAGATTAAATTATGGTGCGTCGATTATTTCTCTTCAAATATTACGCCTTTTTGACAGTGAAATAATCAGTCCAGCAAACATTTAATTTACGCAAAGTAGTCTATACCGTTCACCGAGCCGTTCACCACGTTAACTGTTTGCGCTTCTGGCAAATCCTCTTCGAAATCATCCTGATCGGTGCCGCCACTACTACTTGCCATTTTTTCGTTACCATTGGTATTGCTTTGCTGTTTTGCTTCCTGCTCTACCGACGACTGACCCAGCTCTATACCTTGTTCATCCAGTAATTCACGTAATCTTGGTGTGGCTTGTTCCAATGCTTCACGAGCCTGTTGAGTTTGTACAACAAAGTTAACCGATGCTGCCTCCCCACTCATATCGACCCTAATTTTCATCCCACCCAGATGCGGCGGATCCAATCGGATGTCTGCCACCAGAGATTTTTGGTTCATCATTACTTGCACTTTATCGGCCATTTGCTGTGCCGCTTCCGGTTTGTGCATGTTAACCAAACGCTCCATCTGCCCGGTTTGTTGCTGCTTGTTTAATTCAGCCTGAGTAATCGTACCAGTATTATCTTTCACTGATGTCGCTCCCTGCGATTTCAAAGTGTCCGCCAGCCCAGTTTTGGGATCAGAAAGGCCGTTTGTGACGTCTAGTGTGGCCGCACTCGTCGCCAAGGTTTGCTGCAAACGCGCACTGTTGATATCAGCCTTAGACACGCCATCTATTGTTGCAAGCGCATCTTTTACCACCTGACTAAGGTCAGCGTTAGTCTCGCCGTCGCTTTTTAGTTGTACCTTCATCTCTTCCAATCCAACTTTAAGGCTGTCTACAAAAGTGGCGCGATTGTCGGCATTGTTGAGTTCTTTAGGCAGTATGTTTCGCGCCAGATGCTCTGTCGCTTTCTGTAATTGTTGTGCATCAGCACTCATTAACCCTTGTACCAAATCACCTTCCGCATTCAAAATTTGCTTATCCATCGCTCCAATCACTGGGGAGATGTCGGTTGCTGACGTGATGATACCTTCCAACAGTCGACTATCTAGTTTTAACCAGTCTTTACTATCGTACTGCTGTAAAGGGGATTCCGCGAGCTCAGGATGTTTAGCCATAAAACCTTGGATCATATTATCAAGCGCCATTACCTCTTCATCCGACGCGTCTTCTTTTGAGCGAAGCTGATCTAACATGGCAAGAATATTAGTAAGTGATTCTTGATCAGTGAGTTCAGCTTCAGGATCAGTTATGTTGTCGGTTTCGACGACTTCATCCGCTTTTACTTGAATGTCGGCAAAGTTTTTAAGAATATCAGCGGCATTAATAGCCATATTCTCTTGTGCACTTTCCTCCACTTCGAATACTTCTTCCTCAGGTACACCTGTGTCAACAAGGCTATCATCAATTCCTGTCTGTTCGTCAAACTGCGTCTTCTCGTCCGAACCATCTTGATGTTTTCCGTGTAATTTATCCAACATTGACAACCAATCAAATTCTTCAACTGTCTTTGAAAATTCGTTCCCTCCAGCACTATCGACAATCAACCTATCATCGGTAATTTGCAAAGGCATTGCTAACGCATTAATCTCAGCCTCACTAACGCCGTCGCCATCCATTTGCGCGTCAGGATTGATGGAATCTGCCAGTTGTTGTTCAGACTGTATGGCATCGTTATCGGTTTGAGCTTGTTGGTTTGTTGCTACGTCTTGTGGTTTATTCCGAGTAGAGTCATTTTCGGTCTGTCGTTTGGTTTGCTCTGGCGTTTGTGAGCCTGTATCAGTTCGCTTTAAATTTTGTTGAGTATCACCAGATTGGGTCTGGCTTTTTTCTACAGCATGTTCCATCTGAGTTCTAGCATCGCTAATTTCTTCACTTTGCTCACGAGCTCGCAACTGCGCCGTTTCACGACGCTCATTTTCAAGGACTCGCTGACGAGACGCGCTCTGTTGATTGTTCTGCTGGGCGCGTCGCCGAGTGTTGTCACTCACCTCTTGTTGTGGATCCGCCGCCCGATTCCGCTGCATGACCTCCGCGAACTCCTGACCGCGCTCACTGTGTTTTTGTTCTTGCTGCTGCCTGTTGAATAACAGGTCGGCAGCGGTCTCTGCTTTTTGAGTGGCAAGATGTTGCATCATGATTTGCGATCCTCACAAATGATCCGGCTTTTTGACAGCCATCACTATATCTTTGTATTTAAACCTGTTTTTACCAATAATCATGGGTCAATGTCTCATTCGTTCTGATACTTCCTCTGAAAACATTGGCTAATGTGGCAATACGGTACTGATTGATTTTGATTAAGCAATAAGTACGCCAAAATGAGTTTTAGCCTTGACGCTATTTTAATTATGACACTTATTCTTACTTCTAACGAAACGTTGCAGCGCCACTTCGTCCATCATTGCCTGCTCTTCTTTGGCGGCTTTTTTCTCAGCCTGTAAACGTTGTTTGTCTAGTAGCATTTCCACTGCTCGGCTTTTTTGCATCTGCTTTAACCAGGATTCTTTGCGCTGATCGGCAGCTAAAACAGCATTGTGGATAATCTGCCGCTGCTGCTCACAGGCTCTATCTAACTTAGTTACGAACCCTAAATGTTGATTTAATGAACGGGCTTCAAAGCCTTCCTGCATACCGCGATTTTGGATAGTACGAAAATATTCCGTGCGATATTGTTCCAATCCCTGTAATCGAGTGCGTTGATCATCCACATATTTTTGTGCCAATTGAAAATTCTTTACGGCCTTTTCCTCTTTTTCTTTTTCCCAGTCAGAAACCATTTGCATTTGCGATCTTGCCATTTGTTATTTCTCCGGGGTTAACGAGCCAACTGAGTTAATTTTACCAAATCTTGTAGACTCTCGTCGTAAGGCACTATTTGTTTCATTTTTTGTTGCAGAAATTGGTTGATAGCGGGTTCTGCTCGGATAGCTTGATCGATCCGAGGGTCGGAACCTTTAGCATAAGCCCCGATACTGATGAGATCTTTGTTTTGCTGATAACGTGAATACACCTGCTTAATACCGCGCATCGTTTCTAAATGCTCTTCACTCACCACCATTGGCATAACTCTGCTTATCGACGCTTCCACATCTATTGCCGGAAAATGACCAGAATCAGCAAGACTTCTAGCCAGTACAATATGACCATCGAGTATAGCTCTCGCTGAATCAGCAATCGGATCCTGTAAATCATCACCTTCAGTTAGCACGGTGAAGAAAGCTGTGATGGAGCCTTGTTTTTCCGAGCCATTTCCCGCTCTTTCCACCAATGCGGGTAACTTGGCAAACACAGAAGGTGGATAACCTTTAGTGGCAGGTGGCTCACCAACAGCTAATGCAATCTCACGTTGTGCCATGGCATAACGAGTTAATGAGTCAACTAACAGCAGCACATTCATGCCTTGATCACGAAAATATTCAGCGACGGTGATCGCAGTTTCACACCCTTTCAGGCGCATTAACGGGGAAGTATCAGCCGGTGCAGCCACAACGACGGATTTTTGGCGCTCTTCTTCACCCAGTATATCTTCAATAAACTCTTTCACCTCACGTCCCCGTTCACCGACTAGCCCGACTACCACCACATCGGCACTGGTTCCGCGCGTCATCATGCCTAACAGCACACTTTTACCCACACCACTACCAGCAAATAATCCCATACGCTGCCCAACGCCTACCGTGATCATGGAATTGATTGCGCGTACTCCCACATCCAAAGGTTGAGAAATCGGCGTGCGACTTAAAGGATTTATTGGCGGACGGGAAAGTGGCATGCGTTTATCCGTTTGAATTGCCCCGAGACCGTCTAACGGATTGCCATTACCATCAACCACTCGACCAAGCAAAGCCATTCCAACCGGAATACCTTCTTGGCGATTCAGAGGCATAACTCTTGAACCGGGAATAATCCCGCGTACTGTTTCGGTGGGCATAAGATATGTAATGGCATCAGCAAACCCCACCACCTCGGCTTCAATTTCACCATCAACAGTTTGGATCCGACATTGGCTACCCACAGGCAATTGGCAACCTACAGCCTCTAAGGTTAAGCCCACACCACGCACAAGCTTGCCCGACACCACAGTAGTCACTTGCGGAATTTGGGTTTGAAGATGTTTTACTTTGTCGAGAAAATCCATAATCAGTCACTCAACGGCAATTAAATTTTGAACCCTGATGTAGCAACCCAATTAAATTGCCGGAACGTAGCGAGGCAATATTGCTTCGCTAGATCAGGGCTTTGCTAGACCAGGATTTTGTTAGTGTAAAGTTCCGATAACTCAGATGTTTGAGTCGTTTATTGCTAAAACGGCTACTCAAATGTCAAAGCAGTCAGGTCAAATACCCAGTAAAAGAGGTCATTTGCGCAAACAAAGCGCACACTGAATAATTAAGCCGGAACTTCGGTAGATAGACCCTGTTCATGCAAGAATTTGTCCAACACATCACGGCAACGTCGTTCAATGGTTAAATCAACGGAATTTGTTTTGGTAATAATGTCGCAACCACCGCGTGAAAGTGTGGGTGACTCAATCAAAACCCAGTTGTGACGTGTAATTTCATCGTCGCTAAATTGGGTTTTGATTAATTGAATATCTTCGGGGTTCATATTGATTTGATAGGATTTTTCACCAACTGGAAGCGCTTTAAGCCCTTCAGCTAATGCCTGAAAAATGACATCAGGATGAGTTTTGACCTCCTGCTTTATCACAGAGCGCGCCAAACCCACGGAAAGCGCGACTAATTCCTTTTGTAATTCCTGTTGAACACTTTCAATGGGATGATGGAATTTGTCCATGACTTGCTGAAGGGCGTTGAGTTGTTCCGCCACGTGCTCTGCTGCCATTTTCAAGCCGTCGGTGTGACCCGCTTCTCGACCGCGTTTCAGCCCTTCTTCTTCACCTTTAGCTAAACCTTCCTGATAACCTTGCTCCGTTCCTTCCTGTTTGCCTTGTTTAAATCCTTCTGCATGCGCTTCCTGACGAATCGCTTCAATTTCTTCAGCAGTCGGCGGCAGTATCACCTCTTCTTCCTCAGGAGGTTCGTACTTCCAAGTAGTAGAACGGTTTATTGCATTGGTTTTACCATCATCGACATTCGACTCACCCACGATAGGTAATTCCCAAGCTTTCGCATCTTGAGCTAGCTGTTGGTCGAGCTTATCTGCTGTGATCATAGTGTGTCTCTTAATCAGGTTTTGCGATTAGTAACAAAAATAACGGTAAGTCGTATGTGGCTGTTACAAGAATTCTTCGCCACCGCCTCCGCCCAGCATGATCTCGCCAGCATCGGCCAAACGTCTGGCAATTGATAAAATTTCTTTTTGTGCTGTTTCAACTTCGCTCACTCGTACCGGGCCTAACGCTTCTAAATCGTCCATCAGCATTTCTGCGGCGCGTTTCGACATGTTACGAGTAATTTTTTCTTTGAGTTCGTCTTCTGCGCCCTTAATAGCCTTGATCAATACATCTTGTTGCACTTCGCGCAGAACGGCTTGAATAGCACGGTCGTCGACATCTACTAGGTTGTCGAATACGAACATTAAATCCTGGATCTGCTGGCTCATTTCTTCGTCTTGCTCGCGGATAGAATCCATCAACTGACCTTCGATGTTGGTATCCAAGTAGTTCATAATTTCCGCTGCAGACTTAAGACCGCCCATCTTCGCGGCTTGCGCACCTGCCTGACCCGCAAACTGTTTCTCCATAATCTCGTTCAATTCCTGCAATGCCGCTGGTTGAACTTCTTCTAAATTGGCGATGCGCATCATCAAATCTAGGCGCACTTTTTCTGGGAATTGCGCCAGTATTTCTGCCGATTGCTCAGCTTCTAAGTAAGCCAGCACAATAGTTTGAATTTGCGGATGTTCATTGCGAATAATGCCTGCGACCTGTTTGGAATCCATCCACTTTAGTGAATCCAACCCCTTGGCACCGCCTCCGACTAAAATCTGATCGATCAAGTTAGCCGCTTTGTCTTCACCTAAGGCAGCAGTCAGTGCCTTTTTCACAAAATCATGGCTGTGGAAGCCAATCGTACTGTAGTTCTGAATTTCCTCGATAAAGTGCTTGTGAACCGCAGTAATTTTGGGTTGGGTCATTTCGTCCATGGTTGCCATAGCCTGACCCAACTTTTGTACCTGTTTTGGTTCCAGATGCTTTAATATTTGTGCCGCATCTTCTTCTGACAAACTGAGCAATAAGATTGCTGCTTTCTCGACCCCTTCCAACTTACTCACATCATAAGTTGTTTGGCCTTCCATCATATCTGTACTGGTTTCGACATTTGCAAGTTCAGTAGCCATTGTTATTCATCCATCATCATCCAGCCACGTACCACTTGAGCCGACAATTCTGGCTCGTTGGCAACTAGGGCTCGTACCACCTTGAGGACATCTTCATCTTTGTGTAAGTCGGGCAGCATTAGAGAACCATCCGGAGAGAATCCAACTTGACCTTCATCAAACTCCTGCGACAGCATGCTGATAGTTTCGTCGCCAAGGTCAAGTCCTTCTTCTGCACTGTACTCATCGGATTCAGTAGTATCTTCAGGGTAAATTAATCGTCTCAGCATAGGCCTTACAATGAATACCATCAAGACAATAATTACCAGACCGCCAACGATTAATCTTAGCGCGCGCATGAACCAAGGTTGCTCCCAAATTTCGGTTTTCACCATGGTGCTATCGTCCACTCGACTAAATGGGATGCTGACGACCTCTAATGAGTCGCCGCGTGTGACGTCAAACCCTATACCACCTTGCAGTAAACGGCGTAAATTCATCAGCTCTTCCTGAGCGCGAGGCTCGCTTACCGGGTTACCTTGCGCATCAGCAGAATGTAAATAATCAACAGCTACCGAAACACTCAAACGACGGATCACGCCAGTTTGTTGTTTGGTATGGCTGATAGTAGTATCGAGTTCGAAGTTACGTGTCGCTTCTTTGCGAGAACTACCCGGTGTTGCGCGTGTTTGATTGCTACCCGTTGCCTGTTGGGGAATATTGGCGTCTAACGGTGGCTGGTTGGTGAGTGCGCCAGGAATACCCGCAACCACACCGCCGACAGTGTTATTTTCCATCGTCATTTCACTTCGAACCGCAGGCAAGTCTGGGTTATACCGCTTTTGCGTTTGTTCTATAGAAGTAAAATCCATGGTCACGTCAACCTGAGCGGTATAATTTTCCAAGCCTAAAACCGGAATAAGAATGGAATCGATCTTTTCCATATATTCACGTTCACGCTGCTTTTCGATTTCATATTCTTTGCGTGAGCGGGCAGAAAGGGAATCTTGTGAGCCGGAGTTCAGTAAGCGGCCATTACTGTCAGTAACAGTCACGCGATCTGGCTCCAGCCCTTGAACCGCAGAAGCCACAATATCAACAACCGAATCCACTTCTTCACCCGACAATAATGATCCGCGACGCATAGTCAGTACGACAGTTGCGCTACCTTTTTTCTCACGACGTGCAAATACATTCTCTTTCGGTAAAGCCAGTAACACTTTGACTCGCTGAATGGAGTTCATTTCTTCAATGGTTCGAGCAATTTGCTGTTCACGGGCGTGTTTTAAACGCTCTTTTTCCACCCGTTGACTCACCCCAAAGCCCATATCTTGCAAAATGATGTCTTCGCCAGCTTTGGGATCATGATTAATTCCCGAACGCGCTAAACTCAATTTAATGTCTTTGTATTGCTCTTCGTTAACATAAATGGTGTTGCCTTCTAAACGATATTCAATCTGGTTTTGATCGAGATAATCAAGCGTTTCGATGAGCTCTTCCATTGGCATTTTGGCCAGTGGACGGAAATCCGGCTCCTGCGCCCAAAAAACGATAAGAACGGCGATGGCGACACAGATAACTAACGCGATCACGAGTACGATTTGGCGTAGCATATCGACACTACCCAGCGCATCCATAAAGCCTGACTTTTGCTCGCTGGAGGCGTCGTTGTCTAAATCGTCTATTGCGGCATTATTTGACAAAGCGAGTTCGGTTCCGGTTGCTTCAGACATGTCTTACTCCCCTTACACTGGCATGTTCATAATTTGTTTGTAGGCTTCCATTACCTTGTTACGCACCTGTAGCGTGGCTTCAAAGGCAATACCGGATTTTTCTTTCGCAACCATCACATCAGCAAGGCTCATATTCGGATCCCCCATTTCAAACTTAGTAACCATGTCTTTTGCCTCAAACTGCATATTATTAACCCCATTAATGGCATCGCTAAGCATATTGGCAAAATTCTGGCTTGAAGGATTGGTTTGGATAGAAGGTACGTCAGGCGTTACCGTTTTGGCTTGAAGCGCCATGGTCTGCATTTCGCTGAATAAGGCCTGTGCTTTAATGTCCATCATTCTCCCCTTCTGAAGGTGACTTAAAATTGACAATGTTATAGTTAGACAAAGGTAAAATGTCTTCCAACTGGCTAAAGCAATAGATGTGCCAAAATTAAAGATTTAAAAATCAATAACTTACTGAAACTGGTGGGGAAGTCGATCTTGAGTGTTTTTTTGACGATGATTTTTTAGAACAAATAAAGTACAAATAATCCTTGCGGTGAGCCATATAAAAGCACTTCCGTGGCTGGAAGCGCTGTTATTTTTCGTTTTTATACACTGATAACCGACAGTTAAGCAGGAAATTCAATTCCCATTTCACGCATTTTTGCCAACTTGTAGCGCAGCGTGCGAGGACTGATACCCAACTTTTCAGCAACTTGTTTACGGCTGCCATTACACGACGCCAGCGTATCTAAAATGATCTGATGTTCCTGCTGTCTTAGCTCGTTGCCTAACACGCTAGCGGGTTGAATAGTCTGCTGTAAATCCTCTTCAACAGTAATAGCATCTAGGGGAGTGGTATCAAGCATGAGATCGTTTGCTTCGATTTGATGACCGTGACTCAAAATAATAGCGCGCTGAACGACGTTATCAAGTTCGCGTACGTTGCCGGGCCATTTGTGTTGAACTAACTTGTTTCTCGCCGATGCCGAAAGCAACGGTATTTCGACGCCTTGGTATTTAGCGTGCTTTTCGAGTAAATGCGCCGCAAGTGGAACAATATCATCACGACGTTCGCGCAGTGGTAACCAAGTTAGCGGGAAAACATTGAGCCGATAATACAAATCCTCTCGAAATACTCCTTCCTGAACCGCCTGGCGTAAATCGCGATTACTCGTCGCCACAACTCGCACATCGAGGGAAATAGTTTTTCGACTGCCTAACCGCTCCACTTCTCGTTCTTGCAATACCCGTAATAATTTGGCTTGTAGCCCCAAATCCATTTCGGTGATTTCATCAAGCAAAATAGTACCATGCTGCGCTTGCTCAAATTTTCCCGGACAAGCCTGTAGCGCGCCAGTGAACGCACCTTTTTCATAGCCGAATAACGTAGCTTCCAGCATATTTTCAGGAATTGCCGCGCAATTTATGGCAACAAAAGGCGCATCGCGTTTGTTTGATTGTTCGTGAATGTAGCGAGCCAAGACTTCTTTACCCGAGCCACTGGGACCAAGTACCATTACCGTGGCATCGGTTGCTGCCACTTTTTGTGTCAATTGCAATAGTTGCTTGCTGCTTGAATCACCCACGACGGGTTTACAGGTTTCAACTTTCTGGGCTGGTGTATATTTACCAACAATATTTAGCAACACCTCTGGCGAGAAAGGTTTTGCCAAATAGTCAGTTGCTCCTTCCCGCATGGCTTGAACCGCGTCATCAATGGTGGCATAGGCCGTCATCATCAACATGGGTAAGTTAGGGAATTTACTTTTGATACTTTTCAACAAATTTAACCCCGTTACCCCCCCTAATTGAATATCACTCACCACGACATCGACCGGATTTTCCTGAATTCGTATCAATGCCGATTCGGCACAATCGCACGCCATCACATCATAACCACCCAACAATAAAGTGTCGGTTAGTGCCTCTCTGAGACCAGGATCATCTTCAACTAACAAAATATTGGCTTTCAACATGATTAGTTCCTTGCTGCAACTGTCACCGAAAAACACATTTCTTCCGGCATACTATTTGAGACTGAATTGAAATTAGAATCACTCGTTGCTTGCGTCGTCACACATATTCGATGAATGGGTAAACGCATTCCTACGGTCAATCCACCATCGGTTCGGTTGTAAATAGTGACATCTCCTTTGTGCGACTGTGCGACCGATTTTACCACCGACAGTCCCAACCCTGTTCCCTGAGGGTGGGTGGTAAAAAAGGGCTCAAACACATGTTGAATATCGTCTTCTGAAATACCAGGACCACGATCCTCAATAATCACTTCTACTTGGTTCTCATCGTCAATACAGCGTTTAGCACAAAACGAAATTGCTTGATCACTGGGTGAATATCGCAAACTGTTTTGAATAAGATTTTGAAATGCGCTAGCAAGTGCAGTTTTATTGCCCAACACAATTAAATCTGGCTCTGGTACGTCCATTTGCAAATAAACGCCTTTGGTTTCTAGCATGGCTTCTGCACCGTCGTATATTTCTGACATTAACGCCTGTAATGACACCTCACCTACCACTTGGTCTTCACCGCTTTTGGCAAACAACAACATATCGTTAATCTGGCTTTCTAAATCTTTCAAACGCGATTGCATTTTGCGACAAAACTGCTGGTGGGAATCTCGATTTATGGTTGGATTGAGTAAATTAGCTGCATATAAGATCGCCGCTGACAATGGTGTACGGAGCTGGTGCGCCAAAGATGCCACCATTTTTCCGAGCGAAGACAAGCGTTGCATACGACTTAACCGTTGCTGTAATAAGCGGGTTTCAGTTAAGTCGGTTAACAAAATGAGCTGACCACGCTCTTCTTCCAAAGGTGAGATCGATAGTTTGACGCGACGACCATCACTGAGAGAAATTTCGAAACCATCGTCTTGCCTAGGACGAAAGGAACGAGAAATAATCGTTCGCCAGAGCATACCTTCCAAAGGCTCGCCTAGCATATCCTTTGCAACAGCATTGGCCTGTTTAACGTAACCATATTCATCAACAAGAACCACCCCTGCTGGCATAACATCCAGGATGCGTTTCAAACTGCGATTAGAACCAAAGGCATGCTCCTGAGTACAACAACTTGCCGTGACACTTTCTATCGCCACTTGTGTAGAAGCGGAATTGAATTTTACAGGGGATGAAAGCGAATTTGCTGGCGGCATGCTAACCTCGAGTCAAAAAAT
>Ga0115103_1031598_pt1 | contig 14251 bp, 22 predicted proteins | sample MBTome_2_FD_89643 | JGI IMG/M metagenome (GOLD analysis project Ga0115103, IMG submission 89643) | Marine eukaryotic communities from Pacific Ocean to study complex ecological interactions - MBTS_5May14_M1_3um Metatranscriptome... | ecosystem: Environmental > Aquatic > Marine > Oceanic | place... | reverse complement strand
TATTTAACTTTATAACTATTTAACTTTATAACTTTGAGAACTAAAGATTATTTATTCGCTTATTCGCTTGATAATACTTATTTAGTTGTATATATCTAATTTCTTATTTGAATTATTTTGTTGATTATCTTTCCTTTTATATCGCATGTATTTGAATCAATTATCAAAGCCATCGACGTCTAGAATGAGTCCAACGCCTGCGCATCTCCATTTGTCAGGATGGTCTTTGGTTTTGAGTAGCGCTCCGAAACAATACTCAGCTGCACCACGCCAAGCGGTTTTGTATGTTGGGCAGCGGTACATTTTGCTGACATTGATCGGTTTGTTGACGTTGTATGAACGAACTATAATAACTGGCATTTCGGTCTAGAGGATCTTAGGCTAACAGTCTTCGATGATGAGGTCTTCCCAGTTGAAGCGCGCTCCCTCGATCTTGGTGCCGAAGCAGTAACTGTGGACTAGCGATGGTTTCTTTTCGGTTTTGAGGAGATCCTCTGCAGTGGAGTTGATGCACTCAGTGATGATGTCGTACTCGTCGAGTGGCTTTTTCTCGTCTTGGCAAGTCTGTTGTTTGATAGAGTTGAGGTAGCCTAGAGGGTTCTATATTTTGTTTAAGTAGATGATACGAGGGATAGTGTCGATGGCGCCGAATACTTCACCGAGTTATTCCAGACGCATTCTGATCACATTCATCCAGGACGACAGACTGCGCAGAGTAGGGAAGCTCCACTTCATCCAGAACTCAGGGATGCGTTGGAACAACAGGCAATTCATGGCCGTTTCGATGTCGTCGGTGAAGTTGGCTTTGCCTTCTTGTGCGAGTTTGAGCGTGGTCAGAGTATCAGTAACAGTCTCGCAAAGTTTGTTTATGCGCTCGAACTCTTGGATGAAGCAATTCTGGAATGGTTTGCTTTCTTTACGGTCTATGCCGATTTTCGAGAGTTCAAACTGACGGCCGGGGAAGTCTGGGGACTTGTCGGCAGGAATGCGTTCGCGAATGAACTCAACCATTTCGTTGATGATCTGAGCGGGTCCGCCACCTCCTGTATCTCCTGCCTCTTCTTCTTCATCCGCGCCCGAATCGAGGGGCAAGATGTCGAGCAGGAAGCTGAACATTTCGTTGGACGCGATGATCCTCGATGCAGTTTCGGTATTAGGGTGCATACCAATCGAAATCGGAGACTCTTCTTTGATACCTTTTTCGATGTGTTGTTCTTAGGCTTGTTATGTGATCAGTTGAGACACTTTGAACGAGAATTGTTTGCCGTTGGTTTATGGCGCGAGTTCAAACTCGTCGCAAATTTGGTCTTTCATGAGTTAGTCGAGGTAAGCCTTGCACATCATGCGGTCTTAGTCGTCGACGATGTGTCCGCCCTACATGATCTCTCCAAAGAGCTACTTGAGATCTTCCCAAGGGATCGTGGACCCAGTCAAGTTTTCGAGGTATTTGTTGAGAATCGAAGCACAAGAGAGCAGATCTCCGACGTTGAATGGCTAGTTCATGTTGTAGCCGATGCGTCCATAGCGCTTGCGCTCAAACATCATCGCGTGGAAATAGCAGAGTCCTTAGAGTATATTTTTCTCGCGGCCGTCTTTGTCCTCGAACTTTTTGGTGTCGAAATTCTTCCATGCCTTCTGCATGTTAGGCTTGATGCCTGCTGGTGCCTCCATGATGATCAAGACAGAGCGCTCCATGATGCCGATGGGCATGATATCGGTCGGGTCCGTGGTGAGGAAGAGGCGGAACTTGTTATTGATGAAGCCTCCGCTCGCGCCAGACGCAATGTCTTCCAGGATCTTGGTGAGTTCAGGCAGCCAATCGACCATCAGCTGGATGTTTTCGAGCATGACCCAGGTGCCGCTCGCTTTACCTTCTTCAATGCGTTGTACAGCGACTTTCTCCATGAGCTCCCCCATCGCTACGATTTCCAACTCGCCTTTGTTGTTTTCGTTCTTGATGTCTTTGACCATGCGCACTGCGTTGACACCGGGCGCGTTAACGAACATCATTGGTTTCTTCTAGTCGCAATCGGCGAACGAGTCGTCGACGATGTCCTGCGCCTGCAATACTGCGTCACAATTTGTGAATCCATCTCCCAGCTGGTGGTAAATCCAGTTCGACATGATGGAGCTGATGCGGTCCTGACGCAGGGAGCGGACAATTAAGATCTCCTCGAACTTCTTCTCCATACCCTTCCACTCTCCGGGCATGCGCTCTTTCTCAGGTGCGATTTCGTTCCACCACTCCTTGAACTTCAGATTGTATGTTTTTGAGAGGTCCTCAGGTAGTTTTTCGAAGCCACTGAGATCGGCCAGTTTGATAACCTGGTTCCAAGAAGAGTCTGGCAGCCAGTCGACTTCCGATTTGGCCTGTCCGGAGCCTCCGGTCAGCAAAAACAGCACCTTTTTGAGATCAAATGGTTCAGGGTGTCTAAGTTGGTTCTTGGACATGAGACGGATGGTTATTTGGGAGAGGAATACAAGCTTGTGGCGCTCGAACATACCTCTCGACACCATGGCTTATATGACCTTGCGCAGCATATCGCGCAGTGCAGGCACACGCGTCTTCGGGTCTTTATCTTCGACCATCGCATAGATCTTCGCGAAAAAGTCCTGGAACAGCTCCAAAGAGAACTGCTACATAGGGTGCACGCGACAAAGTGTGATCAGTAGGAATTAAAGCATCGAACCTTCGTCCGCAATCGGAATATAGATTTTGCGTGACTCTTCAATGACTTTTTCGGTCTCCTTGGCCTTGATCTGGGCGTCCTGGATCATTTTAGCATTTTTCTTGGTGTCTTCGATTTTGACGACGAGTTCGTCGGAGTCCAGGATCGTGTCAGGGTTAGCCCTGTTGAGAGAGTCGAGCAAGTCACCTTCGAAAAACGCTAGTTTCTTGACAAACTCGTTCTGGTCTTTGACAAGCTGCGCTTTCTCCTCCTCGAGTTCGTAACGCTCCTCTCGCACTACGTTGGCGAGCAGCTGGTCCTTAAGACCATCTTCGGTCACGATAAAGTTAAGGATGGTGCACATGGCGGCGTACTCAGGTTTTTAGTGCGGGTTCATGAGCTTGGAAAGCATGAGCAGCCTGAAGTCTTTGTTGTACTCGACTTCAGAGTCGCCGAGTTTGATGAACATTTTGGATGCCTTCTTGATGATCGCGCGGGTAAGCACTGGTTCGATACTTGGTTCCAGTTCTTCTTGTACGTTTTCGATGATCAAGACACGGCCGCTTGAAAGACACGAGCGCAGTTTGTTTTCGAATTGTTTGTCGTTGAAAGCTGAAATTTCAAGGTCTTGGTACTTTTTGCTGAGTTACTTGGACGCCTGAAGTTGCGGATCGATGATCAATGGCCAGCGTGATGCCTGTTCGATGATGGCTGCGTTTTCTTTGGAGAATCGATCGTCGGGCAGGTCCTGGTTTGCCCACTCAGCCATGGTGGCGCCGTCAACCAACTCGGTGAGCGGGTCGATGCCATCCTTCTAAGGCACGCCGAACTTCTGGATCGTGTTCATCCAGTCTTTCTTCCAGATTTTCTCGCGGAACTTGAGGTCGTATGGCCCCAAGTAGGAGATGAAACCGGCTGAAATGAGGTTGATGCCCACCACTTGGCTCATCATCTCGCCGAGGGTCTTGACGTTGCCTTTCCAGCGCACGTACTCATCCTTCAGACCGTCGATCAAACGGTTCGCGAGGTCCTGCTTCTAGCTCAGTTTCGCACACTCTTCTTCGACTTTCTGTAGTTTCTCCTGTGCTTCCTTCAAACTAGCGTTCAATTCAGCTACGGTTTCTTCGGCTCTTTTTTTCTTATCGTTTGCCTCGTTTAGCTCGGCCTGTGCCGCATCAGCTTTCGCAGTCGCAGTGGCCTTTTTCTCCTCAAGAGGTTTGAACTCAACGACGCCTTTGTAGAAGTTTTTGATGTTGTACACAAAGTTGAGAATACCGGCTGCAGCCTTAGATACACTATTCATGCCGTCTGGCGTGAAGACTGTGTTTTCCTTGTGTTTTTCGAAGATTTCACCAACCTTAGCGAAGCGTTCCTCATACTGATCAGTATTAGTCATGATGTCGTCTTTGGCGTCGAGTAGGCGCTTTTTGAATGCATTGCCATCCTTCATGACACCCTGGTTCTACTTCCAGTCGCCGAACTTGGACTTCTGACCGACGGGCATAATAACCCAGTTGATGCCAATGCACACGTCGACCGCTTTCTCGGGGCACGCTTTGTAGGCCTTAAACTCATTGATGTCAGACACCTCCATATTGTTGGCAGCTTTGTTGGCAGCCTCGAGTGCAGGTTCTGCTTCTGCGAACTTGGCTTCTGCCTCTTCCCTGACTGCAGATGCCTCGGCCAATACAATTCCAGCTTTTTCAGCAGTTTCAGCGGCGGATGAAGCAATGATGGCCGCTTTTTCAGACTCCACGGTAACCTTGTCGAGTAACTTCTTCGTCTCGGAAGCAATGATGTCCGCCTCTTGTTTGCGCACTTTGATTTGTTCGTTTAGCGCAGCGACATTTTCGCCTATATTATCCATTTTCTCGTATCCTTGTGTATACATATCTTTGTCAGCGCCGAATTTCTCGCGTTTCTCGCCCAAAATTTTGAGGTAAAACTCGATCAACTCGAGGAAACTCTTCGGAGTTGTGTAGCACTGGCGTTTGAACTTTTCTTTGTAGATGAGGTTGTACTTGTCGATCGAAAGGTGGATTTCGGACATAAAGTTACCAACGCCGCGTCTTATATCGTCGTTCTCGAACTCAACTTCCTTGAGGAAATTGTATGCGACCTTTTCACAAGCCTCACGAGGCCAGGCGTGGAAGAAATCTACTTGGCAGCAGTTGACGACTCCGGGGAACTTTGCGACACGTTTACGCATTACGTCGCCAATTGGACTCATACAAATGACCATTTTGAGGTTTTTACGGACTTGCAAAATTAGTTATTTGAGAAGCTGATCGTCGGTGTCATTCGGTAAACCATCGGCTTTAGCCTTGTTTTTTAGGAGTCGTGCAAATGCGATGTATTCGGTCTCGCTCATGAGCTCAGGAATGTAACCAGAGTTGAGGAAATCGTTTATGCAGATCAAGAACTGTTCCTTGATGATTTGTCCGTCGGTGATGATGAGAGCCATAGGTTTGCCTGGCTTGACCGCGCTCTTCTCGAAGAGAGTGCGCAAGTCGTCTTTGAAACTGACGTAGTTGTAGTTGCCTTTAATCATGATCTGGAACTAGAGGATTTCGTGGAGGAAGACTGCCAGCTTGGATAGTGACTGTTTACCTGAACCACCGACTCCGAGCAACAGCGCATTGCCTCCAGGCTTTTGCACAATTCGGGAGATATGGCAGATGTGTTCCACAGCCTGGCTGAACAGCACAATTGGCATGGCCGGCTAAGCGTTGTTGTACTCCTCGAGTTTGTTAGTGAGTACATTTTTCAATTGATCTGGCTGGTCCCAATTTATTGCTTTGAACGCGAACTCGCCGTTGCCTACGACTTGGTTCACGAACGAGGTGAAGATGTTTTTCGGTAAGTTGCCCTCTGCGTCAGGAGTTCCTTAGACTAAAGCTTTATCGAATTCCTCAAACTCATTGACGCTCTTGAGTTTCTCGAAAAAGCATTCGTAGTCTTCAGGGAATAGACGATCTTTGAATACGCGTTCGGTCTCGTGTTACCATAACTTTGCAATTTCATGTGGGCTACCGATTTAGAAGTCCTTTTTGGACATGAGCAGTCCTTCGACGACACGAGAGACGTCGCGCAAATTGAACTTGTAGAAAAATTTGCGCGCAGTCGGGCTGAGCTTAGGTTCGACGAGTATTTTCTGGAACACGCGGTTGAGTGCTTCGATGCAGCCGTCGCCCATGGCTTGAATCTTTTTATCGAACTTTTTGAAGTGGTCGGTCACGATGCGCTTGAAGATACCTGTTACGGTGTCATTTGGAGGCTTGGATATAGCGAGAGTGGTGAAGAAGCGCTGCATGCGGTTAGAGATGTTGCCCGCGCCCATTTTCGGGTTGAATGAGGCACAAATGAGGAAGTCCTTCAGCTCGATGAGTTGCTCGAGGTCCTCAAGATGATAGGTATTCTTGTAGTCTACAATCTGTTTGAGAAGCTCGATGGCACTTTGGGTACCTTAGTGGTCTGCGAAGGCCATGTTCAAATCGTCAATGAACTAAATAATCTTGCCGAATGGGTTCTTAGGTCCGTATTGAATAGAGTGTTTTTTGTCCATTTTGCTCATGATGAAACTGAACAGCTGGCCAGAGAGGATGTAATTATTCAAGGTAGTAGAAACCGAGCCGATTTTGTCGTCTTTCTCACGTTTTTTGGCGATCCAGTCAATGAACTAATTAATGAAGGTGGTTTTGCCAGTTCCGGTCCCGCCGACTACGCAAATCGAGCGGTTGGAGAGTTAGTGCAGCTCCATGACACGGCGTTACTTGAAGACGTCCAAGTTAGGCACAATGATCTGGAAGTGCATAAGCGGGCCGCCCTGCACGCCGCCGACGTTGTCCCAGGTGCTCGGTACTTCCTCCTCCCACTACACCCATTCCCAGGTTTTGGTACAATAGAACTAGTCCAGCAGCATTTTTTCCTTAGGCATGCCCTCGCATTTTTGGCGCACCTGCTGATCGAAGAATTTCAAAGCCGATTCATCGTTTATGATGCCTCCGAAGGCCCATGCGGTTGCTTAGTAGAACAACATAGCAATGGCGTTTTTGCACTTCTCTTCATCGGATTGTTTGAGTTCAATGAAGCTTTTGCGCTCTTTGTCGTCGAAGAAGTAAGAGTCAATTATAGTAGTGATGGTTTGACAGATAGCCATGCGGCGTATAGGTACAGCAGGCTCGATTTCGTCGAGATACATAACCATCATCGTGTCTTTGAACCAACCAGAGTCGTAGCAAAGTTCGATTTGCGTCTTAATAGCCTGCAACAGCTCGTTTTCGACAGGGTTTTTGAAATCCTTAGGGCAGTTCTCTGGATCCATCTTCTTGAGGATGCGTTCCTTCATTGTGTCCTTCCACTGGTTGAGGTACGGCAAGTACCCAACATCAGGTTCATTGATGCAAATACAACCGCCGCGTGAGGCAGTCGCAGGAGTCGCGTTACGCATATCTTCGATTTCGAGCAGCATGCGCATTGAGGCAGTCATCGGGATACGCTCGTTCGATGCGAGGGTGAGCACCTTGTTGTCGTCCATTACAGTGTTCATTGCCTCGATCCATTCAGGGTCGATGTCTCCGTCGAGAATCATGTACTTGTTTTCAATATCGTCGGTGTAGTCTTTGCCGTTCTTGCTCATGTTGCGCATGATGGTGGACAGCACGCCGTTTTTCCAGCCTGCCTTAGGGTCGGTGTAACCGTAAAGCTCGTTACGATTGATAGCTTTCGGGTTCAAGAACTCCATTTTAGTGGGATGTCCGAGTGCATTACAGGTGGCGCCCAGCGTCCTAATCACAGCGGACTTTCCAGAGCCTGCAGGACCGATCACGAACATGCAGTGACGCACTTCCAAGATTTCAGTTACTTGCACCACGAGTTTGACGAAGTCATTTTCATCGCGGTAGTCGAGATTCTATTTTTTTATCATCTCAGGGTCCTTGAGGATGCGGCGTGTGCACTCCATAAAGTTTTTGTCCGACTCGGATTGCACTTGCAATTTGGGGAACAAGTCTTCGCACAACATTTCGAAGATTGGTTTGTCGTTGGAAATTACACGAGGCAAGTTAAAGTTCTTAAGTGCGCTCTTCATTACGTGATACTCGGTAGTGCCGGATGATGCCAGACGCAGTAGTTTGCCTGCCATGCGTAACAGAGACTTCATGGCACGCAAGCGCCAATCGTAGTGGATCTGGAAAGACAACAACTCCTCGGACAGCATATACAAGGTCACGAAGCGAGAACTGAGTACCTTAGCTTCTCTGAATCCTTCGCTCAACAACATGTTCTCGGCGATCAAAATGAAGTCAGCTTTGATCATTGCACACGGACGGAACTGCACTTTGATCGACTCAGGCAGCTCAGCGCGTCCTTTGTAACCAGGATTCATTGTGATGAAGAAGCCCATGGTTGTCACTACTCTGATGCGGTCTTCGTCGAAACTGAACTCTGCGTCGTTGGTAATCATGAAGGAGCGGATTGCGTCGTAGCACATCAAGAACTGTTTGGCTACGATCGACAGCACTTCGATCCGGATGGTGTTGAACTCGTCGAAGCAACCCCATGCGCCGGCTTGTGCCAGTCCCTTGATTAAATTTCCGGCCGATACACCTGTCATTTGCTTGCCGCAGTTGAAGACATACACAGGGACGCCGATGCCCTTGCCCAAGTCCTTGGTGGTCTCGGTCTTACCTGTTCCTGCGGGTCCTTGCGGAGCTCCGCCCATAATAAGCGAAAGTGCCTGTGTGAGGGTAATGTAGCATCTGTCAGTCAAAGGTGTGACCACGAGGCGTTCACCGTTGCCAAGTTACTCGTATTTGTACTCTTGCAACCAGTCAGCCACTAGCGCGTTGACCGTGCGGCGCCCCTCTGTTTCTTCCTCTTCAGAGACTGAGAAGCGCAGTTGACTCTGCCATGTAAATGAAGAGACTTCCTTGATGTTGTTTTTGACCAGGGTTTCCAAAACGTCACGACAATGCACCTGGATTGTAATGATTGCGATCGTCTTGGTCTTGAGAGCTTTCCATTCTTTATCGGATATACCCATAGGTCCGTCGACCACCTTCATGATCATGTTATCGAGTTTCTGCTTCTGCAAGCGCAGGCAGATGCGCATGGAATCTTCGTTGCCTTCCTCGAGTTCGTCGAACGATTTACCTACATCGGTTGTCCAGTTGACTTGGTCCATTACTATCGCAAGTTGACTAGTCTTCTCGTCGATCCACTTTTCGAAGTGGAAGTCCTGATCTTTCCCCATTTCATCCAAGTAGACATTTACTTCCGCTTTCAGAACGGCTTGCATATGTCCCTCGAGGTTGCGAAGCCAGTCCTCGACTTCGCCAACGCACATATAATTCTTGACTTTTTCGAAGCCTACTGTTTCGCCATCTTGCGACTCCATCTTGTAGGACTCCTTGGTAGGGTTGCCAGCGTTGTCGTCGATGAAGTGAATAGTTTTCAGACCACAGAAGCAGTCCACTAGGTTCTTGGCCACCTCGCCTGGTTTCGAGGAGTTAGAGAGGATAGTCAGAAGTGTTTTATCCGAGACGAAGTAGAAACGCGGGAACTTCTTTTTCTTCTGGTCTAGTTATGCAGTCAATTCAGTCTCGCAAGTGTCAAGTACTGAAAGTAGTTCTTTAATTCGGCCGAGACGGCCCTCGACACAACAGGCTTCCTTGACTGTCGAGTGATCGCGCATTTCGTTGATGATGGCCTTGAAGCCTCCGTTCATGTCTTCGAATTTGCGACTAGTCTCTGCTAGGTTGGCTTTGACGTCGGCGGACTGTGTGAAAATAGGCTCGAGCTTGTTCCAGTTTTTCTGCAGTTTCTCAAACTGTGCTACTAACAAACCAATGACGCGCAGGTCGTTGGTGAGGCTGTTCGCGAGTTCCTCGAAGTAGGCGATCTACTTCTTCTGTCCAAGCATATTGAGCAGATTACCGAGGTCCTGGTCGACGAAATCGATAATGTCTTCGGTCTTGTCCATGGCATATGTTTCTTTGTCGCCTAGAAATTCCCAGTCGAATGCCTTGTCATCCCACTGCTTCTTGATTTTGTCGAGATTCTTTTTGATTTTGGTCTGGTTTTTGGCGATCTCGACGATGTCAGAGACCTTTTCGGTTTACTTGGTAAGATTGAGCTTGTAGAGATCGTGGAACTTGAAGTTAGGGTCTTCAGGGACGATGTCGTGCTTGGTCTCGTCGGAAAGCTCCTTCCAGTGGCGCATTTGCATGTCATCAGATTGGAGTTCACTCATCAGCTCGAGAGTTTTGCCCATGTTTTTCACCTTAATTTGGGTGTTGCTTTACACCCTGTACTCTTTCTACTTGAGTTCTTGTTTCTTCAGATACATCTCGATCGTCGAACACTCGAGGATTAGATCGTCGAAGTTGATCTTTTTCCAAGGGATATCTTGCCAGTTTTCAAAAAGCAATGTAACTTATGAAGAAAAGTCCCAAATCTCCTTCAGAGTCTGGAGTTTCTTTTCACAATTATCGATTTCGTTGAATGTCGTTTTCTGGAGGTTGAACAGTTCCTCGCGGTCGTTGAGGGTCTCTTGATTGACTCCTTAGTCTATGAGTTTCTTGGCAAGTTCGTCGACTTTGGTGAAAGCTCGGGTTATCTCATCTTTGTCGACGTCGTTGTTCCAGTTGAACGGCGCTTCCGACTCGTAACGCTGCTTAAACTCGATGAGTTCCTTCTTGAAGCTGCGGGATTGGTCCATAATGGTGTTACCGACAGTCTTTTTAAGAGTGTTGATTTCTTGTTCGATTTTACCGATTTCCTGCCCAAGGTTGGACCATTTGATGTAAGTCAACTCGATTTCTTCAAGTTATTTGTCGAGGGTGCTTTCGTCTTTGGTTGGGTCCTCGCCTTTGCGGAAGTCGAACTTCTTAAGTGTCTGGATGGACTCTTTGATGTTCTTCTTGTAGCAGCGCACGATTTTGTCGACGCGTTTGAAGTCGCGGATGTAGCGCAAGATGTCTTAGAGAAGGTCGGTCTGGCCAACGTCGGGTCTCTTCTTGATGCCCTCGAGAGTGAGCTGCATGAAGTTGTTGATGTTAATCAGCAATTTGTCTGTGTTGTTGTAGAGGAAGTCTTGCCATAAGCCCAGGTAGTTCTCAATGATCACGTCCAGGTTTTCGCGCATGTCGCCGATTTCGATCTTAAGGAACTCGATTTTAGTGTCGTTTGCGAGTAACCCCTTACGTTGCTTTTTGTTTTTGAGCATAGTCAGCTTCTCCATGAATGCTTTGATTTTAGGTGTTTTCTCCCTAGGACGAACACTCTCGAAAATGTCTCTGATGGATTTTGGGGTTTTTTCGCTTTCCTAGTCGATGTTGTAGATTTTGTCTTGCTCGTTGTCTTCTTCGGCTTCTTCATCGGCTTCATCGGCTTCTTCCTTTTTGAAGATTTCTTCGTCATCTTTGCGCAGTTCCGCTTCTGAAGGATAGGTGGTTTTGTCCGAGAGGAAAGACTCGAATGAATGTTCTGCAGAGTTAGAGTAGAGCTCAAAGAATTCTGAGAATTATTCGTTCTTCCATTTGGTGACGTTGACTTCAGTTTGTTTGACCTTGCGTTAGATGCGCGCGAGCCAAGCACGAACAGCAGTGTTTTCAGTAATTTCTTGGAGATAGTCTGTGTTTTTGTTGACGATAACGTCAGCGCGGTCCATAAAAGTAGATATCTGGATGTGTTTTTCAATCCACTTGTCGATTAGACCGAAGATGGTGTCAGCCTGAGGGTCGCTGTTTTTGAACTCGAGATTAAGGCGCAGTTTTTAGTCCTCGATATTGATGCTGATCACGAGGAGAGGTGGCTCGACCTGTTTTTCACGGGAGGGTTCCGGGTAGAGTTACTCGTACATGACTTCGAGATTATGGAGGACAGTGTTGGTGATGCCGTCAGCGATGCGTTCGTTGACGAAATAGATGTATTCCTTCCATTCGCGTGACTCACGGTCGGCGCCCACCTTCTTCATCGTGCCTAAGTAGTCGTCGTGAATCTTTTTGAGTTCTTCCTCGATTTCTTTCTTCTTCGTGTAGAATTGGGTGTCTAGGGCCTGCTGCAGCTCTTCGTAGCGGATGGTCTTGGTTTTGTTGCGTTCCTAGATGATGACGCGTTTGCTTTTGAGCCTCTCGGTTATAGACTCGAGGTTGTGTTTCATCGTGAGCATCGTCTTTTAGACCTTATCGACTTTGGTCTTTGAGCTCTTGAGGAAGCTGTTGATGTCGTTTTCCCAGGTGAGAGAGTTGATTCCTGGTTCAAGGTCCTGGTCCATTTTGACGATTTGCGAAAGGATGAGCGGGCGTTCGACCTTGTGCAACTCGCGCTGGATGCGGTTGTACATGAAAACAATCTCGTCGAGTGTCCAGACGTGTTCGCGGTAGTGGTCCGCTTTGTTGTATATTTTAAGTGACGCCTCGGGTACTTCGTCCTCCTACTGTTTGAAGTACTTGACCTCTTTGAGGAGACGGACTAAGTTAGGATGGAAGTTGACGATGAGTGAGTCATGGTTTTCGTCACGCTACTTCAGCAGTTTGAGCTGGAGCTTGTCGGTACAATCGTCCTTGACAAAGGAGGCGAAGTTATTTTTGGCGTCATTCTGGTAGTTCTCGATTTTCTTTTTGATCGCATTGAAAAGTTTTTCGACTTCCTGGTACTCCTCGCTTTTGCAAAGCGTGTCAGAAAGGACCTGTTATTGCCTGAATTTAGGCACGAAGCGGTCGAGAATGGATTGAGCCCAACGGATGGTACCGGAGGAGACAGCCATGTTGCGTGGTACTGGTTAGGGCTGGAGGGATACACGTGTTTTGACAGCAGAGTCCTTGTCGGGTGTGCGATGCATGTTGTCGATGTCCTGCTTGCCGCGGATGAAGATGCCGTGACATGCCTTGAGATCGCTTTTGTAGGCGTCCAGTAACCTGAAGTACTTCTGGGTGATTTCTTCGTCAATCTTCGGGCGTTAGATGACCTCGTCGAACATCTCGAACAGCTTGAAGCGTGCGTAGAAAGTCGTGTTGTCTTCGAAACTCTGTGAGATGACGGATGCGACGCGCTTGTCGATGTGCTTCATCTGGCCTTTGAAGGCGCGGAAGTCCTCGCGGAACTGCTCGCAAGACAATTTGTCGTAGACGTCCATGACGTCGTAGTCTTGGCCGTCGATGGTTTCGTTTTTGTCCTTAAACACGTTGTTCGTGAAGTTTTTGAGTGTCTCGTCGAACATTACGTGGATGTTCTTTATGTCTTTTGTAAACTTGTCGCCCTTGGTACCGCCGATGTACACCTCCTTGAGCGAGTTGTAGTTCATAGCGGTTTCAATGACATGTTCGAGGTCAGCGCAGCGCTCGATGAAACGGTCGAGCTTCTCGAAAAGTGCGGAATGCACGATGTTCCAGCGGCCATTGGAGCGGTCTTTGTAGTCCTTGTACACTAATTTGAAACGCCTGCAAGTCTCGCGGATCTCTTCGAGTGACCTGAGAGGTGATTGGAGGTCTGCTTCCGTGATCTTGGAAATGAGCTCAGGGCCACCTTGTTACTTGCAACTCTGGTTGATGATTTCGTTGCAGATCTGTCTGATCAGGATGACGAGGTTGGTGTTGGACTTGTAGTGATTGCTCGAGTTCTGGATCAGCATGATAAGGTGCATGATGGGCACGAACACATCTTTGATTTCGGTGATAGAGTGTGTGAAGCTTTGGAGCTTCTCAAACTACTTCTTCTGCGTAGACAGGAAGCGGAAGTTGTCCTCTGCCTCATCCTTCGATTGCGAGACCTCTTCCTTGAGCTTGTCGAAGGGGCCGATGTAGTGCGAAGACTGGCTGGTGAGGAACGTTTTGACTTCAATTAGTTGTTTAGATATCAGTTGTGTATAGATGTGGTTCAAGTTGTCCTTGCGGTTGTCCCAGAACTTGATTTCCTCGAGAGGACCTGCTTTCTGGTTGGTCTCGAATATACTTTCAGAGTCCTGCTTGAGGACCTTCTTAACTAGCTTTTTCCACTTAGTAATCATTACCTCGTAGATTTGTTTTTTGTCTTTAGGTACCAAGGAGTCCATCTAGGAGGCGATAGGCAGAGGCAATTCGGTGTTCCCGTAGACCTGGCCCTCAATGGCGACAGTCTCTACACTCATAGAAGACAACTTGTCAATCATGTCTTCACGCGCTTTCTGGCTCCAGTTGACTAGGTTGCCCTCGTCGGACTCCTTGATCCTCTAGGAGAAGGCAGGAATGAAGACGGACTCGAGAGTGCGGCGCATCTGGTCGAGGTTGTTTCGGGTCATCTCGTTGAACATGAGTGTTTTAGTCATATTGTCTCTCGTGACAGGCTCTGAGCCTGCTCTGAACATGGTCAGAACCTTGTCTGCCGGCATGGCAGCCTTATTAACTTCCCGGGTCAGTATGAAGTCCCGGCCTGCAGTTTTCTTGATGTAAAGGAAGGAGTCAGCGACGTCCTTCGCGATGTCTTTTGCGAATAGTGTCATAATCTTTTTGTTCTCAGGATCATCAAAGCTTTTAATCTCGATTGGTTCAGCTTCGAAAATAACATTACTTATTCTTTGTTTCAAACATTATAGGATATCTTCT